>JGI24021J15306_10013786_pt1 | contig 10052 bp, 4 predicted proteins | sample Ectturendosymbi1_FD_15306 | JGI IMG/M metagenome (IMG submission 15306) | reverse complement strand
TCGCATCAAGTCCGCACCAAGCAGGGCGAAGCAAAGGCCGATGCCAAAGCCAATGCTAGGGTTAATGGTTGACGTGAAGATGACAAGTTGGTTTACCACCAGAGCCTAAAATTAACAAGGTGTGGCAAGTTCAAAACATTGCAAACTCTGCTAGTTCAAAGCCAAGGTTTCTGACCTTGAAATGTTATTATCTCCCTAACATGAAAATGAAACCTTAGATTGAAAGTTCAACGATGCTTGTATAAATTGCTACTACGCGAGTTTATTGAAAGCATAACGCGAAACACCGGCAGTGATCAACCATCGTTCAGAATCTTTGCAACCAATCAATAGCTACTCCGTGACATCAACAAACGCTGCAAAGCAACTTGGCATTTGTTTCAAGTGCAAATCAAATCAAGTTCCAGCTCGTGTCTAACCTTTTCAGTGAAAACACTGGTGGCGATACCTTTTAGTTCATATTCACCGCTGATTTGGGTAATTTCACGTCGATATTATACAAACCACGTACAAGTGCAATGCACTATTGAACCTCNTCNTATTCCACTCATCGCAAAATATGAAAAGTATGATCATGCCTTACAAGTAAATCTGCAAAAACTCATGCGAAGATTGACCTTTTCCTTTGAATGAAAANCAAGACGAATGATTGATTCTTTCGGTTAATTTTAAAACCCTTAAGTGATATACCAAGGCAAAAATATTGCAACACATTTAACATGTCACATTTATTCGAAATTTCCGAAAAAACAATTCTGATAAAATAGTTCAAAATATACAAGCACTATATCGAGATGAAAGAAGACTGAACTTACTGGACCAACCAGGGCCATGACAAAACAAAGTGTACTGGCCAGAAAGGCAAGAAGAAATCGAGTTAATATTGATCGAAACAGTACACGCCAAGAACTCGGTGCTTTGGGGTTTTTCTTCTTCTCTTCCTGATACAATCGTAAAAATCTGCAAGTTGTTTAGGAAGTGAATTAGACTGACTTGCTAGAGTGAAAAAATCTTTATAACCTTCGCCAACGTTTCTAAGCGTTGCGAGTTTCATTTTGTTTTTTTATACAGACGATATTATGTTCCAACTTAAAACTGTCTGGTTTCGAAAGTGTTAATAATACTTTTCTGGTGAAGTAGGCACAAAGCCACACTACGGGCAGTCTGGAGACGCACACCTTTATGCAGCAGTATGTGGAAAATCGCAGACTCATGCAAATGTTTGGATTCAAGCAACGAAGCGAATCCTAGGCAGTCTGTGACAGATTGGAGGCAGTTGCACACCGAAACGTTTATGCGCCCAGTTAAATGGCGCCCCTTCTTTGTAATTGCCCGCGTTTTTAGAACTTATGGAAGCACAAAAAGAGGTTGAAAGGCAATCTCCAAGGAATGCTTTACACCTGATTCGATCGCAGAATTTAAGAGCCAGGTGAAACCTGCTAGGAATCTGTTACCAAAATTTATCAACTATGCTATTTATTCTTAAAAGCACAAATGTAAAGCTGCTTCCTGAAGCGAAATCAATGTGGAAAAACTCACTGACTTCTCCATTGAAATGTTGGAACATGTTTCTCAAACTTGAGTTTAATGGGTTGATGACCTTCTTTCGGTTTTGGCTAACTTTCCCAAGTTTCTCAAGAATAAAGATGAGAATTTCTAGGAAACGTAGCGTCAAAATTCAACCGAACTGGACCATATAGAAGAGCAAGTGAAAGCAGGGCAGTGAGACTTAGTCGCGGGAAACGCCCCTGCCCAAAAATATTTTTCCACACGCCGAGAGAATGAAGCGAAAGCAAGTGTGGATCTGGAAGTAGAATATCTAGAGTCATGAGAAGTAAAAAAAAACAAGGAATTGTGATGATGACCATGATTATGCATTTACAAATATTTATTACCCTGAAGCAAATGATCGTGATGACAAACCACAATATGCATCGAAAAAAGGTATGTGGCGCATTCATGACAACTAATGCAGTCAGGAGGAACGCGAACTAGAGTTGTCAACGGGTCTGATATTACAGCCAGAACCCGGCCTAAGGCCGAAAGAACAAGCCCAAACCCGGCCTTAAACCGGCATTTCTTTTAAGCCCGATTTAGGCCCAAAAGCCAAATTTACCGAGTGAATCAAGATGTACGCAACTGCGGTGGAATTGCTGGCGTATCTGCCGTAGGAAAATAAACCTGACTAAATACAGCAATGCACAATTAATCGTTTTTCTTTGAAGATTTAATCGTCTCGATTGCTTCAGCAGTAACTGGCGACAAAAGTGTCCGTCGTTGCAAAAAGATTGTATGCAGGTCCGAAATCAGCCCGAAACATTTTGACAAACTCAGGCCGAACCCAGTCCGACCCGAAAAAGCCCAGACCGACTTACAACTCTGACGCGAAACAACCTTGACCTCCCAACATTTCTGAAAGTGAACCGAAATTTTCAAATTTTGTCCTGAGGCACTGAAATGTCAGTGCTTTTGCTGTTTTGGTTAAGCGTTCCCCACATCTAAGTCTGGATTATTGCACAGCTTCTGACACCGTGCGTTCAGCAAAAGATGGCATACGTGAGCAAAACATTGAGCATGCATCATATTACAGATATTCGATGCTGTTGACAAACAAAAGTTCGAGCGCATGTTTTTCATCGTAAAACTTCGTGACATAGCAGGTTTTGACACGTAAGTCAACTTGACATGACCTACATTAAGCAAATTCAACAAACCTGAAAATGGGATTCAAAACCAGTTTTGATTTTTCAGCATTATTTTTTTTGTTCCAATGCAATATTCGATGTGACGATGCGCCGTTGTTTGTTGCAAAGATTTACGAAGTGCAGACACTGGCATCAAACAGCTTGACCCAGTGTGCAATGACATTTTATATCCAGTCTCCAACTTCAGCAACATTTGTTTCAATTTTCACAATGTTATGTGATAATGAAAAGTTTCAAAAGAAAAATATCGGAAACTATACGATAAAACACGTGAAATTTGCGTGTGTCACAATGAGAAGTCCAAATTAGGCAAGGCGGCAACTAGCTGATACTTTCTGGTGGGAAATGACTGTAACTTGTTGTTCTACGTAAGAATTAAACATGTCTTTGAAAATTTCCTGGGGGCGCAATTGCCCGGTTGCCCGCCCTATTGCGTTTCTGAGATTGGGTGTGCAAGGGAGGCAGTCGAAAAAGATGGCGCAAAACGCATTGTCAGGTTCAGAAGTTTTGTTACAAAGCGACCATCAATATTTGGTGTGGGAAACCGCCTCTGGAAGCACAAAACGATGGGATATGCTAAAAAGTTGGGGTACATTCCACCTTTATCCCCCCTGGCTACGCCTATATTCGCATCATATATCTTAACCAGGGCGGTTTTGGGCCGATTTGACCAATTTCTTCTAATTGGACCCCGCGCTACGCCTACAACCAATGTAAACTTACACTTTCTGTGGAAGCTGCTTTTGCATGCTGTATAGTGCCGGTGCGGAGCCCAGTGATTTTTAAGTTGTTTTGAGAGACCAAAACGACCATCAAAATTTTCCAACAGTCTCAAAATAAGGTATAAATTCTCTTTACTACCACCATCAAACTACACCGCAACCTTGATTTTCAAACATCGCGGTATTCAGATGAAACAGTTGCGGTCTCTGAACAAGTCTGCAGTGAGCAAGGTCAAAATCTGAGAAAACTCTGGAGGGTCCCACTGTATTTTTTAAGCATGGGATGCCTTGCCAACGAAAATCCAAGTGAAGTGCGCGGATTCAAAGCCCTCATCAAAGTTCTGTAGTACGTATGGTCATTGTTTTCAGTGGTGAGTGGCCAAGTTTTTTTTCACTAGCACCTCGTCAAAGCAGAGAGGGGTTAAGTTTTAAGCTGCTTTCTGTTTTATTTATAAAAGCGTTTCTTATTTGTCAGGTCAGGTTTCAATAGTTGCTGCAAAATAAGATACAAGAGTTGTTGAATGTTAATTTTTCAATATTTACTACTACTTCACTTCTGAAGGTGTCGTTTCGTTCGAAATTGCAAATGTGTGCTGCTTAGTCTTTCAACAGCGTTGATCATTTTCCCTCTCATAAAGATTTGATAACGCAACCTTAGATTGGGGTAAACGTTTGAAATCAACCTAGTTTTTGTTACGAATGACTATTTCAGGTGTGCAAAAAAAACAGTTCCTTAAAAAGTAACAGAAAATTACTAACAGTTTAGCCATTTTCAAACAGAAATGACATTTTGGTTCAAGTGAAGTAAGCCCGATGATGTTCTTGTGGTGAAAATTATATCATGACATAGTAGTAAAACAAGGATTGTGGCATCAATCTCACAGACTGGGGTTATAATTTCAGAGATATAGCCTAACAAATTGAGAGCTGCAAAAGTCTGAAAAGGTGGCAAGTGGAATAATTTCTGTGGAAGTTTGAAGCTATTACAGTACTTGCCTGTTTTGAAAAATTAAAAAGTAGCCTAGGTTTAAACTTGTTAGGAGAGCTACAAATACTTCTTTAGTGTTAATAGAGAAGATAGTTTTTAACCTTCTCCGGAATATTAAAAAGCTGCTCTAATAAGCGGTTTGTACTCCTTCAATCGGTGCTCTATTACGTGGTTTTCACTGTAACCATTTTCCATGTGTAAAGTATATAGTGACAGGCAGGGGTTTTGTACAGTCGAATCTGGGCTATTTATTTATAGAATATGTTTTGTCTCTACTGCAACTAAGCTAAATGCTATGAGTCAAAGACCAAGAGACATAGGCCGAAAATATTAAGTGGCAGCCAAAAGAGACCTCAGGCTAAGGGAAAACGAGACCGAAGCATAAAAAAGAAAGATGCGTTTGACAAGTATTTTAAAAACTGAGTTTATGGCTTCAATGCAAGTTGTTGTAAAAAAAACGACCCAAAAAAATCCACCCGGGTTTTTTTAAAAAAGCCCACTTAAAAAAAAACAATAAAACCCACTAAAAAACACACTTTTTCTTTATTCTTTGAAAAAATGTACTAAGAAGTAAAAAATAAAAATAGGCAGGACATTTGTACAGTTAACTTTAACGTTTTTTAATCAAACAAAATGAACAGCAATGAAATTTGAAGGATTTGAAAAAAATAATTAAACAATTTGTAATGGCTATCTTTCTCAGCTCTGCACAATCAGTATATTTTAACGAATATTTCTGCCTTATGTGCATCTATCCGATTTATCTGATTTTGGACCATACCAAATCATATGTTGAAAAAAACAGTCTAAAAATCAGGGGTCACCAACGTGGTGCCCATGGGCACCAGGTCGCCCACAAGGACCAACCAGGTTGTCTGCGGGCATATGCGTAGCCAAAAGGCATAGCCACCAAGTTTCTAGCATTCCTTGTCGTTTTGCGCTTTGAGAGGTGTTGTCTGAAATAAAATACTGTTGCTCGCTGAAAATCAAAATATTTGGCTCAAAAAAAATTTTCAGGCTGGCTGCAAGCATGATCAGTGTCTTCACATTGCAGAAAATCTTAATTGTTAATGCTCAAATAAGTAAAGGTGAATTGAGCAACATTTTTATTTCAGAAGCGTGCATTAAACTGGTAGCTCTTTGCATTAATCGGCACGTAAGAAGTAGCTCTCAGCTTCAAGAACGTTGGTGATTCCTGCTATAGATGCTGAGCTAGCAGGGCATGCAGATAAACTTGACATGAAACTGCAGAGTTTGTGTGGAAATGGTTTTTCTTTGTTTGCTCTGTGCATTCTTGCCAAGCCTTATCACTTTAGAGTGGATTGAAAAAAAATTTGCAAAAACAAAGTAGGGGTACATTTCTTTACCCTCAAATTTTAATGGCATAATAGGCATGACAAGTTATTATTGTGTAATTCTGAAAATAATGATATTGCATGATTCAATAAAAACAATTAAGAATAAGGTTTTACCATTTTCCTTAAAAAAAGAACAAAATCTTGTTTCCCTTTAAAACACCCAAAAAACAGGTGGGTTGGGTTTTTTGAAAAAAATGGGTTTTTCTCAACCCTGCTTCAATGCCACACCATGCTGCAACAACGTAGGCAGCTAGTCTAGTCATGTTGCGCCAGACAATCAAAGTAGAAGTTGATGGACGGGAAGTGAAACAAGTCGTTTCGAAACTGTTGATTCTGACAAGGAAGGAACCTCGTCAGATGTGCTTCTGATGACGCATGATAGCAAGAAAATTCAAAATTTGAATTAACAAATAGGCAGTGGCTACAGACGCGCCTGTGGATCTAGAATTTTGAAAACTTATTCATACGCCACCTGTGACGTAACAGCAACGCACGGCGAGAGTGCAGTAGGGTTGGTAGAAACGAACTAAACGTAAAAGATAAACCCTAAGCCTAACCTTAACACTAAACTTGACCCTAAACGTACCCCTAACCCGTTAAGGTAACACGTAAGCCTGAAAAAAAGTAAAGAAAAAAAATGAAAGTCGGCAAGGTGAGAGTCGAACTGAAAACCATTGGCATAGCAGTCATAGCACTTAATCTCTAGGCTACGAGATCCACGGCGTTTGAATGACAAACCGACCTTTTTATTTGAATTGCTTCAGACCAGGCATATCCGTAGTCACTTCCTAACAAATATTCCTGCTGCCTAGCCAGAGATCATGAGTGGAATATTAGGGACTACCCTGGACTATTTAGCCCAAATAGGACCGCCTGCAATCATAATAGAAGTTTTCCCCAGAAACGAGAGTGATGGGACACGGTTTTCTAAGTTTCACTGCAAAAGAATACCATCAAATGGTGAAGTGGCAGGTGGCCAATACTCCTGGCCTGGAAAAATATAATATTTTGCTACTAGTGCAAACTTTTCGGCTCTAGATATCCACTATCACAGCACTCAATACCTCTCCTCTCTGCAGGTACTACACTCGTACCTCCCTTCTGATCAGGGTGGTGCCTGCCCAGAGAGGAGGTATTAATGAGGTCAATTGAAGTCTCTGATGCAGTGGTCTTGGCGTCATCCTTACGGGCCTCGCCTTTGTAACATCACCGATTTCTATCATTACGCCATGCACCCCCTCAAAAACTTCTATCACACCACTGAGTGGGGCCCCGCCCTTTCAAACGCCGGCCCTGATCATAACACATTGGCTGCCGAACTACGAACATACAGTATCGTGCTTGGAAATCGGAGAAAAAATAGGGATATTTCAGTTGACTTACCAACCGCATAGCTCCTCAGCCGATTGCGCAAGTGCAGTGGTTCCCCACCTTTTTAGTGTCGTGGACCCTTTTGACGATTTGGCTGAAAGCTGTGGACCCCTTAATAAAGCCAGTTTAAATCCTGCTCAGGGACATGTGGCTTATTCGGCCGAAAGCAGCTTTTAACTTAATTTTATCATTATTTAGAATTAATGTTTGTAGCGACTTCTTTCAGTAGCAGGGCCGGCGTTAGCAAGTGCGGGGCCCGATTTGAAACACTTTTGCGGGTTCCCACTCAGTGGTGTGCAGAAAGATTTTGAGGCGCGTACCAAAGTGCAGTGATAGAAATCGGTGATGTTACAAAAACACTCTCCAGCGGAGACTTCAACGGACAGCGCCGTTAAACCCAACATACCAAGCAATTACATCCCTCATTAATACCTCCTCTCTGGTCAGGTATTTCTCTGATTAGAAAGGAGATATGAGTGTAGTACCTGCAGAGATGAGGGGTATGCTGTGCTAGTGGATATCCAGAGCTGAAAAGTTTGTAGTAACAGCAAAATAATTATATTTTCCCAGGCCAGGAATAATAGACATGGATGACCTACCGCGTCGCCATTTGGTGGTATCCTTTTGCAGTGAAACCAGAAAACCGTGTCCCATCACTCAAGTTTTCTGGGAAAAACTTCTATTGTGATTGCAGGCGGTCATATTTGGGCTAAATAGTACAGGGTACTGGGTAGTCCCTAACATTCCAACTCATGACACCTGGCTAAGTAGCAGGATGATTTATTTATCCAAATTTTGAATTTTCTTGCTCGCATGCCTCAACAGATGCACCATCTGACGAGGTTCTTTCTTGTCAGAATCAACACTTTCTAAACGACTTGTATCACTTACCGCAGATACACCTCCACTTTGATTATCTATCGTAACATGACCAGGCTGGCTGCCTACATTGTCGCCATCTTCAACGTGGAATGCCATTGGGGTATACCCTCAGTGGTTAAAACAACTGTCCAACGCACCTTTTATTATGCTTCAAACTGTTTTTTCCGTCGATTTAGGCCTCTTTTGGCTGCCACTTAATATTTTCAGCCTATGTCTTCTCTTGGTTTTGACTAGGCTTGCCATACGTCCCGGTGTCCTGGTCAGTCAACCAAAAAGTCCCGGTTAGGCATTCAGTCAGCCATCACAGCCCTACACGAGTATTAGCAGGTTGTGATTGGTCTGTTTAGCCAATTTGCTGAAGAGTGATGCGTGATCTTGTTTTTTCTTGTTTCTTTGTGTTAGATGTAAAGGTAATTGTTACGTCATTGTAACGGGTAGGTCAACTGGTCCAGTAGTGGGTTGATGCTGCATGTAAGATGTGAACCAATTTATCTCGTAAGACTCGTTGTTCTGAAGCGTCCCGCTTTTCAATCACAAAAATATGGTATGCCTATCTTTGACCCATAATATTTAGCTTAGTTACAGACCAAATCAAATAGCACAAATTCGACTGTTTAAAGCCAAAAACAAAACACCTGCCTATCACTATACACTTTACACGTGACAAACGGTTACAGTGAAAACCACTTATTAGAGCACCGAGGTGTACAAACCGCTTATTAGAGCAGCTTTTGAATATCCTGGAGTAGGTTAAAAATTATTTTCCTTTGTAACACTAAAGAAATGTATGAAGTGATTGTAGATCTCCCAATAATTTGAACTTACTTTTTAATTTTACAAAGCAGGCAAGTACTGTAGTGAAGGGCGTACGCAAGGGGGGAGTTGGGGTTAACCATCACCCCCACGAGCTTGATATTTTACAAAAACTTTATTACCTGAGCAAAAGGATTAATTGTTTTCGCATACTTTTTGCTTGTTATTTTGTCGACTTAATGCAAATATCACGGAATGAACTTGCATGAAAATTTCAAGGAACATTGTAAATGGGCCAAAAAGTAATAATTAGTTATGGTGGGAATCTGGGTTATCGTCTGTATCCAGAAATCATCTCATCATTTTTTGCAGACCTTTCGCCCACTACGCATGTTCACGATTGTGCTTCAAGATAGTTCACTTTATCCAAAACGTCTTCATTGTGTTTGCTATGGCTAATCAGCGCCAACTTCGCCAAAACGTTGTTTGGAAAACGTGAATATGACGTCAAATTGTGACGTCACCAACAACGCACAACAAATACAATTGCCACTGAATGAACCCCCCATAAATATTTTCTGCGTACGCCACTGACTGTAATAGCCTCAAACTTCCACGAAAGTTATTCCACTTTTCATACTTTTTACAACTTTTAATTTGTTAGGCTATATCTCAGAAACTAAGACGCTAATCTGTGAGATTGATGCCACAACCCTTGTTTCGGCAGTGTGTATTTCATGATGCAGTTTTCACCACATTAACATCATGAGGCTTACTTCACTTGAACCAAATTGTCATTTCTGCTACTTTGTAAATGGCTTAACTTTTAGTAACTTTCTGATACTTTTTAAGGAACCGTTACTTTTTGCCCACCTGAAATAGTCATTCATAATTAAAACTAGGTTTATTTCATATGTTTTCGCCAAGCACTCCCAAAACTTTTGATTTGGTGAAAATCCGGCCAAAATCCCTTAAAATCCGGACAAAATCTGTTGAAATTTTGGCAAAATGTGTGAAAACCTTCGCAAAATCACTGTATGTGCTTTGAATTTACAAAAAATGGCACCCGAAATCGAAGTGCAGACGATTTCTTTTGAGGTCACGTTTTCATTTAATGCTTTTCGGCCAAGTTAGGGGAAATTTGGGAAAGTTCAGGAGAAATTTGGGCAAAAATGTTTCTTTTTTTGGAGGTCATTTTCTTTGGAGTTTTTTTCGAACAAACTTGGGGAAATTTGGGCAAAAAATACTTCGCACCTTCAAAAATTTGCCTGCT
>JGI24021J15306_10013784_pt1 | contig 10054 bp, 7 predicted proteins | sample Ectturendosymbi1_FD_15306 | JGI IMG/M metagenome (IMG submission 15306) | reverse complement strand
ACAAAATGTCCTTCGTGTACTTGTTACGTTTTTACCCCCCAAGCATCGACGCGTTTGCAACGATGGTTTTCGAAGCGCCGCCAAAACCTGCCTATTGTCAGTGCGCCGTTTTCGCCGGCGAGCGCGTCCACATCGGACGAGCGGGGTTCCTTTTAATAAAAGTTTATACGTCACTTTAAAAAAAAAACCACAACAACCGTGCCGTCTTCTACCTGGTCAGCAATTCGATTTGGAATTTCTGTTCGTTAAGTTCCCTCTGAAGCTGCTGCTTGCTTTTCCGCTGATGGCTCGTCAAGAGGGGGTGCTGGAGGAGGGCGGTAGCGCTCGGGCGTCGTTCTGGGGTCGGGTCGACCATGCTCTGTTTGGAAACAGGTGGGAATGAACAAACCACGTCTTACGTCGTTTCGGCAACTTCCTGGCAGAGGTGGATCCGGATCCGGAGTCGACTCCGGAAGGATTGTGAATTTTTCTTTCGGATCCGGAGTCAAAATTTTGGAAAAACCGGATCCGGAGTCACTTTTCCATTTCAGCAGCAGCAGGAGTCTGTGCGGTCATTTCTTTGGTAAAAACATGGGTAAATTACGGTTGGATCGATGATTGTAGCCGGAGTCTGAACTGGAGTCGGATTCTCAAATTTGACGAATTGCCGGACCCGGATTCAAAAATTTTGGAACAGAAGTCGGACTCTGAAAAAGTGACTCCGGCCACCTCTGCTTCCTAGGCCAGGGGGTGGGCAAATAATTTGGCTTAGGGGCCACTTTTGGAAGGCCGTTCTTCTAATGGAAATAAAAGCAAGTCTCTGACAAGTTAGCAAGAATTTTTTCTAAATGCACTTGCGGGCCACATGCGGCCCGCGGACCGCTAATTGTCCACCCCTGTCCTGGGCAGATGGGGGCAAATCCCCAAATGTGAGAACCGGTTTGTTCACGCGAAATTAGGGCTGTGGAGCCGGAGCTTGAAAGTTGGGTTCCCGTTCAACAGACAGTTTGTGGTCAAGCGAGTTGTGCAAATAAAACAAAATTAATGTTTTTTCGTTCTTAATGGACCGAATTGTTCTGGAGCCGGAACCAAAAAAATTAAATCCCTGGAGCCGGAGGTTGGAGTTCGAGTTCTGCAGTCCTGTATGAAGCAAGACATCTCAGCAGCAGATCGTACACCATTGCTCTACTCATCTGGTGAAATGAGCGTCGGAAGGATTTTTCCAGGGGAAGGGAGGCAAAAGTGGTGAAGAAATTCCTTTTTCCCACTCGAAACTGCTGAAACAACCTTTTTTTGCTGAAATTTTTAAAATCGCGGTTTTGGCCTCTCCCGTTCCCGGCGCCCATGCCTGTTAACCTTCTGTGCAACTTTTTGTTTAGGCGAGCGCTACGTCAGTCCAGCCGTTACGTCATTGCCCTTCAACTCATCGTCTTGAGACAAACCAATCAGAGTAGTCAAGCGCAGACGTTTATTACGACACAATGCAGTGTGAGCAGCAATTTACACGTCACAGAGTGGCGTTTTTTTCGGAACCGAACGCAGCGACAGGTTCATGCTTTTCATCACAATTTGACGAACTTTTTGGTACACGAAAAGCAGAAGTGCTGAAAAGCCTTATGATAAATAAGAGTTTCTGTTAAGACTCCCGGACTCCGAACTGCAGCTAAAAGGTCCTGACGAAGTCAAACGCGGAAAACCGATTAGGATTCCAACATAAATCAACATCGTGCTGAAAAAATCCGCTTGGTAATGTTTTGCGCCGCGGAAAATACACGAAAACTCGCAAGCAACACGTTAATCGACTGAAACAACACACCGGAAAAGGTACCTTCAACAGCTTGTGGAAACCAGGGGAGCAGTTCGGTGGGGGTTCCAAGCGGCCCTCGCGAATCGCGTGCCATTCGGGCCCGTTTTTCGGGAGGCTGGCCCCGCTGGCCAACTCGTACACGGTCAGGCCGAGCGCGAACACGTCGGCCTTTGTGAGGTGGGCGAAGTCCTCCTGCAGGATCTCGTTGGCAAGGTAACGGCAATCGCCCTCCTCGACCTGGGGCTCTTCGACGCAGGTCACGTGACCGAGGTCGCCTGGTGAAGAAAACGGCAGCAATGGTTGGTGACGTCGCAAACACGAGAACTAGTGAACCGTGTGACTAGTTTTGTGTTGTGTTGTGGTCAGTGCTGTGTAGCCCGAGCAATTTTAGATGGCTGGAGCCAGGACGCCCTGGCTGTAGCTGCCTTCATCTTCACGTATTTGTAGCGATTATGACCTTTTTAAGAAATCTTAACAACAGGACTATGCGGTGCGTGGCTAACTTTGCTCATCGTGTGCCTGGAAATCAGGGAGTCTTGAAACAACTTAAGGGAAGCGTGGTAGAGAAAAACGTTGAGAACCACTGGATTAGAAGACAGCACGGAGCAAAAGACCACGTCGGGTCAAAAACTTAAATTTGCTTCCAGTTCAAGATTTCGTGTGTTCAGCGTCATACATGAACAGAGACAGTGGTCGATGCTGAATAAATGGGTTGATTGTCACTGGTACAGGACTTTTAACACGGTCGTGCTAACAAATGCGCTGTGACGTCAGGAACGCAAGTGAACCAGAACGAGCACGTTGGAGCGGCGAGTTTACATGGAGCTTTAGAATTACTGTGGGAAGTACTGCAGCTTGCACAGCGGTTTAATGTCGTTTTTACTGCAATCTGGATTGCAAGACTCAGATAAAAGGAACACGTTGTTGCTATTTCATAACTTCGCGTTTGGTGAATCCGCGGAAATCGTTTTTAAGTGCCCCTGATAGGTTGTGGCCACCACTGAATTGTCATGTGACACTGCCTAGCGTAGCATTGATTATCACCTGAGCTTTTCCAAACAAATCGTAGTTTTATTTTTCTTTTACTACCTGGTGCAAAACTGCAGTGAGTTCCAAAACCCCAGTGACAACTATATCGAATCCTATCTGCGGTTTCCAGTTGACCAAGACCAAGGTTCTCAAACTGTCCGAAGACCACATGAGAACTTATAAAAGTAGTCCAAGGACCGCATTATGACACTGACGCAACAATGGCGGAATCTAAACCTCACTCGAAACAGCTTTTACATCTTGTTTCCTGTGAAAGGTGACATGACTTACAGGCAAATCGTTTCTAGTCGTCTGCATGTTCATTTTAAATGAACTTAAACACCGGTGAATGAACTAAAATAACGTACATGTTAATTATTTGAAAATTCCCAAAAAGCATCGCGGGTCGCACAAAACGCCCTCGCGGGCCACATGCGGCCCGTGGGTCGCGTGTTTGAGAACCCTGACTAAGACAACAAAACGGCCGGGCGTACGGGAGGCGTGGTTTCAAAGGTGGGAGGAACCTTTTGACCCGAGATCTATTGAGTTTATCTTTGCACTGAGCCCGAAACATACAGCATGGTTTGTTAAATCAAAACATACACAGAAAAAGAGTCCACTTCTAATATTAAAAAAAACGTAACTGCTGGAAGAATCTTTTTTTTAAGGTTGGATCGTAGCAAACTATTAATTCTATGAGATTTGAAGAACAACAAATGTTCTAAAAAGCAACCTCTCCGTATTCCAAAGCACGTAATGACTTAACCCTGTTTTTTTGCGGTCATGGACCGAAATGTTTTTGAAATGATCGAAAAAAATGAAGTCATTTCAGTCAGAATGTCTGCAAATACAGGCTAATGAATACTGCTACGGTGAGCCTTGAATACAACTGTGAGACAAATGACCGAAATGTCTCAGTAAACAACTTGTCACAGCAAAAAACGACTGGAATGTTTCAGCGCAAAAAAAACAGACTTAACCTACCAAATAAACCGTGGGATAAATAAAAACAAATAAACCTCAACAACAGCACACACCGATTTTGTAAACGATCTCATCGACCCTGTCCAAATCGGTGCCTTCGTTGTCGCAGTTGACCGGTCGCCGCTCTTCGCATATGAAGATGTTTCCTGCAAGAGCACAGTCAGCGTCTACAACGAGAACAGTTGCAAACTAAAAAACGAACGTTTATCGTTAGGCTCCTTACCTGGCTTGATGTCCAGGTGGACTAGGTTTTGTGAGTGAATGTATTTGAGGCCCTTCGCCACTTGCACGAGGACATTTCGGGCCTCTTTTTCGGGCATTGTCACCCCTTGTTTCGCGTGCTCGGCCAGTGCGTCGGCCAGACTCCCCCCTTTAAAGGAACAAACAAATAAACAACGGGTTAGGTCAGGTCAAGTTTTGAGTGTTCTTTTTACGATTTAGCTGACGGCAGGCCGAAGCCTGGAACTTGCTTCTTGCCCGAGAAAATCTTCGTTGCTTTGTTTATTTAAATGCAACACACCAACAGAGCCCGATGCAACACACCAACAGAGCCCGATGCAACACACCAACAGAACCCGATGCAACACACCAACAGAGCCCGAGAGCACGTCGTGGATGAGACATGCGCAGGCAGCTTCTTGTGAAAGCTTCCGCATGTTTTCTATTGCAGGGTCCGGTTTCCTTGCATTGGCTCGTCCACAAAAATAGCAACAAACTTCCTGCGCGGCGGCGGGGCGAACAATTGGCGATCAACACCTGGTAATTATCGCGCGCGATTCCACCGCTACCGAAAACTCTGGTCGGGGCGAAGTGACAAAAGCAGGAAATTGCAGATAGCGATTAAAATTAAACTGCTACGTTTTGTTTTGGCGGAAATCAGCAGCAGGGCATACGCGCAAACAGTGTTGTTTGCCACACCTGGGATAAAGGAAACAAGATAAAGAAATCAGTCGTCACAAAAATCGACATGTCTCAGCAGTAGTCAACCGGCTTATTTGCAAAACGCCCCAACAGTCTTAACAACGGTGCGACTGTTTCACAAGTAAACCCACAGTAAAGTAATACTGTACAGTACATAATATATCAAACAAACCTTCATCGCTGGCTGAATTTACTCGCAAGGTTTCCTATATTTTAGAGAACGACTCGCGGTCGGCTTTCGCGAGTGGCTGTTCATTTCAAAGCTGAGACGAACGTGTAAATATTTTCAAGACAATTTGGATGCTTGGTGACATCACAGTATTTAAAAAGAAAATTATACGGAAAAGAATCAATTGACAAAACTGTTTTTCCTGGAAGAAATCTGCGCAAGTAAAATAATCGTCGGTAATTCAAAACCCTTATCGACGCGTGTCCCCAAATCGTCAATTTCGTCGAAGAAGTTTGCTTGGCATTGAATATACTGCGCTTATATAACAGTTTGCTTCGACTGGTTGTTCGTCGCCAAGAACCATGTCACGAAATTCAGCCGGGATGAAGAAGGTGAAGGAGTAACCAGACTTAGCGGAGCCCATCGCTGCTACTCACCGTTGCAAAATTCATTCTGAATCACCATGTGGTCATCTTCTGCCCAGGCCGAGTAATAACGTACGACGTGGCGATGCTTGCCGAGTACCGCGTGTGCGCAAACCTCCCTGATGGCGTTCGCCCTGCACGAGCGACAACGCAATGCTGGGTGAGAAGGGCGCGGCACATTGTGACGGGGCGGGATTATCAGGCGACGCACAAAACGTATCGGGACGAGAATGAGTCGGTTGCACGAGTTGCGTCAGTCGATCCAGCGTTTGACAGAACAATGACTTTCGCAATAAGCGCTTCTCGCGCTCCGGCGACTATTTACCAGCGCTGTGCGGCCATCTTGCCAGAGGAGCTGCCAAGATCGCGCCGCATTTCTTTCCCGACGCGCATTTGTTGAAGACTGTTTGGAGAACGCGCCTGAATTTCTTGTGTGGCAAATGCTGATACGTACCAATGAAAAGGGTAAATTACAGGGGGATTGAATCCGTACTCGAAGCATTTCACTTCGCAGTTTAGAATGCGTACGAAGATGTAGCAGCAAGCTGGGTTAATTTTTTCGGTCATTTTTCGATCATAGACCAACTTGTTTTTGAAATTACCGACAAAATTAAGGCAATTCAGTCATGATTTCCGAAAATATATATTAGTTAATGCTGTTACGGCAAATTTTAAAACTGCTGTGGGACGAGTTTTAATACATTATGGGACAAATGAACGAAATGTCTAAGCCAAAAAAAACAGGCGGGAGGCCGAGAACATGCTGCAGAAGCTTATTGATGAACAACGCAAAACAACAGAACTAAAATTGCTCGAGTCCACATCCGCCTACTACTCACTCGTCGATTGAACCTGCGAGTGGCTTCTTCGACCTTTTGATTGCATACGTGCATCCGTCCAGACGGTTGACACACTTGTAGACCGAACCGAACTCCCCGTCGCCAATCTTGCACACCTCATGAAATTCCTGCGCGTACCTCGAGATGTTGTTCTCCCGCAAATGTATCCGCTGTGACGCAAAGTTTAGTTCAGCCTCGGCCCGAGGAAGCAGCAACGTGGAAACAGAAAGTCAGCAGCATCCGAAATTGTCCGAAAGTTGGCAGCATCCGAAATAGTCCGACAATTACTGTCGTTTGCTTAACTACGCGATTTCAGTGTTTCTCAAGGTCGCTGCATCCGAAATAATCCGATTTCACCGTCGGACAACTTCTCACGAAAATAGATGCGACGCTACTCCCTGCCTTGAGAAACACTGAAATCGCGTAGTTAAGCAAACGATTCTAGTGATAAGCTTGGAGTACGAATAAGCCACTCGTTGAGGCTCTAATAAACGAAGTATCTCAACTGCACTTTACTGGAGCATGTTTTGCTAATTTGTTAACCAATGTCAAGTTAAATGTGGTGGTAGATTTAAAAAAGTGATGTCTTACCACGATCGAATAAGACAGCACTTGCTACGACTTTGCAAACATCATACAACTTTACTGAATTTCATCGCAGCAAATTATGGCTACTATGACATATATTTGTTTCGGGTGTCGTATGCGAACGTAGACACTGTGAAGGCCACTATTGCCAAACAGAATATTATATTTCATCGCGAAACATTGAGCCAGGAAGAGGCTGTCTGCGCAGTTAAAATCACTGCAAATAGTTGTGTGTAAACAACCACAGCAGGTTCGCTCACGCCTTCAAAAATACACGCACACCGACCTTGGATGGGATTTCCTCTGAGTCTTCCTCCATGCTGTCGCTATTTCTGTATTAAAATGAAGTCATATGACCTTGTCTGTGCTGAACGGAAACTAGCAGATCATTTTACCACTCAGATTATGCACAGCCAGCATTTACTGCTTTTCCGTGTACTTCAAAAAACGTACTCGCTAGACCAGGGGTCTCAAACTCAAAAGTGCTCCGAAGGCCAAATGAGAACTTCTATAAGTAATCCAAGGGCCGCATTATGACACTGAAGCAACAATGGCGGTACCTGAATCTTGTTAGAAACAGTTTTTACATCTATTTCTTAGGTATAAGCAAATCGTTTCTAGCCGTGTCTACGTTAGTTTCGAAGGAACTTGTTCACTCGCTAGCCAAGCACTTTTAAACACCGGTGAATAAACCAAATAACGCAAATGTTAATCATTTGATAATTACCGAAAAGCATTGCAGGCCGCATAAAACGCCGTCGCGGGCCTTATGTGGCCCGCGTGTTTGAAACCCCCGCGGGAGACTCTAGCTCTAGAATCGCGAAGGGACGCAACAAACAACGCTTGAGACTTACTTGGAAGGTCTAGAACGTTTGAAAGCACTGCTTCGGTTGTCGGGCGTGAATGGATTAACATTAACCAATCTAGAAGAATGGGGGGTGGGACGAAATGAGGGTGGCTTAAGAGAATAAGTTTCCATGTCTTCTTCGTCTGATCCATCCATTCTTGAGGTGCAATCTGACAGAAGCTGTGAAGTGGGAGTTGGAGGTTGTTGTTGAAGCGGCTCAATTTGTGCCCGTTTCTTGTAAGAAGCGGGGGTTTCGGGTGAGTGCTGGGTAGGTTTCGAATGATCGCCGGACAGCAAATGCGGCTTAAGTTTTCGCATCAGCGTCTTCGGGGTGCGGGGGGTGTCGAAAAGCGTCAGAGCTCGTAACTTGCGGGTGTGGGGCGGAGTTTCGGGAGGGGTGCGCGCAGGCGAGGTGCACGATACTCCCGACGACGACGAGGGTGAAAACGTAAGCTTGTGCCTCGAGGCCGCTGCGTACTGGTGGTGGACGACTGATTTCACCGGTGAGGAAAAACAGAAGTCGCTGATATTTTCCTCACCGCTGCTGAAAGAACTGTTGGCAGCGCGCAATGCACACGACGCACTTTCATCCTGGTCCAAGCAGCCCGAATCACGTCTACCGATGTAGTTCTGAAAGGGTAGGCTGTCGCAGGAACGCTTGGAAAGATCTTCGTCACACAACGACTGCCGTTGCATAAGTTCTTGTTGGTTGCTACGGTCAGTAAACAGCGGTCTGCTCTGATTGGTTGCCTTTCTGCCTTGAAACAAGCTGCGCTTCACAGGTGAGAAGGCAACGGAATTTCTGTGATTAACCCACTCTTTGTCGTGTCGCGAGGGAGAACCTGCAAGCACATGCAATGTCACTGGGGGTCATCTTTTCGGTCATAGACTGATTTCTTTTAAATGACCAAAAAGGATTAAGTTGATTCGATCATAATGCCCGAAAATAAAGACTAGTGAATACTGTTATGACGAATTTTAGAACAATTATGGGACAAATGACTGTAATTCAGGTGAAAAAAACAGCTCTGTCCCCAGGGTGAAGCGCATTATGTCATTGATCAAATATCTGCAGAAAACCAAAAAGTATCGCAAATTTAGCATTGCAGAAAATAGACTGCAAGCACATACCACCACTTCCATCGTCCAATATGCAGAATTGCCGACGTGTCTTTGGTTTGTACAGCTCTGGGGAAGACTGGGGTTCTAAAGGGTTCACCATATCCATCTTTCAATACATCCTCAGTAAATAAATTCTTGGGTGCAATAAATCTAATCTTTACACAAATGACAACAACTACAAGCCTGAAACGAATACATATTTATTAAAGAATTGCAGACATTGTCAAAAATGATTTTGATCCACCATTGTAAATGATACTGGTTGGGCATATCATTTTCCCCCAACTTATAAGGACCAGTGAAGTCAAATTTAAAAACCAAGAAGAGGGTCAGTTATATCTCANTCCATTATAAAACAAACAAAAATATGTAGAATTGGCAACGAACAAACAAAAATATGCAGAATTTGGCGACAATTCNNTTCCAGACAAAATAAATATTGAAAATGACTGGTNATCACAAGTCACCAGCTTTTAATGCTATCGTACCAAAAGGTAGCACTGTTTTGATCAAAGTTTGTGAGTCAAACTTATTAAACACTACAACTTCACTCTCTAAATCAGGGGTTTTNAACTTTTTCCTGACAATGTACCCCTTCAGCATTTCGACANATGAGCCATGTACTCCTAAAATTTCTTATGACAAAAAGGCTGAGTAAAATAACAAAAATCCATTGAAAGCTATTACATNTTAGAATATTTGGAAATCAATATTACATAAATATATTTTTCTTTCTATTGCTAACCTTAATTGTACCACTTCAGATAGGCAAATGTAGGGGAACAGTACCTGTACCCCTAGGGGAACAGTACATGTACCCACGGTTGGGAATCCCTGCTTTAAATTATTAATTACTCTGGTTGATTTCTTGATGTACATGCAAAAATACCAACTTTACTGACCAACACATACATCAAACTCCACCTTTCAGTATCATGCACGGTTTGCTGGACTGGCTACCATGTAAAAAAACAAAAACAAGACGTAAATGAATATCAAGCTTATCAGGGAAACTTTCTGAAAAATATTGGGGACTAATTCTCAATTATTATGAGTTTTTTTGTAGTGCACAAGCTGGTGTACTAAAGCTGTAATCATGTGATTTTCCAGCTGTAAAAGTTAGCACAAAAATTCTTGACACCTTACTATAGCACTGTGATGGTCATATCATGGCCTGCTAAAGTTTGCTGAATATGGCCTGCAAAAAAGTAAAAGCAATATCTCTCATGAAGTAAAAACAAGCACATCAAGAGTAAAAAATGGCTTGCTAAAATAGCAACTGGCCATAAAATGACCCACGAGAACCGTAATATTACCCATCATTTCCATGTAGTAACACTTTTT
>JGI24021J15306_10013783_pt1 | contig 10054 bp, 9 predicted proteins | sample Ectturendosymbi1_FD_15306 | JGI IMG/M metagenome (IMG submission 15306) | reverse complement strand
CACTGCCGCCGCCCATCCAGTTGTGGCCGCGCAAGACGCCTGCTGCTGGATCGTCAGAGTACATGACGATTTCCCTAAACTAAAAATCTCTCGTGTAAAGTCTACGTCAGCGTTTTCTGAAAGCTGCAGAGCCGACAGCAACATATTTTAATTGACTGTGATTGGAATTTGTTCCGAGAGGTCGCGTTTCCCCTCTGACGGTTTTGTCGTCAAGTTTACTCTGTAACCATAAGCATATTTAGTTGAACCGAAATGTTGTGCCAAATCTGGCAACTGTCAACAGTGCACATGAAATCATTATTACTGCGGTTGACATTAGGAAAAAATTTTAGGTCTCAAAGGCTGGCAGGCCCAAACCGGGTAAAACTATATTTGAAGTTTTGTTGTTTTGCCGATCAAGATAATATAAAGGCTTACTTCTGGTTTCGTATTTTCAGCAATCGTTTCCAATATTTTCTGTTTGTAGGTCATTTGATTGTTTTGTGAAAAAAACAATTTTCTGCGGTTACGATTAAGTTGTTTGCTGCTTTGAATTGATAACAAAAATCCGTACGTGTTTTCCAAAACCCTGTCCAAAATTGTCTGGCAACGTTACCGAAATTCGTCTTTCGCTAGCTCTTGAATTGCAGGTTCGAAATGAGTCACATTTTTAACATTTTGGTGAACAAGCAAGATCAAATGAGAGTTTTCACCACTTGCTTGCCGTAATAAGTAATTCTGAGACAAATAAAATCAATTCACGCTTGAATGCCGCCATCTGATGTAATACGATTTACTGTTTTTTGTTTTTTTAACATGAGAGTGTCTAAGATTAATATCTTATTCTGGCTGCTGACTTCCCATGGGTATGCGGATTCTTAAAAAAATCCACAGCACCATCTGCAGATTCCTAAAAAAATGCTGAATTTCTGGTCAGTCACTGGATGCGGCGGTTTGACTTAACTCATCGATCAAGTGAGAAGCCACAATACCTTTTTCATGTTGGATTGCTTGTTTTGTACACCTAGGTAAAATATTTTTCATCTCATCATACCGCCTGATCAATTATTCAATTACTTAAAGTCATCGATTTACTATAACACAACGAAATTTCAAAGTTCAAAGGCACCGTGATGTGATTTGCGGGCACTTTTATTTGTGGACTGTGTTTCAAAACAACTCAGTGTGGTATGACTCTTTAAGAAACAGTAAATATCATATTGCAAAACAAATGACTGCGAATATTTTTGGAAGCAGTGGTAAAAAAAGTATTTCGGCACAAGAAAGTACGCCAAGCACTTAATGTCAAGTAAAATATGTAAATAGTAATTTCTGACATTAAATGGGAGCAATTAAGCGACCGGACCGGTTAATTTAAGCAGAAATAAAGTAGTAAACCTTCGGGAACCAGAACATTAACTTATCCGGGTATGAAATTACAAAATAACAAGACCCAACAGACGACGGTGTCCGTTGATGTGCAGGCAATTTGCTGCTTAGAAATGGAACTACGAAAACCTGAATTGAGCATTGCTCAATTTCACTTATACCGCGTTAGAAAAACAACAGGCATTAATTGAGAAAAATACTCAAAGGTATGAAACGTTTTCAGGAGCATATACCATGCGTAATGGTCAGGGCTGGATTCGATTCGAGGCCCTAGGCTAATCAACTTGTGAGGCCTCCTCTCCCACTGTTACGAGGAAAAAAATGGAAAAGCGTTAATCAATTTACCCAAAGTCGAAAATGACGAAATTGACGCTCTAAATGTACGGTCAATAAAGAATTCCAAATCCTTGCTAGAGTTCCCCACGGTTATGTACTTAAGTTGTTACTTTCGACGCAAAAACGTTCAATGACACGTAATGGTTGAAATCGCACTTGTTGGCTGGCGGGATCAGAATGATTAATTTTTGCAGGCAAACCAACCGAAAACGTCAAGGTTAAAATGTTTGACAAAACACATGGCCTACGTTTTTCACAAGTTTCACATTTGTATTTGCTTATCTGTGCTCAAACACCAAACACACTGCACATAAGTGTGGCGGCATAAAGCTGTTAAAGCACAATTTGAGAACGACGTTGCGACTTGCTTGCCACGGCCATAAAAATCTCGCACACACGAGCAAAACACGTCAAGTAAAACGACCCAAACGGTTGCAACTGATAGGTTCACGATTCGCGTGTTTGTTACTTTTTCAGACTCCTAAGAATCGAACGTAACGAAACCGTCGCGAGAAAGGATGTGAGGTGTTGAACCAGAACCGTCGCCAGAAAGCATTCAATAGGCAGCTTTACATTTGCGCAGATGGACTTCACATTCTGAAAAATTGATAAAATCTCCACTGATTTATAGTATTTCATATTTACATTTGGAGGGAAATGAGTCCACCACAGTCCCCATGGCGACGGGCCTGGTTTAGATTCCCCTTATTCTGTCACTATTGAAATACAAAAAGCTACAATCATCGAATCAAAAAGGCTGAACAGAGCCCAGTAAACAATTAAAAAGTTTTTTCTTGGCCTTCATGAAAAATCATAGAGGAATTCACTACAGTCTGTTTGCCTAAGTTTGTCACTTTAATGCACCGAACTCTTACACTGGGTAATCTCTCCTAGAACATTGCGACCTTTACTTCGTTCTTAATTCTTCCGAATCTTGAAAAAAAACTTTCTCCTGGGCAGTTAGTGATCATCAAGCTAAGTAAGGGTCCACGTGGTTATTTAAACTAATTTCCACTAAGGCATCATCAGATCCAAAAGTGGTATTGTCATTTTCTGCTGTTACCCCTTTCTTTGTCTCTTTGGGGTAGAGTTCTGTGGTTGCCCGTTGGCAAAGTGACTTTTGCTTGCCATTCAAGCTCATTAAGATCTTCTCGCATTAGCTCAGCATGAGATCTGTACAAACTTGCGCAAGTACTCAATAGCAATCTGATTTCTGAATGACTTTGAAAAAAATTAAAATGGAAAAAATCACATTTAAAAGTACCTAACGAGCTTTACGTAATAGAAACGCTAACAGTGTTGCTCAGAATAAGCAGCTATGTTTTATTGTAGGATAATGCTGCTGTAATCCTACACAAAGCTCTTATCTGCAGCAGAACCTTAAGCTTCGATAAGGTGCATTTCAAACACGAACAGGCACAAGTTCTTTCACCTGATGCACACGCAACAATCGGTACGATTCAGCAAACAGAGGAAGCAGCTAGCGCGCTTTGAGTATATTGACTTAATCAGGGCTCCCATTGCTGTTTTTTTTCACCCAGATCTGTTTTTTTCGAGTGTATCTAACTGTCTAGGTTTAATTATGAAAAATCCCGTTAAACCTGTTTTTTTAGAATATGAATTTGGGAATTAGCTACAGTAAATCTAATAGATCTTCCTGTCATTACAGTGTTCGTATGCGATCATCAGGTGAAAAAAGTTCTCATATCGGTGAAACAAAACATGTTCGGTCAATGTTGCACCCTCACACCAGTATCAATATCAAATACTGAAAGTTGCTTGCGATCCGGTAAAGTCAGTCATGCAGTTGGATGCACAGCAAAACTAACATGAATAAGTGACAAACGGTTACGTAAACATTTGAAGGATTTACAGTTGGGTGAACTACGTAAAAGGTCATTGTCTCAGATACCAATTGAAGGAATTGAATATTGATGAAACAATCTTTTAAGAATGAATCTTTAAACTTTTTGGCTACTCTATGCATGCAAAATGAAAATAAACGATTTCCATTGCAGGAAAGATATACTGCCAACTTAGGTATTTTAGATTCCGTTGCAGATAAAGATCTCACAAAAGATCCAAGTGCAATAGCAAATGTGAAAAACGGTTATTGAATACATAAGCCTGAATTATTGAGAAATGTCATTAATAGAATATGTCACCAACGTTACATAAAATGTCTTGAGCAATAGGATCCAAATGTTACATGTTCACGCTGCGGACGAAATTGTGAAAGAGGATCTTCAAGTAAATCAGGATTTTAATCACTGTTTCACCTCAGGTATTTTCATCCGGTCTCTTTTGCAAATTAAAATTTCCGTTTGTTTCGCAGAGAAATGTTTTTTTTTTGTCTATAATCTGAGTGTATTAGAAATTACTGAATGGGAGCCCTGGACACAACAGCCGGCGACTTGGCATGCAGCTTGACCAACGGCCGCACTGAGATTCCCGCAAACTCGCTGAAAGACCCTGGCGTTTTCAACACGGAATCTGATTAGATGAAAAAATTAAGACATAGAATTTGACGAATATTTACAGATTTTATCATATACCGGCAATTAAATCTATGCATACCACAGTTTCCTGGAGGCCCCCTTGGATCTTAAGGCCCTAGGCTTAAGGTAAATCCGGCCCTGGTAATAGTAATGTCATTTTGGTAGAGCAAAGAACGTTACAAAACAATGCATGCTATGGTGGTTCGCGGAAATGACACAGAGCATGACTTGTTTTTTTTACGACTGACCGTGAGTGGTTAAGCGAAAATTTGTGGGACCTGATGAAACTGACAGCTCGTGCACAAAACGACAGCAACAGGGCCGGCTTTGAATTCGATCTTTCGCGAGTAAATGCACACAATGTAGACATGAGAGTTATAAAAAGCATTTTCTGTCCCTCAAGTCTTTAGGAAACGATGGAGAAACTATTAAATCCAGCATTGAGAAGCGCGTGAATCAAGGGAAAGCACATTAGTTGTTTTGACGCCAACTGCGGACATCCTGAACTAAACCACAGCTGCGCTGCAACTTGCAACAAGAAGCTTTGAATTGAAAGTTAGTAAAGCTGCTATTCCACTTGCACGTTCTTTTTAAAACGCACTGTGCGCGGGGTTTACCGCAGGCGCGAAATACTCGAAAAGTCTTCGTGATTAGAGCCACCAGAATTCCCTTCAACGGAGAAAAAGGCCAAAATAAACACTACTGTTGCAGTAAAAATCTCCTCCGCACCGATAATTTAATAAAAGAAGACGTTCAACATTTGACATTACCTCTATATTTGCATAACAAGCATCAACAAATTTATAACAATTAACCAAAGCTCCTATGTTCTGGAGTTGTTGATAAGCATAAATCGGTTTTGTTTTTGACAAAAACAAATTTACCTGAATTGCAAAGATTGCAAAGCCTTTGTCATGAGCAGCTTGGGCGCATTTTTCGATTGCGTTTGTCCGGCGTACGTAATAGCTTCCATACAAAAATTGACTCGTTCCTTCTAGAGACGGAATCGCTCTGACACTATCGTCTCTCCAACAGCCAAGGCTGGTATAAGAAAGTTGCTGCAGACCTTAAGCAAAAACAGGAGCAATCATTTATAAAATTCAAATAGAGAACATGCACGCGTTTTCACACCGGTAGAAATGACTCACAACAAGATAGCCTATTATTCCATCCAGTGTTTTTTGAGCCGTTTTTTGGTGTCAAAATGACACCCTAAAATTTTGCAATGACACCCTAAATTCTGAAAGTCTAGATATGGTTTTGCCTTGTATTAAAGTAAAACGATTTGAAATAAGCATGTTTTCCTGCACGTGGCTATTGCAACAGAGGGCTGCAATGTTGAAGTCCGACACAATATTCTGTCGCAGAAATTAGAAGCGAAAATTGTAAGTTTGGTATCTGTACATTGTCATGCACACCGCTTCGCTTCGGCCTCTTATTATAGGCTACTGCCGCAGATTTGTACAGCATGGTGTACGAAACTGCGAAAGCACTTTTAATGCCAGTGTTTTACTGTTTCACCATTGCTATCGGCTTGCCTGGCGATGCATCAAGCTACAATGAAGACAAATGGTCGGCAGTTGCAGCGCAAGGTGGTTGTCCAGTGCGGCAACAGTGAGAGCTATAGGAGTGAGATGTTGGCTATTTGGGCCGCACTGAAACAATTTTTGATCCGCACAGGAGAACCAGACTCACGGTATGGCGGAAAGCGGGAAAATCAGACGCCAAATAACACAGTTTAACGTTTTCATTTTCTACACTGCCTTAGTTGTAATGACACCCAAACGTTTTCAAGCTTCCAAAGTACAGCACACAAAATTAATTCTTTATATGTGAACGGAAGCACTTCACGTTTCGAGCAGCACTCCAGGGAAACGAAGCACAGCTTGCAAGTTTGCAACCACTACTACCCTGAGGCTAAGTGTTGAGCGATCTGCTCCTTGCATGAAGTGAATGTTCAACATCACACTGCAGAATGCTCCAACAGTAAACCCGGGCTGCGCAATACTATGAGTGTCTTCGTACGCACCGGTATCATTGTTTAACTTCTTGCAATGGAAAGTCTAACACTCAAAGCCTAGGTTGGAGCAACTGTTGTTTTCAAAGAAAACAATCTACAAAAACATCGGACGTCTCATTTACTTTGGCTAGACTCAACGGATTTGGTCGTCTCAAAATTCAATCGGTTTTACTGTTTGTTTTCAAGCGTAGTTCCGTACTATAAGCGCTCAAAGAGTGGAGATTTAAGCTAAGTGTTTTAAACACACTACGAAGTTTTTTTCCATCGAAATTTGCGAATAGCTCAAGTTTGTCTACAGTAAAGCTAGTGATGATTTATTGGATTAAAAACTGCTGCAAAAATGAACATGAAACATCTGAATCTACAACATTGTTTTTAGCAAACTTCAATGAGAAGCACTTCATTGGCGGAGTTGGGCGCAATAAAAAAAACAAATCGTCATGAAATTTCTTTTTGAAAGACGTATTTTTGCAAAATATTTTTTTTTTAGAAAAAACATTTTTCAAATTCAAAGAATTCATTCATTACAAAAGTTAGTTTCAAAAATAAAATTTTTTTTGTCAACGAAAACTTTTCACAGTGTTTTCTTTAAACTTTGACAAGAATTTTGTATGGTGCAAGCGGCCCAACGTAGTTGTGTAGTCGGGAGAAAAAATCAGACGTCCACCTATTCGATAGAATGTTTTTGTCTTTCTTCTTGTAGCACTAAAATGTCATAGCACCTTTGCAGTGATGTTATAGGCGAATTTCTCAACTGATTAAGATCCCAATCACGTTGAATACCACAACTCAAAACTTTGTTCTGAATGAGCTTTCCTCACTCCGTTTTAACTCTATGGTACTGCTTTTAACGCGAAGGTGAAGAACGAGATATCATAAGATACCAAGAAAAACAAGTATCACCGAACGACAAATCACACACACCTGTGGCATTGGCGCTTAGAATTTGGTATACGTTGTTGGCCCAAGGGCCGCCTTTTCCATCATCGCGGCAGTATGTGCTTAAGCCATACTTTTGGTAAGTTTTTTCAGCGTTTGATGAGCTTGCACACCACCCTCCATTCTGCAAGTTGTAAAAGACGCTCAGTGATGAAGGCGTAGTTGCTTTCCATACTAGTCGAAAATCGCTTCAGTCTACGCGCCACGTTAAAGCAAGTGTTTTCTTTACGTTTAGCTTGCAATACTTGGACAGCTTTCTGTTGTTCTACTAACAAGTTGCGTGTCACTGCAAACATAGTCCGACTTCCAAGGATAAATGGAAAGCTTGACAGAAAGCTTGATATATTTAGGCACGGATAGTCAGTGAAATTTCACTAGGTTTCCATACCACGATACGTTTGAAAGCCTTTATTTTACCTGAAGTGCAAAGACAGAATAACCTCTTTTGCGAGCAGCCTGGGCACATTTTTCAGCAGCATTCATTCGCAACCAGTAACTACTATCAAGAAAGGGATCCTTTCCTTCCAGAGTTGGTATTGATCGATTGCGAGTGTCTCTCCAGCAGCCTAAATTCTTGTAACCGTTATTTCCTTGACCTGCCGAAAATTTTTGCATTGCTGATATGGAAATGTTTTTATCCAACGAAGTAATACCACGCATTGATGTCACAACAGTGTAAAAAAGTAGTTTTTCGTCAATCTGATTTTTAAGCGTGAATGTGAAAAAAGACAAACCATATGCCGCATCGGTACCGATGAGAAGTTTGTAACGAAATTTGCTATTTTCTTGGTTTCTTGACTGGTTTGATTTTTTATTTGTTGATATCTAATTAGACTCCTTTACTTGGCCGTGAAATATCACATTTAAAAATTGAGCGGCCAATTAAGAGCGTGTTGCAATGGCCATACATGCCACATTCTGTAGGAGCAACTTTAAAGTTTGACCCTCAAATACGTTTGGACACTTGCCGCGCGTTAGTTAGTTTCAAAAGCTTGAGATGTCGCTTATTTCATGTTTTAAAATAATTCATTATGGTGTGATAATGCTCTTGCTTCACTATTTTGTCTGTGTGCGTTTGGTGTTAGTTGTGTCGTCACTGATGCGATAACACTTACGTGACTAAATTAAGATGTAGTAATGAAGGTCCAGAATAATATGATGACTCACTGTTATACCACGACGTGACATTAACTATAACGTTACATCAATGCACTGCTTGCTGTTTATTTGTATTGCTTACTTACAAGATTTGTTTATACGCGTGTTCGGTTTGTTGATTTGCTTTTAGACTCACTAGCTCACGCATTTAATTTTTCACTGACCTTATAACCAGGGCCGGATCAAGGGGGGGCAACGGGGGCAATTGTCCCGGGGCCCCCGCTGCAAGGGAGCCCCCCGTGATGAAATGTATTTGTTTCAAATAAAATGCTTGTTTGAAAAATTTCGTGATTCAGAAGCGATACAAGAACACAACTCTATATTATATTCCTACGTTGCGTTAAGTATGAAGGGGCCCCAACAGCAACTGATTTCTCAACAAGTTTGACTGCCTGCCAGTTTTAGTAATCGCTACTGAATAGCCTATAAGTATTTTAAGTTTTGTTGAATGCAAATATATTTGATTTCGCTGGTGACTTTTTCCTAATAATAGTTCTTTTGGCATGGGTATGACTCTGTGCTCGTGCATCACGCCTATTGCACAAATGTCACGAAAACGTTACTGTTTGCGGCCAAAAGCTAGTGGTTGCTGACTGCTGTTCAGTATCAATCAACGTTGCCAATAGGGTGAGTCTTGTTAACATCAGATTGTTGCCTTCTTCAACATCAGATAAAATCAAATTTTCACGCTACGGTTTCACATAAGCTAAATGCTTCCAGTGGCGTACCAGCCCAAAAAGTTTGGGGGGGACAAATGTTTTATTTTAGGCGAATAACACTATTTTGCTTAGAAAAACGCCTCTCAAAGCACGAAATGGCTATATTTCATAAAAATTTGGGGGGCCATGGCCCTTTGGCCCCCCCTGGCTACGCCTATTCTATTAAAAAAAAGAGTGAAATATCGCTNTTAAATGGAGAAGTCGTTTATAATTCACGTAAACTGTTAGTCTCAACTCAGCGAAGAGAGCTTCTTTAGTTTGAAACGATAACCAAACACACATTAGGGACAGTGGCTTAACTGACAGGGGGCAAAGGGCGGCCCTCCACCCTGGCAAGCTAAATGTAAAAACTGGGCCCCCACCAATTGACATTTTAATATTTACTACTCTCTAGGTTGTTGTTTTTTTGCGTTTTTCGAGGTGTTTTCGTTTTTTTATGTAGTATGGACATCCACGACATCCAGTGACTCACTACCTTCTTGACTTTTATCTGAGTCTTGGTTAGTGGACCCCCTACGGTGACCAGTGGGCCCCCTTTAACTAAGCTTTCCCCCATGGGTCAAACCTCTAGTTACGCCACTGATTAGGGTGAGAGATTGATGAAAGAAACTAAAAATCATGAATCTAACTTATTTTCGTCCTAAAATGAGAGGAAATGTGGAAAAAAACAATAACCTAGTCAACATTAAATTTGTCGCCAAAACATCAGACATGAGAAATTTATCTGAGAACATCACATCTAATGTCATGTTAAAATATCAGAAGTGGCAACACTGGTATCAATAATCCCTAACTTCTGGTGCAGTCTCGAAGTCGCCACAACCGAACCGCATCTTAACGTTTCGTCATAAAGGGTAACCTGTGGAGGAAACGTACTTTTCTTCGGATGGTTGCTATCGTTGCGTTACATCATAAACACATGAAGCTATTCACGCCATTTACACCACATGTTATTGTGTGGTCCGTCAGAAAAGGTTTTAATCAGTCGATTCGTAGAACGAAAGAGCAGAAAACGA
>JGI24021J15306_10013781_pt1 | contig 10055 bp, 8 predicted proteins | sample Ectturendosymbi1_FD_15306 | JGI IMG/M metagenome (IMG submission 15306) | reverse complement strand
ACTTGTTGTCGTGTGTGCGTGTGTGTGTGTGTGTGACGTAACAATCCATCAATGTGTGCTGACGGGGATTTACTGCCATTTATTGTGTTTTGTGAGAATACGCTCAAACGCGTGACGAACGTTATCCGAACGCGAGGTGAGGTTGAAGCAGCAGCATACACAGAGCGGTGACGTCAGGCGAAGTTCGCCGGATGGTCGAACCGTTGGTGGCTTGCCACCTGCCTGCGTGTGGGCAAAACACGAAACACGGGGGCGCGTTCCTGGAATGCTGTTTCTTGGACGCTCACAAATACCAAAGATTTTTTTCGTTCTGCTTCATCAACGTATCTGCGAAGATAAAAGAACGCTTGAATTCCAACTAACCTGTTTCGCTGTCATTTTCAAATTAATCCGCGATGTCAATTTCTGGTGAAACGTCGATTGTGATGTCATTTTGATGCAACGTTCGATTGTGATGTCGTTGTTATGCATGCACAGGGCCGAAGGGGGGAAGATGCCGATCAAGTGGCTGGCCCTCGAATCGATCCAGCACCGCATCTTTACTCAGAAAAGCGACGTGTGGAGTTTTGGTGAGTGACGTTAAGTTCATCCCAGTGGCGTTGCCAGACCAAAATTAGGGGAGGGCGAAAATGTTTGATTTTAAGCTAGCAACAGTATTTTGTTTGGGATACCGCCTCTCAAAGCACAAAATCACTACATATTTTAAAAAATTGTGGGGGGGCATGGCCCCGTGGTCCCCCCTGGCTACGCCTGTGGTTCATTCTTGGTCTGCGTTCCCAACCATTCCTGTGTCCGATTCACGGTGAACACAGCATCGCTGTCGTCATGACTTTTCACTCAAGTTCATTGCAGTTTGAACGGATCACTGCATAAGATCCCGAAAAGCGTCTCTTCTTGAAATACATTTGAAAAATTCAATGTGATCTTAGTTCGCTCCTGACGCTGGTCGAAATTTTACTGTTTTCGATGCGACATTTGCATGTCGACTGTAGGTTTCCATGACAACGATCAACTATGCGTTTCTATGACAACGGTCAGTTTTCATACTGTCGACTTTACCACTGTCTCACTATTTTCCAAGTCGGGCGGTTTATTGTTACATGCTGGTGACGTGATGATCCGTTGCAGGCGTCACAATGTGGGAGTTGATGACGTTTGGCAAGAAGCCGTACGAGAACGTTCCGGCTACCGACGTCCACATCTTGTTGGAAAAAGGTTCGCCCTTGGCTCGTTGTTTATGACTGCGGCGTTATTTTCAGGTCAAGCTCCAGTGAATTTAAGTGAATTCGCACATAAGCAAAGGTTCGGCGTCAGGAAGGATATCGGAGGTTAATTCAATCTCAGTCAATTTTGTCAAATTTTTCATTAAATTTTGCGATGCACGAATTTTCACGTATAGCGTCAAGCGTCGGATTGTTCCGCCAACTTCAATCTCGCCGCGTTTTTTGAATGTAAGCCAAGCGCACATTCGCTTGCTTGCTTTCTTCGCCCGCCCAACCGTGCGTACACCACCAGGTAGAAGATGGATCGAGTGGATTGACTCCTGCAGAGCGTTGCCGCTATGTTTAGAAGCCCGTTAAGTGGTTGAAGTGCTTCCTACGTACCCACACTCCCTCGCTGCTGTCCCGGTTATCACGATCGCTGGAGGTTGACCGCTTGCCAGTTTGCCGAGTTCTCGTGTGAGTGATGCTTTGTTGCGTAACAGTGACCCTTTCTTGCAGGCGAGCGACTGCCTCAGCCGCACATTTGCACGATCGACATTTACATGTTGCTCATCAAGTGCTGGACAGTGGACGCCGAGGCCCGGCCCACATTCCGCGAGCTTTGCGACGACCTGTCCAAGATGGCCCGGGATCCCCAGCGATACATCGTCGTTGACGTGAGTTGCGATTGTGACGTCGCAGTTTTGCAACGCAGCGGAATGTTTGTTGTCGCTCGACACAAGTTCGCGAAAGTCTCGCGCGAGTCTTGACGCGAAGGAATTTTTTGACGAAAAACTTGTTTGTCGAAGAATGAATCACCCCCTCGCAACTCCGCTTATCGCAAAAGGGCCCCTGGCTGAAGCCACAAATGTTCGGTGCTGTTGTTTGTCAGTTGGCTTCTCTTGTTGGCCAGCAACCATTTCGAAACAGTCAAAGATTTAATAACCATAAAAGCTTAAACAAACATGAAAAAGGTTCATTTGCAACACGAAGAGAGAAAAGTAAAGTCATCGCCAGTTTGTACCATCTGGCGTCGGCATTGGGCCCCTTTCTCCACAACAGGCGCCATAAGCCGTGCATTGCTGGGGCGATGCCAAGCCGGTTGCAGTGCCGCGCGCGAAGCTGCTCGACCCGTTCCAACAATGCCGAGTCGTGCGTTATATCTTATATGCGGCAAATGATGAGAAAAGCAACGTAAACTGCGCCTCACCATCGGTGACGTACGGTTTAACATTTTCGTCTACATTTTCGAAGATACCGACCATCAGCAGATTATCGATATTTCTGTTGTTAGTGGCCCATAAACGAAACATGGTGAGCTGTCATGGCAGGTGTGCACTTCATGCTGAAACAAAATTGATGGTTTGTAGCGCAGTAAGTTAATCGCAAGTCATCTCGAGGGCAAATTTGACTCGTCCACACGAACATTCCACCTTGTTTCAAATCGTCAGTTTTGTACCTTCTTGCATCATCCCACCCGAAGCCGATGACATTTATGTTTTTTTCTGTTGTTTATCGACCGTGACATCTTCACCTGTCACGCGTTGGGTTCCTCCCCTTCTTCGCAAATGAAAGTTGAAATTGACCTCTTTATGCTTTTCTGAACAAAGGCGTGAAATGGGTAAAAATCGTAAGATCTGTAGACTTCAGAAAATGTTAGCAATTGAAACTACTCCGAACGTTTAAATTGTGCCACTGATAGTGACGCAACGTCACGCCTGGTTGCAATCATTTTCCACGCTTGGTAGCGCTTGTTTTTTATTTCCTTTTTTAGACAATGACGTGTTACGGACGTAACATGAGACTCTAGCTCGAAAGATTTGTTTCGACTTCATACAATTACGTTTCCGAGAACGTCCAATCCATTCGACATTCTACACGAGCTTAATTGCTGGCAACCTTCGCACGTTTTGATCAGATCGTTTTTCGATTCTTGTTTACATTTTATAGAGATTTGGTGAAATTTTCAGCGATCATGCCTTCCCTGCAAGATTCTCTCTTTCGATTTGTTTAAACGTGAACAATAAGTTTTTGATTTCTGGAATGGCACCGACCGTTATGCTTCAGTGCCCTGTGACCCAAAGTAAACTCAATGTACTGGTTAGTTCCCACCCTTGATTGTGACGCACTTTGCTGACGTAGAACGAGGGAACTTTCGCCGAGCTGCCGAGCCCGACAACATCCGAATTCCTCCGATCGCTTGTCCATGAGGAAGGCGATGACTTCCCGATCACCGACGCTGAAGATTACCTTCATCCTCAGGTCAATGACCGGCCAGGTAGGAGCATGACCTCGTCGTGACCTCAGGTTTTGGGACCTTTTTCAGCACATGTTGTTGACGCCAAGGGTTTGCGAAAAGTTCATGACCTTGCTTTCGTTTGCTGCTGGTGCGGCAGCGAATGAGCAATTGGGCCTGCAATGGCGACCCAGCGGACAAGCAAGCCAATGTTCTCGTTGTGTGAAATTTTATTTTAAGGGTCATTGGAATGCCTTTTCTTCAACATCATGTTTGTGACGCAAAAGTTGACCACTTCATTGCGTTTTCAAGCTGCCCTTTGTGAAGTTCTGTCGTCAATATTGCTGTGTTGCATTTTTCAAAATCAGGAGTGAGGGCCAAGTTTGAAATATTCATTGTAAAGGCGTACGTTCCCACGCGAATCATCTTTACACGTTGCTAAAACATGCAGCTTGCAAACAAACACGAGCTGCACAAAAGTTCACTGCGTCCGCATGCCGTCATGTTTGCCTGCTTTGCTTCAACAAATGCACAGAATTGCTTCGTTTTCACCTTCCCGTGTCTTGTTGCTTCTCTCAGACCAACCCGGGCACCAGTTCCGGTTGCAGCAACCCCCTCTGTCGGTGCCATGGAAAAACCGACAACTCTCATCGACGTCATCTCAGCAGCAATTGCTTGGCAGGAGGTTTGGCAGCGGAAGACAGGTAGAAAACGTGGTGCTGTGCCAAACAGACGTGGCGCCTCTGTGGAGATCTTATCAAAGTGCTGCAGCACTTTCTTCACGAACAGTGCAGCATGTCCGAAATATCATGTAGTATTTCGTCCATAACATAATGGCAGACCGTCTGTGCCTCAGAATATTTTGAATGCGCTTATTTCCTGTTTGTGTGTATGAGTCTATGGCAAGGGCGAGGAACTAGCGGCCCGAGGGCCAAATGTAGTCCGTCATAGCGTGTTAAGTAGCCCGCGGAAGCATTCAGAAAATATCTTCAAATCTTAAATTTCCTCGAACGTATCACAACAAATGTTAGTGCTGATTGCTCAGGCCAGCTTAACCGAGACTTGCGTCTATTTCACTAAGGAGGTATGGCCCTCCGCCAAACGTGGCCTTCTCAAAATGGCCCCCGAGCCAAATGAATTGCCCATCACTCTATGGCATTGTGACGTGCATTTCGCTTGACCTTTATCGACCCCAGTTTACAGGATTAAGCTCAGATCTATTTGTCCCTGAATTGAGCCTTTGCGTATTCAGATGTCGACCAACTATGACAGACGACTGGACTCCGTTATGACCACCATGACCAACCTGTCCAGCGTCAGTGGGCACTTGCCCAACGGTGCCAGTACCCCCTTTTCGTCGGTCACAAACCCTCCAAACGGTGAAATGATATTGCCTGAAGCAGGCGAGATCGTATTGGCTGAAAGCCAAGCGGACCCTCAGGTACTCAGCTTGAGAACGGGAGCAAGTTTACTTCTCCCGTGAGGGAGGCTGTAAAAAATAAGTGTTTTTTTGAATTAATCCAAAGCCTCTTCCTCCCACACGTTATGTTAAAATTTATGTGTTCTGTCGACTTCTGATCTTTATTGTTGTGAAGAACGTTATTATTACGCTGAACAAAACCTTACATGAAGCAGTCAACGTGAATCTTTGTTCAGCCTTCCGTAGTATTTAAAACGGCACTGCCGTAGTTGCGAGGATTAATTCCACTTGTACCTAGGAATGTGATTTTGAGTATGCAAGACGAATGTTATACCTATTGTCGTTATTAGAAATATTTTCACCCAAACGAGGTACAATAGCTAAATATTTTTCTCGNATTATTTATTCCTTGTTGGCTAAGTAATTATTAAACATGTTGAAAGGAAAAAAGAAGTGACTCAGACAAAAAATGAACACTTTGAAACTTGATCACAGATTCCACTCGAGTAAGGGGTGATGATTCCTAGTAGAGTCTGTAAGATCTTAGTGTTTGATTCTTTGCTTGGAAAGGATTCCTTTCGATAGACAACGTTGCTGTGTCGTTTGAATGACACAATGTGACCTCAAGTAACCTTTCCAGACACGTGGATTGCCTCATGGGATCCAGGACTCTTATAATCCGCGCACTTTCAGCGAGTCCTCCGATGTTTTCGCCAATTCTCCGACTCCCAAACGCGCTGCCTCCGGGCACTCGAGCTTGGTAAGTTCCCGTCTTCCTGTTGGTTTGTGCGTTATACATGTTATATTTGTTGCTTATGAGCACATCCACCCTTTTTTCTGAACACTTTCTGTATGGATCGATCCGTTTTGAGGTTTCAACATTTTGGAGTTGCATAGTCCCTTAGTTAAATGCGATTAAGACGAAGGGTGAAACAGTTGCTAGCAAAGCAACTTCTGTTGAAACTTGATGGTTAAAAATTTTTTGTTGCTGTGCACGATACTTGCCAGCACCATTTTGCGATAAAAATAAACAAAAACTTTCCAAAACTTGCTTTCCTCGTGAACTATGTTTTAGAAAATCTGTTGGACGCCATCGATAACCTGTTTTTGCTGGTCATCATCGCATTATGTTCGAGAGATTTTCTCAGAATGCACTTGTAGCGATGAATCGAATTGTGAACATGGCATCAGTGCTTTATGACCAGCTCCGGGCATCTTTTTCTACTCTTTCCAGGTTGACGGAGCTTGCCTTGTTAACGAACCGAACCACATCATTCGCTCTCGCGAAGACAGCACCACGATGCGTTACAGTGCCGAGCCCGTGTCGATGCACAGGCAGCAAACAAAACCCAATGGTAAGTCGTGCACGCGCGAGATATTTGTAAGTCGCGCACGCGCGAGATATTTGTAAGTTGCGCACGCGCGAGATATTTGTAAGTCGTGCACGCACGAGATATTTGCAAACCTAGAAATGATTGCTTTTAAACGTTTGCTCTGTTGTCTTGGTAACGCTCATTCCATTGACACTTGCAAGGCAAAGCGACTAAACCGACTGTTAAGTTCGAGCATGACGAAGAGGGGTACCTGAACCCCACAGAAGCAGCCAATAGAATGCCAGGTTTGTATCATGTGACTGAATTGCTGCTTGCGAGCGAGCCGGCCACGTGATTGGTGACCCAGCTCACGTGACTCGACGTGAATGATTGTTTTTGTGTTCGGATTATGTTGCAATGAGCGGTTATGACGAAACAATCCTGGGATGCAGTGCGCAACTGACACGCGAACAATCAACTGTCGATTTTGTTTGATTCCTCTGAGCTTTTTTATTAACAAAATCCTTCTGCTGAATTGAAACTGCATCGTCTAGTATTCCGACTGGATTTGCTTCACTGTGTTTGTGTCTGCTGCCATTTCTTGAAATAAATGACACATTAGAGCTGTTATTGATTTTTTGTGCAACGAGATTCCTTTAACCCTGCAGGGAGCGTAGAATTCGATTGATAGTTGAAGCGAATCAGGGAAATTTTATTCTGAAGAAGATTTTGCTGTCAAAAATAAATTGCAGTTGAAGCAATGGCAAAATGTCCGACAAGCAACAAATTCGATTTGTGCATATTAGCAATCGTGAAGTTGTGCACTTCTCCCAATGGTGCTATTTTGTTCGTTTTTTTTTTCAACAACCGTAATCATTGCATTTTTCGTTTGCATGGGATAACCTGTACGTTCGTTATCAGCCATATGGGAAGCTGCATGTTTCGTGAGGTCCTAAAAAGGTGTTGTCGGTCACTGCATTTTTTTCCATTTTCCTGAAAGTCCAGAGCGAATATATCGCGCCTTGCGTTGAAGCGATACTGGCCGTTCAGCAGAAATTCACTTCCTGTTTTTGTTCAAATGTCGATGATGGTCAACAACAAACAGTTTCCAAACTCCCCTGACTTTAGCAAAGGCACAATGTGTCGTTCAGTCCCGTCACCACAGGGGGCTTTTGAGGCTTAGCCCCCACAAACAAAGCTCCAATTCCCCAAATTGAATTATGAAACACTATAAATCGGTGGAATTTCAAAATAGTAAGTCCCCCTAAACCAACGTAAATCCCCCTTGTTGAAAACTTTCTGGCGACGGTTCTGGTCTCTTTGCGTCAGCATCCCCCCATCTGAACGTGTTACTCGTTGTTCGCCACAAGCTGGGTTTTGCGTCATGACCGTTTGTTCCAAAGCAGCAAAACCTGACGCTTGAGCAGAAAGCGACGAGAATGCAAAGCTTGTTGTCAGCTTCGAGCTTTTGCCAGTTGCTATCTTAAAGGCGTGCAGAGAACCACTGCGCGACACATTTGCGGGCAACACGACAACTGTGTGCAGCAGTTCAGTGAATAGCTCCGCAACTTGATGTTTTGATTGACCGTCTGCAAGTAACTGTCTGCTAACCCAGTTTGAAAAAATGCTTTTTCAAACTGCATGCGTGTGTACCCTGTTATGCTGTTGATTTATCAGCGTGATTTTGCTTTATTAGTGGTAACCACGGTAACCAAACTTCCGTATGTAATTCCGACAGTTTGTTTGCAGTTCTGTAGTTAACCGCCCGTGTGCTGTCGTTTGGTCATCCTTGTTATTATCGCTTCATTCGCTGTTCCCGACCACAAAACGTCGTTCAACATCTGTTAACATATGTCGCTCAAACGCGCTTGTCCTCTTTCAGCAAATTATTCTCGAAAATCCATGGCTGTGCATAATCCAGCCGCGATAAAAGTCATTCTCGTGCAATTCGCCTCCAGCTCTGTTCGCTGTGATTGCTTTTCGAGAAGAGCTGTCTCGTTTGAAGACCGATCCGCCTCAACGTGCTGTTTGAAGTGCTGCGAGTCAATCCATCCTATTCAATTGCGAAAGAAACGCGATATTTTGGCTTTCTGTTGCAAACGTTTGATCACTGTCAAGCCTTAGAGTCACGGGCAGCAAGTTTTTGTTACTTAATCTTTGATGTGTTAGTATAAAATACGATGTAGCGCCTGATCCACCGCATCGGTGGTGACTTTAAAGCGATTGATGGACGGTTGTGCATGCACAGGTTAAAACTGGCCGATGCCTTTGGGCGAACCAAACCTTTGTTCCGTCACAGAGAAGTTCGCAATTGCTTTGATTCGCTGAAAAGACGTAAAACCCGAGAGGCATTATATCTTGGCCGGCAATCTGCAATGTTCATGGATTGCTGTCTTTTGTTGACACTGACTGAAAATACCTACAGGATATTTTTTACTGCAGAGTACCTGGATACGAGTGAATTTCCGCCTTCACCGTTCGCTTTGGTGCCGCCAGTCAATATATTTGACATGAACTCTCCCAACCCTTCCTCGCTGTCCAACCCGGAATACGAGGCAGCCTTCCTTCCAGCTGGTTAGTTTTGTGATTGTGACGTCACAAGTATATTATCACGTCAAACAGAGAACGCGCGCAATTTTCATCATGAATCGCTCTTATCGGTACTCGTAGTCTTTGCTCTTTTGTTATATATTCGATAAACACGTTGGTCTGCATTGCGGTCAAGCTACGCTGAGAAAGCTTGAGAATTGGTTTGTTCCATTCTGACCAAGTTTTCACATCACGTTCAGCTTGCGTCAGCATGACGCAGCATATTAATCTTACATCCGGGACAAGATCGCATGCCGTCGTTTGCATGAACTGCAGCGCGAAAAGTCGTGATTTCAAGGTCCCTGGGGCATGGGCAGATACAGAGGGGTAATTGGGGCGATCGCCCTCCTGAAGCCTACGTAAGTAGCTTTGCCTACCATGAATTTGTGCGATTCGGAAAAGAGCATTGGCGATATAAGGCCATTTTCCATCCATTGTTTTGTCACAGCAGTGTTGTGAAGTGTACTTCATCTCTCTTACAGTAGTGAAGCGGTAATGACTAGACTGGACTAAGAAATATTACTGAAAGCGCCCCCCCTAACCTTACTGGCTGGATCAGTCCTGCTGGGGGTTGTTTCTGCCTGTAATGGAGCAAATGAGAAATCCTAGTTGTGTGTTGTCGAAAGGGAATGTAACACACAGGTAACACCTGCCAAGTCTTGATCTTGAGAAATATAGTACTTCAAGCGAAGGTTCAAGTTGCTGCAGTGGATTGGAGCTCTGGAGCCGCGACTAGTACATCATCCTGCACATTAAGCACATTTTTAATTGGCCTTGTTGATCTTCATATGTAGCTTCTGATTAATTAACTTTTCACGTACAGTGAAACCCCCGCAACTAATATCCCAGTCTCCTTGCATATTTGAAGCATGTTTTGCTGTCTGTCTGCTAGCCTTCTAATGTTGCTATTTCCATGACTTCCTATTACAACAGCAGCTGTTTCCTTGACTTTGTTCCTCGTAGCCTTCCTGCAGAATTAGGGGCAACGAAAAACAGAGTCTTGATTTTAGAGCACAGGTGTAGTTTGTTCGTTCACGACAGGTTCCAAGCAACATTGTAAGACTGCAAACGCGAACCTCATGAAACCGGCTGACATTTTTGTCAAAAAATAGCATGACTCAATGTGAAAATAACCTCTAAGTTCCAGCGCGTTTTATTACCGCTTGATCAGCTTCCACACTGGCGTTGCAGGTGCTACACTGAAACCTCCTGTTGATGAAGACGGCTACGAAGTACCCATGAGTGGGGGTGAAGTGGAGTACGAGAACACTGGCGTCCCGTTGGCCCCGGTCAGG
>JGI24021J15306_10013778_pt1 | contig 10055 bp, 7 predicted proteins | sample Ectturendosymbi1_FD_15306 | JGI IMG/M metagenome (IMG submission 15306) | reverse complement strand
AGACTTCCTGTGAAGTAGTATTGCACATTTGAAGGTTATGTTATAACATGCTTTGTAAAAAACAATCTGCAATAATAATAATCAATAATAAACAAAGTAACATCTTATTAAAAAAACTGGCTCCGGCTCCACTCCGGCTCCGGCCCTTCCTTGAAAAACCAACTCCGGCTCCACTCCTATTTTCGAAAATCGTTAAGGCTCCGGCCGGAGTCCACTCCGACACTCCGGCTCCTGTACACCTCTGGTTGCTACAGACTATCCAAACGTCTTGCTAACAAGGGCAATAAGCTTACACACAACGAAATGAACTTTTTTGCTTTTTTCTTGAAACGTATTTGGAACAACCTGGTCTGAACATATTCATGTTCAGAAACGAAAATCATAGGAATATGGCATAATTTTATTTGCCTGGACATTGACTCAGGCTTGCAAACGAATGACTCGAAATGAAACGACAGTTTTTGTGACTGGACCTTGACTTTACTTGACCAACCTCGAAAAAACTTACAGTAGATGACTCTACTCGAAAGGCTAGCGGCTCGACTCGTGACTCCGCAAATATGACTCGGTAACATCACTGCTGTGAAATGAAAGCATGAACAACTTGAAAAACATTTAGCCTACAGTGCAACAGAGCAATTCAGCAGAAATGTTAGTACAATTATTTTGCCTGCTATTATCAAATGTCGTGGTTTGAATGGCTGAACCAAATCTCATTAGAATCAAGTAATGCTCTATGTAAATGTACCTGTAGCAAATGCAGGAGAAAGCACAACCTCCTTGCAGCATTACGTTTGACATGTAGAATAGCAAGTGAGACCATATTGGAACCATAAAGACACAGAAGGAAAAACTGTTTCAAGGATTGAGTCAACTTTAGATGAAAATACACTTAAATGTTATTCATAGAAAGAGCAAAAATCTAATTACAATGAGCAAAAATGGAATGTAAATGTATAAAATTTTTTGCGATCATGTGTGCAAAAACTGACTTCGATTTGGTTTTTGATTTTACTACTGTTATTTATGCAATATCATTCTGCGGTTTATCTGTAACCTTTTCGTAAATTAGTCCCTGCAGAGATTTGGTGGTTTTAGGATAGGCACTTGAAAACGCAGCAAATTTTCATGGGGGGGGGTCATTCAGTGGCATATGGTGGTCATTTGTATTTTGTTGTGCGCTGTTTGTGACGTCAAAACTTTAGTTTTTTGTTATGCATAGAAGACCAGCAAACTTTTAGTTTTCCTTTTTCCTTGCTGAGACGTTATCAAATACATGAATGCTTCTATGTTAACAACTGCTGTTTTTGAGCTCGTGCAACAGTTCTATGTTTATCATGCTACAAAAATTGGTAATGTAGCCAACAGGGTTGCCAGATGCTTTTTGCAAAAATACCGGCTATTTTGCCAACAGTGCCAGATCTACAGTAAGCCGTGTCGTAATTCGTAAGCGTCACAGGGAAAACAGGGAGACAATGAGTATTGCTAAGCCACAATTAATTTGCCCGTATTTTGGCTTGCTCATTACATTTCGGTGTGTGTGTGCGTGACGTAACAATTGCACCAAAGATTGCGTCAACAGCAGGAAATAAACTTCCCTGAAGGAACTATCCTGCCAAGATTCACCACCAGAGTTTTTCATAATTTAAGAAATTCGGCGTTAGTTCTTTTCAAAGTTGCGGCAAATTATTTATTTTCAAAATACCGGCTTCGGGCACTGATATTAAAATACCGGCCTTTTATCGGCGTCTGCTAAATTAGCAGTAAAATACCGGCCAGGCCGGTGAAATACCAGCCATCTGGCAACCCTAGTAGCCAATGCGGTCAGCGCATGCGCTGATTAGCCATAGCAAACAAAATAAAGACAATTGTTTTGGATAAAGTGAACTATCGCGGAACACAATCTTAAACATGCGTAGTGGACGAAAGAAAGGTCTGCAAAAAGAGGTGAGATCTTTCCTGAATGCGGAAGATAATCTAGATCCTCACCAAAACCTAATTGATTCTTGTTGGTCCATTTACAATGTTCCTTGAAATTGGAAATAAATTCATTCCGTGGTATTTGCATTAAGTCGACAAATTAACATGCAAGTGTACACGAAAACAATTGATTTCCTTTGCGCAGATAATAAAGCTTTTGTAACATATAAAACTCAATGGTTTTTTAACCCCAACCACTCCCTTGCGTACGTCCTTGCTTGAAAACAAAATTTCTTCCGCAATTTCGAATTTGCTATGCATAAAGCAGAATAGAGGCACTTTGCGGTAACTTACGTTAGCGAGAGAGCTGTGATGATCTCTGCAAATTCTCGAATGGTTAGAGAGTAACTTGGCCTGGTATGGCCTAGTAAAAATACATGTTTGACTAACGGTCGATTTTGTTAGAGAATGGAGGAGAGCATTTCTAAATGTGGTAGTTAGTTACACCCAAAAGATTTTGATGCTCCAATGATTCCAAGAAACTTCATTTTGATTTTTCCATCTTTCACGATGTTTCACAAATTTGAATGTATCATCATCGGAACATCGGAAGTGGTGAACGGTGAAGTTGCTGAAGCAAACTTCTCGTTTTTCTGGCCTTCAATCAGCGATAAATCGAAAAACATTTTTGCACCGACTGCTGATTGTCTGTGAACATCATCCGATACTAGATTTTTTCTTCTCTCGGCTCCATATAATTTTTCATATTTTCGGTGTGACTCGATGAAATTTTTAAAACTCTTCTGCAACAGCCTCTTCCCCATTTTCACAAAAAGAGTGCAAGTACGAGGCGATGCACACATTTTTTATTGTTTTTTTTACTCGCAATAGTTCATCCTATGGCACATTTAGACACTGGTTTGCTTGAAATACACCGAGGGTTCAAAACCGCCAAAACACAAAAACATTAGCAAAATACTGGCAAGAAACGAATAACACTTAGCCGTGGATCTACAGAGAACCTAAGCAGAGAAACACATCTGGAAACCACATGTCGAAATGGGCCTTGGCTGAGTAACACATCAGGTATCTTCCGGGTAAAAAGATCTTAATCTTCTATTCCGGACTTCCAGGGGCATGTTTGAAGAAAACTCACAATACACTGGCGAAATATGCATTCTGATGAGATCATAGTGTCTGATTCTTTGCTGGGAATCGATTTCTTTTCGACAGACGATAGTCTCTCATATACCATTCGATCTGTTTTCAAAAGTTAGCACAAGTCATAAAAGAAGAGATTTCTAACATTTTCCTACGAATCTGAAATAAACAAAATCCATCGCGTCTGTCGATTCCCAACATTGTATGAGCAGTGTTTTAATTTATTTCAGCATCTTGTACTGCAGTGATGTTTCCAAGCAGTATATTCTTAAAGAAGAAAAGTAATCCATAACGTCAACTTGGGAGTGAAAGTTACTTCTGAAGCTGGTGTTGCACATACTTTATTTTGTTAAATAAATTGTCAGTGAAATAAATTGCATGAGTTTTGCGTCAGATACAATAAATGATCATCTTTAATGTGTTACAAACAGGAGCGAATACTACAGTATTTGATCCTTCGTTCAGAATGGAACAGTTTTACGTCGACAACGGTAGCGTGGAGAGCGGAGCAAACCGAACGACGGCCTCGGGCATCCAACGCAGTGGTCATCCAAAGAGTGAAAGTACAGCAATTACATTTTAATAAAATGCTGTAGCTAGATGCTTCTTCGTTTTGTAAGGCTACTAACACATATTGCATGGATCCGATATAAACTTGCCCGAGAGGGGCATGCAAATCTATGTTAAGTGGCCCGAGAGAGAGATGAAGCACTACCATCGTTACCTTAAGGCCTTACACCTTATCTCTCTTCCCCCTTCTTAAGCTGGTCAGTTCCTGCTAGCGTCTTTATATTCTGCGGCTTGTAGTCTTCAAAATATATTTCCATTCTCTCCAGAGCCTACTGGGTGTTACGTACAGGTTACGTGGAAGTACGTATTTTAGGACAATTCCGCGAGAGCACTGCTTAAATTAATAGGAATGTGTCCAAGGCACGCCCAAGTTAACAATTAAGAAACTTAGACCCGCCTCGTATCGTTCGACTTCGCGCTCAGTTTAACATCAAACGGATTTGTACTCACGCATGGTTTTATTAATATAACTTTAAGCACTGCGCTGTTAATCTCAAATGCATCAGAAAGGTAATCGAAAACATCAGGGGTTTATACCAGTAATCATCGGTTAAAGCACGCAACAGCAATTACTGCGAACAACAGGGGTCAATACGAGTTCAATTCTTTCATTGAGGAAGAGAGTAGCCCAAATTATCGTATAGTAGAGGCATACAAGCTACTAGGCCATAAATCTCTTTTGGAAGGTCTAGTCCAATGATAAATCTACATGGACTGACCATTTCAGCTAGCTAAGCTTGGCACGCCCACTGCTTAACTTGCTGCTTCTCCTAGGATGGCCGGAAGGAAGACTGACTGAACATAGCAAAAACTCAAGTATTTATCAATTGTGTCACGCATTTTCTTTGGTTGATTCTATCATGTGACAAAGCGCTGCGCGGCGCGGTCCGCTCGTCACGCTGGTGGTCATGTGTTCAACGAGTGATCACGTTGAATCCGAAAATCGAGGTTACGCATCAGCGCGTTTCGTTTAGATCAGGAATATTATTAATAATTTCGTATGGGATATTACTGCAAATGATTTCTGTAATGTTGTGGATTACTTTCTTCCTAGGTGTGACTTGCGATTACACATGGAGTATAAGTATACAATAGTTCAAATAAATTCACAATACAACGTCCTTGTAAATCAAGTGTTTTTAATTGTTACTTTGTTCCAACTTCATTTTTCTGGAATTCAGTCCATTCGGTGATACGACTTTTAACATTCTAATGCTTATTCTTTGTCTTTGCTATTCAATAATATTATCGACAAACTTCAAGGTTTCTTTCTGAACTTGCGTTTGAGATCTTCTTTAATTTGTATTTCAGGATCACAAGACGTTTCATGTTGAGGATGCAACGCGAACTCAACACGGTGGTGTGAAACGCTTGCAAGAGAGTGCGAGTAAGGCAGTGACATGTTTTGTAATCTCATCATTATTTCATTACAAACGCCATAAAACAAAACGGACAGTATAGTGAACAAAAAATCGAAACCTCTCAAGCTTGTTTGTTCAAAGTAAGATTTATGAGACCACAATCAAGTATCCTCCCCAGACATCATCAAACCTCTGACATCATCAAACCTCTGCTCGAGAACCTTCAAAGGTTTTTGAAGTTTACAAAACGCTCTGCAAGGTTTAGTTTTTATGAATGATTTAATGCCATATTTAAAAACGCGACAGGTTTAAAAATCCACGCTGTTGAGAAACTACGGAGGACCAGGAGTATTTACTAGTTGTGAGCTGATTTTTCATGCAGTATTTATTTCTGAGCCCAAAAGAGTTTTCTGGTGTACATTCAAGAAGATTCTCGATGACAATCACTTTCCTTATGAACAATTAAGTTTTCCATATTTTCTCCATTTCGTGAAATCGTTCCTTTAATAAGCCAGGGTTCTCCATACTACGGCCCGAGGGCAAAATATGACCCGCAAAGCCTTTTCATCGGGCCCACCAAGCCATTTCATCAAGCCGCAAAGCATTTTGTCAGTAATTAAAAAATAAAATGTTTACGAAACATTTGTTATTTTGGTAGACTGTAACATATTTCGCAACAATCATGTTTTCGAAAGATGTTCGATCCTTGAAGTGTTGTGTAGTAGCTCGTGCGGCCCCCTGANAAAGACGTTTGGAGACCCCTGCCTTAAGCTCAGGAAGATGAAGAGCCACTCGAAAAAGCAGTAGCCTGATANTTTTGATGCAAATTATACAAGCCAACATCAGCGCCTTGTCTCCAAGACAATCATATTTGAAGCCACTTATTATGCATTCTCTCACCAAACATTTATATGCGGAGCCTTTGAAATGCGAGAATCAGCTCTGCAAGTAAAAACTGCTGCGTTTGGAGAATACACCGACTGCTCTGCTACGCTCATTTGCCGCGATCATTTGTTGTCGCAGTGTAGCTGTTCAGATTCAGCTTAATCTGGGCAGCAGGGCGTTCTACATATAATGATGTTGGGCAAACTGTGACCTGCGAAGCCGAAACTACGGTTTTCGGGAATATTTTTAAAATAGCCCAAGCACACTGGACAAATTAATCTGGTGAAAGGCCATGCATGCACTAACTTTGCCTTAAAAACAAACCCCACAAGTACTTAGTAAATCGAGATTATACGTTGTCAAGTTTTGCAGAGAACTATTCAGTGGGTACGCCCTGAACAAGCGTGCGATCAAGTGCGGCAACGTTCTACTCCAAAGGCTTGCTGAGATCGAGCACACCGTTCACCAACATGAACGTTGTTGGTAACAGTGACCTTTTCATATAGCAACAAATTTGTGTTGCAATCATAGTCAGACTGCGTCGCGAAGAAGCTCAAACGGAGCAGACAACACGTCGTTCATCTTAAGTTTATATAAGATAAATTTTTACGTACTTTTTGTGGTGACATTAAACATGTCTCAGTGATTATGTGAGGTCGCCGGTCACAGTTGCTTTGCACGAAAAGTCGGCTACGTTTTTTTCACTTATGCGCTATTCCTTTCGTCTTAGGTTCCATTTTTCCAATCTAGCACAACCAAACTTATCACTCAACATCCTGTAATGAAAAAGGAAATGAAAAGGACAAAGGCTTGCAATGGAGACATTTCAGCAAAACCTGCAAGCTTTTCCAACAGCAACTGTTACGCAATAAATACTTCTGCTGAAATGTGTATTTTCTAAACGTGGAGTAAACAAACATTTTTGTGATTGATAAAAACATCCATGAAACCTTTGCTTTCCTACCTCGAATAAGCAGCAGCTAGTTGTTGCAAATAGAGTTTTTGCCAACAGACATTTTGCCGGGTTTAGTTTAGTGAATGAGGGTAAACGAAGCGCCATGTCAGCGAAAGACTAAAAAAAACAAAGTTGTCACTCTTTCCAGAGAAGGCATTAATCACAAATCGTAGACCTTGCACAGCACAGCATCCACGAACGAGGACCTTGTTGCCAGACAATGGTAACGACCAGACGGTTTTTGTACAAGCTGCCGGCATTGCAGCGAAATGTTCAAGGCGAAGTCAGCTTCGACTTTAGTATGTAAGAGTCTAGAAATTTTCCTTGGATAGAAAAGAGAAATAGCTGAATGTGGTTTTTTGATGGTTTGAGGGTTAATGATTTTTAATTAGTTGCAGAACAGTCTTTCTCGCCTTTTTTCAAACTGCAATATTTTAAATGGTGATTTCTCGGAGCGAATCTTGATAAAAATTTTTTTAAAAAAGGTGGAAAACAGCCGGGCATTTGACAAATAAATTTAGAGCTTTTCCTGACAATGCGTGAATATTTGTTAGAAATTGTTTTGCTTTTCGTCCATGTGGGGATATGGCATAGGCGTAGCCTGGGGGTCCCAGGGGGTCATGTTCCCCCAAATTTTCAAGACATCTAGTTATTTTGGGCTTTTAGAGGAGGTATCCCAAACAAAATACTGTTGTTTGCCTAAAATCAAGCATTTTGGTTCCCCCCAAATTTTCGGCTGGCTACGCCACTGGGATATGTTGAATGAACTGTAGTGTCCTGGTGTTGAAAAGGCGCTGCGGTAGGGACGCAACTGGGGGAACAGGATTTTCTGGCGGAAGATTCGGGAATGTGGTAATAAAAGCTCATCGCTTTGGCGCCAAAATAATTGTCTCCAAGTGTTACAAAAATTCGCGGAGAATAGCGTCAAATTTTTTTCAGCATACCACACTTATGTTTCTTTATTCATTTAAAAAGAGTTTTGCAGCAGGCGATAACCTACTTGTTGCTAGTTTGTTACGTTACAATGACCTCGCGATCACAATCAAAATCTGCTGCAAGCCCCAAAAACACGTGCACAACGCCAAAAATCACAGAAGAAACTAATTAGCAATGTTGCTAAAATAAATGAAACAAGTGCAGCAATCAAACTTGGCCTAAATGTCCAAAGCGTTGGTCAAGATCGCATTTGTCAAAAACAATACGAGCATTATAAGAAGCGTTGCACGATCAGAATGCTTCGAAGAAAGAAGAGGTAGAAATCTGTTTCTACCTTACCACCTACGCAAGCACGACAATGTTTTTATTGTTAAAACTTAGCGAATTGCCAGCACAGCGTGACATGTATGTGATGAAGACGTCATTAGCGGATCAATTCCGAGCAGATCATAAGTATTGTTCGTTGGTAGTAATGAGACTTTGAAACGACGCATAGAGATGGAATCACTGGCTGATGATCTTATTTCAAGCGGAAGAGAACTCTACAAGGTGGAGACTTTACGGAAATAATTCGAAACCCACCATTCTTTGAATATTGTAATTTGAACCTATAGGTGGTAGTGCAAAGTGTGAGGAGAGAAGTCTTTGAACAATTTGGTAGAACTGGAGGAAAGGGGTAGGTCACCGTCTCGAACATTAGTTTGCGACAATAGTGGTGCACAAACTTTTCTCTCGTTGTGGTAAATGTTTGGGATTGATACTAGTTAGCACTTTTTCAGAGAACATAGTTTTGAAGCATCTTATAATTGCACCGGAAAAAAGTTGTGCCTTCGCAAACATTCATTTGTCACAATCTGTACAGTTGTCATACTCATAGATCAGTGGTTCTTAAGGTATGGGTCACGAAGAGTCAAAAAAATTGAAAACGAACTTGCAATCAATATTTTTTTCATGTTCTTTGAAGCTTGAGTTGCAAAGTGTTCACCAAACTCCGACTGATGTCGCGCTCAAAAACGTTTGAGAATCGCTGTCACAGATGATGCTAACATAATCGAAAATTCGTTTAATTGTGTTGTGTAAAGCTTAAGAAGGGCGTGAGACGGCAGAGGATTTGGAAATGAAAGAAGACGCTGTTTGATTTCTGCAGCAGTGTTATATGGTGGCGTTTTGATTCCTTTATAGTTAATACACTTCAAAGCAGAGACGTACCGAGGTTAGATGGCGCCGGAGTCAAGAAACAAGTTCCACGTTTGAACATTTTGCTGCAGTTCATTTACTCCCAAATGTTCAAGACAAAATCATCTTCGACATGATCTTCTTAAAAATTTCTGTAAACTTCTAAGACTCTGCATTTAGCATATTAAATTAAAGGATCTTTTATCTGTGGTGAGAAAACGAGAAATAGATGAAAGCCGTTTTATGCTGAAGGTCAATGGTTTTTAATCAGTTGCTGAAGCATTAGTTGCAGACTGTTCACTCATCTGGGAGTAAATGCACTATATTGAAGAAAGAACTTGCGATGTCGTTGGGACTTTTCGGCTCTCCCCGTGATTGGGCACCCGGGGCATTGTGCCCCCCTTTGATCCTCCTTGTTGCGCCCCGACTTCAAAGAAATAAAGTTCTTGTCTTCTGGTAGTTGATGACTATTGCAGTGGGCTTGCTTAGTTAGCAGCTGCGAAAAATTTTATCGAAACTATTTCGAGGTTCACAACTATTATTTTTATTCAATGAACGTTGCCACAAAGTAATTTCTCTGTTCTCTTAAACAATGAAGCATATTTTTTGATGATATAGAAAAAATGAAAATGTTAAAATCCATTCCACACAATACAACACAGAACACAAAGTTAACGCATACCGTATTTACTCGATTGTAAGCCGCCATTGATTGTAAGCCGCACTTCACCAAAGGTTATCTCAGCGTCTGAGATACTTTAGTGTATATCATGTTTCGTGTTTGATTTAACAACCCTGGCAATGATGATTCACCACTACAACTGCCTTCTGTTCATCATAACCCCTCCTGTGGCGGATGTGCACGTGATGCTGAAGAGAGGAAAGATCATGTGAAAAAAGGGTTTAGTCAACGAGACGTAGCGAAGAAAAGGCTGGGCGTCATGTAGAAATTTTGATATGATAAAGAAAAAAATGTAAGCCGCCCTTGATTGTAAACCGTTCGAAATGATGAAAAAAAAATTTATAAGTCGCTCCTTACAATCGAGTAAAACGATAACTTCCTTCGAGTTGTGTCATCCGCAGAATTTCGA
>JGI24021J15306_10013777_pt1 | contig 10056 bp, 6 predicted proteins | sample Ectturendosymbi1_FD_15306 | JGI IMG/M metagenome (IMG submission 15306) | reverse complement strand
TAAATTTCAAATTGTTTAATCCGGAAATGGGTCAGAATGGAAGAATGTATCTGCAATAGTTTTTAATATATGTTTCTGATTTTTATTAAGATAAATAAAAATAAGTTGTAACAGGTAATTTTAAGTTTACAGCAAAAATTAACTATGGTAAATTTTAACTATGGTAAGTTTTAGGGTAAAAACTTGCTTCTTTGGCAAAACCACAATTTTGGCAAAACATGTACTGCCTCCGAACAATTTGAGACACCTATGAATATGGAAATTACCATAGTTAAAACATTTTGTGATTCTGGGCATAACGTTTTCAAAAAACAACCACTTTGGCTATTTTTTATCAGGATTTTGGTCATAAGCTCCGAAAAAAATCTGGCAACCCTGCGCAATGCTGGCAAACAAGTACTCTACATCCACGTGTTTTGCGATTTTTGAGCTGATTAAGTTCATGTGCTTTGGCTCAACACTTAGTTACCCGCACAAAGAATTTCTCATCCCGCGTCCGCCCCGTACCCGCAGCAAGTTCAACCCGCACCCGCACCGCACCCGCACGCAAAGCAGTGCGGGTTCCCGCAAATGCGGGTACCCACAACCCGCGCGGGTTAACCCGCCCCGCGCAGGACTCTAGAAGGTATTCTGTAAATGCTGTGGAAGCACACGTGAGTTGAGTTGATTTTTATTTGGCGATAATTAATATTTAGCAAGAAAAACACAAATTAATGCAAGGACGCCAGGGCATTGAAGGAACCGTAAGGTTATTGAGTCGATGCCCCTTAGCAGTTGATTTAGCTTTGTTACTGTCCAGTTTCAACTCGTGGTGTTGCATATACGTGGGAAAGAGCTGCTAGATGATCAACACAGTTGTGCAGGGAGTGCTGGTCGCAACCGGTCTCTCTACGTGGGTGGGGTGCTCAGATCCGCAAGGATCTGGGCGTGGCAGAGAAAGTACAAGCGCAGCTAAAATGATACTTTGTCCGGGTTGTCATAACCCTTGCGCATCATGCCCGGGTTGTCATAACCTTTTCGTGAGGAAAACGCATAATGCGGTATTACCGTCTTAAGGTAAAATATTCAATTACGGACACAGAAAGCATCCTGCCTTTCAAAAATGCAAGCCATTGCTTCATCAACGTACTGTATGTCGAAGGTCCGAAACCAGCAGTAAATTATTCTTTTCTTTGAAAACGTGACGCCACACACACGTAAGCCAAGTTCTTTCACTATTCAGTTTTTCAATATAACATAAGGGGAGGGTGAAATAATTATTGTTCAAATTTTCATGCTATTATCGCAGCAAGTAAATTGTGCACACATTGATTAAATTGTGGTGGAAAGTAGAGCCTCTCGTTGATGTGAGCGACCAAGTCCCCTTCGATCGTTCCTATGCTTCCAGATAGTGGTGTTTGTCAGGTTGTGAAATATGAGTGCTTTTTAAAAGCTGTTTACGATCAACAACCAGGGGCGTGACTAGCCATTACAGCAAGTGAAATAAGAATCAGCATATTAATTTGTCGCAAATTATCACGGGGTGAGAATAGTAGGTAAGAAAACCAGAGTGGAAAAGTTATTATAAGAGCATTTTTATTGTTTAAAAACTGCAACAAAAAGTTGGTTTGCCCAGTTTAAATGAAACTACTAATATTTTTCCAACTCACGCAATTTGTACACTTTCGAGCGGCCTCTGTTTTCATTTTTCATCGCTATGTTGTTATTGCTTTTTGCAGTTGGAGGACGTCTCCAGATTTCTTCAGCAGAAAACTGGGTTTCGATTGAGACCCGTAGCTGGTTTTTTAAGTCCAAGAGATTTCCTTGCTGGCCTTGCTTTTCGGGTCTTCAACTGCACACAGTACATCAGGTATTGCTCAGTGTTGCATGTTGCCGTAGCAAGCTTCATCTTGACGCTGTCAACTTAAAACTACCTCAATAGCCAANTATTTCTCAACTGTTTTTGTTTCACAAGTTTAGTACCAATCTCTGATCGTCAAAGTNTACCAAATGTTTCTTTAGCTCTATGCTGATTTTCTAATTGCGATCATTTATGGACAGGCTGTCCGAAGGATAACGCAAGTTTACCCTGCCATGCATCTTTACGTTTACAGCTGCAGGAATATTTTCAGCTAAAATAGTTGTAGCAATGCTTGTTTTTCAGGCACTCAAGCGATCCATTTTACACTCCGGAGCCCGATTTGTGCCACGAGTTGCTGGGACACGTCCCTCTTCTTGCCGATCCTGAATTTGCCCAGTTTAATCAAGAAATCGGTTTAGCGTCGCTTGGTGCATCTGATGAAGATATTTCTAAATTAGCTGCCGTAAGCGTTTGCTCAGATCTTTCGGAAAAATGTTCGGTCATGCAGACGTACACAGGCGCGTCGCCAGGCCTTTGTTGTTGGAGGGGCCAAACGGGAAACAGCGGCCTACATTCAGAAAAGCGATGCAAACCAAATCTTTTTTGGGAAAAAAAATTTTAAATTACATCAGGAGAAAAAACAAGGGCTTTCACAAACAAACCCATTTCAGTTTTTGTCTATAACTCCCAAAATATGAGCATTTATTGTAAACCAACTCAAATTTCAGCGAACCTCCAAAATTTCATCAATGAATCCCCAACTTACGTCAAAAATCCTGTTTTTACACGAAAACATTGATTATCAACTTGAAAGCACCAGTCAGGGACCGGGACCATTAGACTCCCACTACTTGCACGTCTGATAGTATTTGTCACTAGGGTTGCCAGATGGCCGGTATTTCACCGGCCTGGCCGGTATTTTACTGCTAATTTAGCAGAGGCCGGTGAAAGGCCGGTATTTTGAAAATCAGTGCCCGAAGCCGGTATTTTGAAAATAAATAATTTGCCGTAACTTTAAAGAGAACCAACGCCGAATTTCTCAAATTGTGATGATTCTAGTAGTGAGTCTTGTCAGGGCAGTTCCTTCAGCGAAGTTCATTTACTGCTGTTGACACAATGCTTGGTGTGATTATCATGTCACACACACCAAAGTGTAATGAGCCAGCCAAAATACAGGCATGTAATTAATTGTAGCTTAACAATACTCATTGTCTTTCTGTTTTCCCTGTGTCACTTACCAATTACGACACAGCTTAGATCTGGCAGCTAGCTGCTGACAATGGCCGGTATTTTTACAAAACGCATCTGGCAACCCTATTTGTCACGTTTTCACTAAAAACGCTTTTTCGTTCGTTTAAGCTTTTCATGCACTTTCAAATGAAATGAATAAAAAAGTTTTAAAGTATTTTTGATATCTGCAAGAATTCTTCGGTGTAGTGCAGTGGATTTGCTTTTTGCTAAGACGTGCGTCGTAGCCAAAAGCTACGACAAAAAGCTACAATTTTTCCTACGATGAAAGCTTATTTTTCTGCAAATTCGTTTGAATGTTTGTGCTAACAAAGCCGATTTTTTAATTCATTCAAATACCGAAACAGCAACTCGAACTTGACAAAAGTTTTCTGACATTATGTAAATCACTACTACATGCTACCATATGTTGTGATTTAATCATACCTTTAGTATTTGCTTGTGAGACAACTTCTTAAAGCTTGCTCCGTTTTGTTCAACAGTGCTACTTGTATACGGTTGAATTTGGTCTGTGCCAAGAAAATGGTGACGTGCGGGCGTTCGGAGCGGGGCTGCTTTCCTCCCCGGCTGAACTTAAGGTAAGTTTTGTAAGTGTGTCTTCGGTATGTTTCTTTGGTTTCAAGCATGTAACAAGACGTTTAATCGTAAAATAAGTTTTACGATTTTGCAATGTTCGCTGAATAACGAGATCTCGACATAGTCGGTACAAGGAAGTTTTTCCTTTAATTGTAATTATTAAACTTTCTTGCTCCTCGTTTCTTATGCACAANAACATAAATTTGCGGTTTTCCTTTTCCAACAAAACGGAAAATNTAATTTTGGAAGATGACTTTTTTCATAATTTTAAATAACGCNTTTTAGAATGGGTGATTCATCTTACAAATGTTTTAAAATTGGTTTGCTTCATGCATACCTCATTCCGAAATTTTGCTGATTGATTCCACTACGTCACCTTCGTGGAGCCTCATTGTTATAATAAAGATATGTGCAAGTCCGAATCCTCGCAAAATTATCAAAGCATAACGTGGCAGGAAGGTTCGTCAAAAGTTTACAGCAAACTTAGAGACTCCAGTTGCGTCATGTCTCNTGTTTTGCTCAACAAAACACTTGCCACTACGGTTTCTAAAGTCGCGTAACTACGTAGGAAGTGCTAAAAATTAANTGCATTTAACAATCACTATTAATTAATCATTCAACGTGTTTTGNNAGCACGCTCTTTCATCACCTGAGAAGATTCGAACGTTTGATCCGGACGAAGCAAGCAGGCAAGAGTTTTATGTCACAACCTACCAGCCCACCTACTTCGTTTCCCAAAGTGTGGAAGAAGCAAAAAGTAAAATGAGGTACAGGTTCAGCAGATTTTATTCGTGGTTGTAAATTCAATGTCACGCTAACCAGTTCTTTCAGCAGCAAACTACCGTTCTCTGAGTGCTTTGAAATTTTGGTAAATTTGCCCAGCTTTTTTGGATACGCCTTGCACGAACTTTTATTGGAAGTAATAGTGACCGATTTCTATTACGTTTTCACAATGAACTGTCGTGAAGAGTCGGTTTGCAGCATTAATTCCAAAATTAACGTTTCAGACATTTCGTTAAATCAATTAAAAGGCCTTTCCAAGTTGAGTTTCAACCACTGACATGTTCCGTCCGCCTGAAAAGCAACGAAGCCGACAGGGATCAATAAAAGTTGATGAAGATGCTTTGATGTGAAATTCTGAAAGTAGAACATTTTTTAAAACCGACGGTTGTTGATCGCTTTGTGACATGACAGAGCAGGCTAGAAACTGCATCACAAGTCTTTTCACATTTATATTTTAGGAACCACTAGTTGGTTTCAATCGTTTTGTGAATGTTTTTTTCGCTTAAGTTCTGCTGTTGCAATTGCTGTGTACATTTTTTGCTAATAGTTAGCTGTATACTTGATTGCTTGTTTTTTCCAATTTATTGTTTGTTCAACTTGGTGCACGGCTTAAAAACATAACAAGCAGAGAAACTATTATTTCTGTGAACACTCCTTTTACTTATGAGTAGAATATTTTTATTGTGGGTTTTGGAGTAAGCGATGTCGCAGTCATTGACGTTATACGTGTTTTGTAATGTTGTGACAGAGCATTAGTTTGTCTTATTTGACAACCTCGCAAGTGTTATGGTATTTTGAAACCATAAAATGAATGGAATTAAAAATGACACTGACATTGCTTTTAAAATCACTTTAACATTATCACAAAAAATATATATATTAATCAGTTATATGTGGTTATTGTGTATGTCTTTATTGCATAGTATATTGTCGTAATAGGTCATGAATATTAAGATGATCTTGTATTATGTACTTGTATGTGGTTCATGTATATGTATACCACAGTGCATTTATGGTGTATTGTATATCATTGTCATGTATGTTGTACAGAAAATCAAATATCTAAATGACTAGATAGCTAGATAGAAAGTATACACTAAAACAACCATACAATTGGATTAAAAGTGAAACGCATATGGTAAACGACATGCATCACTGCGTAGCTTGTTTCTGACAGTAGAGCAAGTAACATTTTGGCTGAATAATTGATNGACAGAAGACAAAGTTTGATTGACATAAATTTAAACTGCAAAATTACATGTTGAAGTTANCATGCAATTTGAGAAAGGTTGAAATAGGAAATAATTACGTAANCTGACTTTAATCTAGCCAGCTGTAACAGACATTGACGTCAACCTTTAATGATGAGAAAATGTGTTGCGGACATTAGCCAGCTGCAAAAGAGACATTGGCGTCAACAAGTGACATTGAGAAAATGCATCACAGACGTTTTGTTCAAATTGATATTACAAAGGTAAAGTTAAAAGGATACTTGGAAAGTGCTCAAAATGTCTGGAAAATGCTGTAAAATGTTTGAGAAAAAAACATGTATTACCAATGAGAAATGCTCAGACCAAACCAGAAGTAAGCTTTACATGGCGACATTGCAAGCTGTGCCGATTTTAGTCGGAAGTAATTCACTATACAAGTGCAAAGGCAGGTGCATAAAGGGAAAGAACAGTATGACGTTACGGAAATTCGTGCTCCACGAGACCCCCAAATTTTTGCACCAAAATAAGTATGATTTGACCGTTGACCGAGAAGCAGCATTGTTGCTGGCTCTCGAAATTACAGCAAAATTCTTGCGCACTGGTCTCTGTAAAACTCAAGACCACAATTTTGCATAAAAATAAGATAAGGACATAGGGTTAGGAATTCAAGGTAAAGAATGTTTGACTTTCTAATGTAAAGTGTAATGTTTTTTTGCATGTTAAGTGAAATATTGATTCATCCGTTGGTTAATGAGAATACAATGCTTATAAATATGTTAAATCCACCACAAAGATTCCAGTGGCTGTGTTAAAACAGTTACTGTTAGTCATTGTGCTGGCAATTCGTATCAGGAGAGAAAGATCAGAATAACATGGCAATCTAGTTGAAAGGGTGGTTTCAATTAGGTCCCAAGAACTCACAACTTGCAGTTTAGTGAAACGGAATAATTAAATAAATTATCTCAAAGCTAAGCTACGTCATAAAGTAGTTTTCAACACGGGCAATTGAAGAACTATTTTACAAGGTTTAGATTTATTTTTACAGTTTTTCATTGGATATTGCTAATTTTTTCAAGTAGTGGTCAACCAACACAGTTTGGGCGTGGCTGAAGCGTTTTAACTAAGCCAGTGGTTCCAAAACTTTTTCTACATGCGTACTTTGTGACGTCCTGTACAGCGTTCTATCCAACCAGATTCAGAAAAACTCCAGAACTCACAAATGAACAATTCAAGGCGAGAACGTTTGATGAATACATTTGAAAAGGTTACTGTCCTGGGACCTAAAACTAAAACTTCTAGTAATCGTAGACTACATGAAAAACTTTCACGTACCGTTAGCGCTTATCACATGTGGTGTATCTTCATGACAATGTTCGTGCTAGTGAAGTATGATTTTTCTGCAACGATTGTGAACGAACCAATAAACACACAAGGTTTTTTATGAATTGTTTTTGGCCATGTTTATAAAAGCTCCATTTAAATACAGGGCTTCACACAACCTATGCAACGAATTAGAAAGTTGAACAAGATGTTATTTAGTTCCTTGCAGACAAAATCCATTGTTTGTTAACCACCGATTTTAGCAAATTGATTGTTGTTTCTCTCGTAATAGTTACCAAACAAAAGTACACTGAAACTGTGACGATTTACAATGATTTACCATGTTTTAGATGAGAAATGCACGTAAGGGTGATTCGCCTAGAAACCACAAAAGGGTGAAACAAACAGCGTTCTCTTATATTTTGTTGAGAGAACGTTTAATCGGTTCAAAACAGGTTTTTGAGTTCCATCCCTAGGCACCAATTGCAGATGGCTTTAAGTTAGACTACAGCGAAGTGGTCTCAGAGGACTATCACTTAGGTAGCATCCTATCTTGAAGATAATTCCTTCACGCCATGCAAGAAAAATTTTTCCACGTTATGTGTGCGATCTAAACAAGAATGTTTCTTCCCATTATGGACTCCGAGATATTTGGTGCGAGTGACTGATAGCTATTGGTTTCAACTTTAAAGTAGTATTAGGTTAGGTTTGTGGTTAATCACTATACAGTATATCTGGCATTGAACAAGAAGAGGATTTATTGTGTGGCCTCCATTCACCAACGTTTTGAAGTTCACTATTTATTGTGTTGCCATTCGTCATCATTTACACAGGACATAAACAGCAGAGTATTGTTAGCAAACAGTGTAGAATTAAACATTTGGTATATCGAAAATAAACCAAGCAGACCGCAGGGCAATGGCGCAGCCAGATATGAGGTCAAAGAGTCCATGCCCCCCACGAAACGAACTTACTAAGATTTTTCACTGGTGCCTTATACCAATTTTCAACTGTTCGAAAATAAACGGAAGGAACAGTCGGACTTGCGATGATCTCAGTAACTGACTACGTCAGTGACTGACCCCTCCCGAACAAAATTCTTGACTGCGTTGCTGTCGAAGGGTTCCTAATGTTGCNCCCTGAGGGATCCGTTGATTACTTCACTGTTACTTGATCAACATCCCCTAGCAACGGGGCAGGNTACTGACGTCTTTCTTGCAGTTACCTGAAAAGTAGTTTGTTCAATAATGTTTTTCTCACGAAAACGTATTAGANGTTTATTATAACTTTAGTATCAGTTGGTATCGCCAAGTCAGAAAGTGAAGCACTAATGATTACAAGCTTTTCGCATTTTGTACTGTAGAAAGTTTTCATGCCTGTCAATATGTAGCCAAAAAAACGAACATAATCAATTTTAAACCACTTTGATGGTTAGAAAACCTATTGTTTCTTTCTTCACATGGTACATTAATTTGAAAAAAATTGTTTGAAAATCTGATTTGTTGTCTAAAGGAGTGATATGGTTTCGTAGCTCTGGCCTCTTTCGTGAATAACCACAACATATGCCTATTCTGAGGCATGGGCCTTCTTTTACGCAAAGATAAAACATTAGACCAGATAGAAGGACAAAGCATATTTTGCGAGTTTTTAGTATTTGCGTTGGAGTGCCATTCACTGTTAGGCTATCTTATTCAAGTAAGTTGCTAATTGCAACCTTAACCTCTTTTGGGAATGTTTGACGCAATACAAACGACTTTTGATGTTTAATATAATTTACACACGTTCAGTATGATCACGTGGAGTAGAAATTTACAGCTTGTATTTTCGTTGAATAAGTAAATTCTTGTGCTTTTGGTGAATAATTATTATCAATAAATGTCGTCATGAAATGAATAAGAAGTTGGAGATATTATACCATTTGTACTGTTTAGTAGCATATTTGCTGTAAAAGAATCATCTAAATATTGCAAAACTGACTCTAGTGGTTTAAAAGGTGAATTTCTCAAGGTTCAATGTCTAGTATTTTATTGTAAGTTGTTTTGTTCAAACGCTTTTTTCTCCAGTTATTTTTGAAATCTTTTAACTAATTGCAAGACTACTGGCTGACAAATGTCTTTAAGTGTTTTTATTGAATATAAGCATGGCTAGTATTCCTTGTTGGCTAAGAGGCTCTAGCTAGAATAAAACATTGAAACATTGAGGATTTGCCCAAAAATGTTTTATTTGTAAAATTTTGTAACGCCTTAAATGAAGACAAAATTTTATGTGTTCTTAACAGTTAATGTCATGATTGACATTTCGTCTGAAGGAAATTGCTTCTCACTTACGGGGATTTTTGGATCGGAAAGGGTTGAGGAACACCGGGCTGAGTTTCATTTTAGTTGAGTTTACATTTTCTCTGATGGCACCAATTATTTGCTGATTAAACCAATACCGCGATGGCTGCTGGTAGCAACCCAGTACTTATTTGCAACTCTATTGATCATCCAGTAGACTTGAACGCCCAACTAAATTTTATCCTATTTATAGTAACTTCATCAAAACTACAAATTAAATTACAGGTCAACCATTAGCTTGAAACCTCTAGAAGAAAACTGTCCAACTGTCGAGAGGACCTCAGTTGGACAGCCTGATCATCAGGTTTTGCAGTTGTAATGTCGCCTTGATTTTAACTTGATTTAGAACTTTCAGTGCTCTTGCAATCAATCTCAAGACATCCGCCACTAATAAATGTGCCAAATATTGAAATCAGCACAAATTTTACTTATTCTGGTCAGCTTACTCGTATGTGGGCTTTGCTAACAACCTTAATACTAAAGGATGAAGCTTGCAATGAACTGGCAAAGGCTTAAGGAATACGAAAAATACAAAAAACTTACATTTGCCAACCTGACAAAAGAGCGCGGAACAGGCTATGCTTCTGGCATCTTCCATTGAAGCGTGATCGCTTCAGTTGGGATAGCCCATTGTTTAATAAATTGCTTGTTAATCTCTTGTAGTGTTGGATAGTTCCGAATCCATGTCCAGACTCGAGTCCAGTTTCTATGGACTCGAACTGGGACTTGGAATCGGTTTCTT
>JGI24021J15306_10013774_pt1 | contig 10057 bp, 6 predicted proteins | sample Ectturendosymbi1_FD_15306 | JGI IMG/M metagenome (IMG submission 15306) | reverse complement strand
TTGCCCTTTTCCCCTGAAATGGGGGGAAGGTGCGCTGGAGTGGGTAGGCGGACAAAACAAATAAGAAATCGATATATTGACATTTCGGCGGTTTTCCACGATAACACGCAAACCATTGAAGCTATGTCGACGCGTAAAACATTACAAAAACACTTTCCAAGCGGTTGTTCCAATAAGCCCAAAAAAGTATGTTTACATTTCAAACTTTTGAGACGAATGCAATTATTTTGGCTTTTCGTAAGCAATTTTTGGCAATTTTTGGCGATTTCCAAGAAATCGGCTTCACGCTTACCTTTTAGCATTATCGAAGCAGTTTTTCGCTTAGACTCTTTGCAAGGACCACAACTAACCGCAAATGCCTAAAACAGTCATTCATCGTTGTTTTGTTAGGAAAAACGTTTGGGCGAAAAAATTGCGTTTTTTTAATTTGAAGAGATTTTTCGGCTTTTACGCAAAAACCTTTGCCAATAGCGTTTTTTGGAGTGTACCAATCGAAAGAGCAGGAAAAATCTTTAAAAATGAAAAATCAAAATTTTGTAAAGATTTTGTCAACTTTTTGTCAAAACTTTGTTAATATTTTGCAAAGATTTTGTCAGCTTTTTAGACCTCAAATTGCCATAACTTTCTTCCTCTTGGTAGTTTTACTTGATATTTGGTAGGATGTTGTAAGACGTGAATATCAACATGTTCTGCGATTTGCAGCATTATTAAGTGTTTGGAACTGGAGATATGGGGCTTCGAAGGCGAAACATGACGAAAACACTCCTTAAAATATATTTTTTCTCTCCTGGACCGCAAAAATCATCTTAAGTCTTTCTTTCCTATATATTTTTAAAGTTTAGGTCATAGCTGACTTTTTCTATGCAGAATGAATTTTTCTAACGTTTGATTCCCGCTCCACGGTCTTTGAACAAAACCACTGCTTTTTGGATACGCCAAAAATGGAGTTTTCCCCGTACTGATGCCACGAACACGTCATAAATACCTCACAAGATTGGTCGTCAAAAACCTTTCTTGCAATGCCTTACTTGTCGACGTAACTTCAGCGGTTCGCAAGTTATCACAGACAAACCCGCCGAAATGTCAATATATTGGCTTCTACTGCAGTCCTTGTTACCAAATTAAGCCGAGAATTCGATTTCTTACATTAAAACATTAAACCTCAAGGGGAAGATCTTTGCTAGCTGCAAATGAAGGGCCGGGCACAACACACAAACACCCGATGACCAAAGCATTAAGGTAATATAATTTACAAAAATTGGCGTCTGAAATGGATCCGTGTTCAGAACACAAAACGAACGTAAGGTGTCAGGTTGGTTCCCGTTTTCGTTAACCCACCGCTTTTTCGCTTCCGTAATATTTTCTCGTCCATTTCGTATTTGGCAAGTTGAGCAAAGAACTGTAACTAAAAAACAAAAACATTTGTTGAACTTCAAGGAGAAAAAAGTATGCTTTTAACGCAACTTAGCATAATATTTAAGCGTAGCGAAAATCAAGTAATGTAAAAGCCATAGCTTTGTATTTTTGAAGCAACAACAAGTTCACCTAGTAATATTTCCTACATTGCCCTTACAAAAGCATGGATGCCAGTGGTTTGAGCTCAAAATTTGGAACAGAGCTTTAATTTTCGCCCACTCTAACTCCTTTATTTTCTATTAAGTATTTTGTACACTGACTGATTTTTTGTTTTTGAAAAATCGTTTTTCACTTTTTGCGTAAAAAGATCATGAATGGAACATTTTCCCAAAAACACACCCTGACCAGTGACCACGAGGCTATTTAACCTACTCTCATCTATTTGTTTACTTCGCAATATTGCAAAATGATTACTATCAGTAGGTTTTTAAGAATGTCATTGGAGTGAACCTTTAGCATGCACACTAATCATAGCCGCTGTTACCACAAAATCTTTTTCGTGCTGACAGTTCTTCAAGTCTGTTACTAATTGTTTTCTGTGTAACCTTAATGCAAGTTAACCGGTAAAATAGAAGCTAAAAAAATAAATTATTTTTAATACTGTATTGAAAATGAAGCTGAAGCGAAATTCAAGTGACATTAAAGCAGTGGTTCTCAACCTTTTGTGGCCCAGGGACCATCTTTAAAAAAATATCCCATTGACCACTTTTCTACGCTGACACCTTACATAATTCATTGTACAGTAAAGGTTATAATTTTCAGCATTGTCATATCAAGGATAAATTCCAAGTGAACCACCGGTGGTCCACTTGGACAGGGTTGAGACTCACTGCATTAAAGTAACACTGGAATTGAAAACGGCTTTTAAAAGAAAGTTGAGGATGCATTTGAGACGGAAGTTGAAAACAGAATTGATAATGAAAAGAAAACTGAGCTGGAGCGTGTAGTAGTACATTTATTACTGTGAAATGGGGCCATATTTTACAAACATTCGGGAAAGCAGACGCGTGACTAGGTTTTGGTAGGTGATCGGGACCAAGCCATACAGGGGCCACACTATCAGTAAAAAAAAATAATTACATGTTTCCAAAAGGTTGGAACCTATTGCAAATGAGAGAGCCCGGTACCAAATACCCGCCACCGACAACACCCATCATAAAATCGAACAATTTTTATACAAGAGGAGAATAGTTTTGCCGAGTTAGTTTTCTCAACAAAATTTATCAAATTTTATAGTTTTGTCAACAAGTTTTACAAAACTTTGAAATTGCTTTATTTTATGGGGAACAAAGCTTTCGCAACATGATTGACCGCAACATCTTACGGTGAGTACATAGGTGCATCGCTATATGTTCTGGCCGATGGGTAGACCGATGGGTAGAATGGGAGCATAAATTGCTATGGGATGGGAATGGGACAGATAAATATGTCCCATGGACAACCCTGATTGTACCACTTGGTATTGTTTGCATTGCAGTGGGCAAATGACAATTAACATATAAGTCAATGTAAGTGACAATTAACATGTAAATGACAATTACAGGTAGGCCTATAAATTTTTCACTGCGTTCGACAACGACAGGGCCGTAGCCATGGGGAGTCATTCGGGGGCAATGTCCACCCAGACTTTTTTGCACCCCCAAGGTTTCTTGTGTTCAGAAAATTTTTGTTATATTTATTTGTGTTTTATTATATTTATTTTTGAAATATAATGAAAGCAAATATCTTTTCCCCTAAAATGTTTTTCCCCTCAACCTTAAGACCTGGCTACGGGTCTGGACAGCAACAACAAGCTGGTTTGATAATGATCCGCCATTAATTATGGTTGAGAAGTAGAATACACGAAACTTGCTTGCTCAATGCTTTGTAAAGTATGCAGCGTATACATAGCTTGTCCTTTATGCTATCGATGACAGCATCGCATTTCGGCAGTAAAAAGTTGTAAATAAACTAGCACTTTAAAGTGACTAAGAAACACCTTTTTCGTTCATTCCGTCTGGGTCAACTCATGGTATGCGATACCTAGCCTGATAATTTTAGCTTCTCTCCACAAACTGAAATAGCGTACAAGCTTCATGTATTCCTTGCACTTAACTCAGACGATGAAACTGAACAACAACTCAGCAAACTGCCAATCCACTCTGACAACAAACCTTGCAACTGGATGGGTTGAATGTATCCCTAACCCTCCTCTTCGTTGGGGGTTAATGATCAAAGCAGTGTCAGATGATGCAACGCGAGAGGCATTTCGAAAACCACGGTGGGCTAATCTCTCCTGACAAAAATAAATCGCCAGTTCATGCAAACGTCGTAGGAACAGATCCATTGCTATTGTTTTGATGGTATTTGAAAAAATGCTGCAACCGTTTGGCGAAAACTCTTCCTTCCAAACGTGATTTGCATGCTTGGAATTTCACAATTTTGCGGCAAATTGTTTTCAAGTGCATTATCTGATAAAACAGAAAACGTGCATGCAAGTTTATTGTGCTTTTGGAGCACGCGAATATAAAAATTCATTGTCATCTCAGTGCAGTGTCTGAATTCGCGTAAATAACTGTGGTTGTTTTTGCGCCAAATCATTTATTTGTTTTTTAAGACTTGGGAGAAATTACATTTTTTCCTTGAAGTGACCCTTTTGATGGATCTTTGCCAAATTTTACACCTAAATATAAGCCGCTATTCAGTACAAACTTTTATTTTTGTGTTGGATAGAGAAAGAGGAAGCAAAAGTTGAAGTCAAGTTGAGTCTTTGATTTTGTTCAACCATAGATTTATAAGCAAAAAATATAATTTTATCAATAAAATTTCAGCAAAAATGGACGTATATCGATTTTGAAAGATGGCGTTTTGCATAAAATGAGTCTTAGGTTTGTACAAAGCTTTTATTAGATGGCCAACCACTGGGCATCCAAAGTTCACTACTTCTGTGACCAGCATAACCGTTTACCAGTATTACTTTTTTTCGATTCTGCACAAAAAATAGCACTTTGAAAAGAATATTTGTAGTAAGTTCTCAAGATGAAACAGCCTGGAAATCATTTTTAAGTTTCGTAAGGTTGGATCGAATTTTAACTTCACTTCAAGTGTACCGAACTTTCAATTTGAGCAGACTGAAAGTTTACAAGTTTTTCGAGCTTCGTTCCTTTTAAAATCAAGCGAAAAAAATCTTATACGATCTTATTCGCCTCAACTGTATTTGCAAATTGACTATGTCTACCCTGTGTGGTACAAATATCGCAGATAATTTTCAGAATCAAACCGCCGTAACTTAACCAGAAAAATGCAACATCACTGCCAATGCGCTGAAGCGGCTTCCGACTTTATTTTCTGTGTCAAACNTTTTTCAAGATTTTACTGCAGCATCTTTGAGGTAAAACAAGCAATGTNTAACAGATCATGACTCGCATTTAGGTATTGTTAGTTCATTCATCAAATGTGCATCTGGTTAGCATCAGGCGCAACATAATCTCAAATCGTTTGCAAGGTTAAAAAACAGTGATTTTCAACCTTTTTTGTACCGCGACCCATTATAAGACAGTGACCCGAACTTGAAACTCGAATAAAGCAAATGTAATGCAGCTGTGTACAAAAAATATCTCCTCGCGAACCCTCAAAATGCAGGTTGAAGACCACTGGTTCAAAACAAAGCATTTCTTGGCAAATTTCCGGGCCAAAAAATAGAGAAACGACATATTCTTACTTTTATTCCACTTATGCTCTTTTTTGACATTCTCATCAGAGCAAGCATGCTGCTGGTGTGCTTGCGTGGATCATGGCTGCAAGGAAGAATAGTTTTGATTAGTTTTGTATTGGGGTAAAGCCCTTTCTAATTAAAAGCCAGAGTCTGACAAAACAGGCACTTTGTCAGATTACTGTCTTCTAGGATTATTACCCCGGAAATAATTTACGTTTAAGTTATTCATCCCTCCAATACACCACGACTGATTTAACTTTGTATGAATGTTCAACAATTTCCGAGCATTAGTATCTTGCTTCTAATAAAACTTGAACTTACCACAGGTTCACTGATTCATTTCCTAAACCGTATTTCTTCTCGAAAGGGTCGCGTAAACATAGTAGCAGTCTTACGAAGTCTCGAAACACCTCACGACACCTTTGTTAGTTTTGTTAGCTCCACATCAAGTCACAAACAAGCGTAGGTGAGCGAGAAGGCAAATTTTTCGGGGTGCAAAATGTTTTGGCCCTAACTTTCCGAAACTGGCCCGAGAAGTTTTTGTGTGACAAATTTTTTCTCACAAAAATCATGAAAAGCATTTTGTGTGCCTTAAAAAAAACAAAAAAACAAAAGAACAACGGTCTTCATGTGTTTTTTGGTTTGGAAAAAAGGATTCAAAAGTTGAGCGCGATTTCTTCCAGGATTTTCAAGGAATTTGACAGGTTTTTCGACACATCAAAACTGTTGAACCCCTGCACACCCGCCTCCTACACCACTGCGGCCATGCATGACGGAAGATGTAATCATGCCACCTGGCCTTGGCGGGCATCTGGAGCGTGGGTGTGCTCTAACCTACAAGACTCGCCTCGTCTACGGTTCTTAGGGCTTTCTGGTTGCATGCTCGTACCATCGTATCTGCAATATCTCTGTTTGGAGAGGTTACTTGACATTAAGGGCTTTTCAAATTTAGCAGTTACGCATTTTGTTACTAACGTTATGCCGTGAATTTTAGCCGACTACAACTATGCGGTACTCTTATTTCAAACAATAATGAAGCGTGATGATTAAATTACGTACCAAAAACGATGTAATTTCAACAGATCTGTTGTTTAGTTTTTGTGTTTCTTGTCAGAAATACTCGCTGTTTCGAATGGCTGAGTTTTAGCGTTGCACTTGAGATGTTTTTTTGATGCCGAATACATTAACTGTCCAAACGGTCCTAAGTGACTCAAAGAGAAAATTAAACTTTTTGACGTAAAATTCCCATTTAATTATATTTATGCGAAACCAGTTCGTGTCTGGCGGCTGTTGTCAGCATCCCATCTACATGCATGCGGGTCCGGCACTGTTGATTTCTCACAGAGTTGCACAGTCTTTGATGTTAACTTACCTTATAATTCTTGCTGTATCACTAAAAAATTATAAGCAACTACATACAAAGAAACTCAATTTTTTACAAATCATACGTAAAGAAAAGATGCTACTCGTTTATATTTTTTTCCGTATCACTAATTTTTGTTTGTGTTTTATTGTTGTTTTAACTCCATTTGTTACAACAGAGCTTCTTTTCATTTGTGTTTTCCTCACAGAATTGTCTGTGTTTGCAAGAGTCTTTTTATGCCTCAACTAGGGGCGGATCCAGGGGGCGGAATAGACTGGGGCAATCCCACCCCTGAAACCTAAAAAAGTCACTTGATTCAACATGATTTTGTACAATTCAAAAACCTACATTCGCGATATGAGGCCATTGTGCCGTCCATTGTTTTGACATAACAGTTTTTGTGAAGTATACTTCATCTCTTTTACTGTTGTGAAGCTGTTATGACCAATTTTTGACCTAAAAACTTAAAATTTTGACTTTATAATTTACAATTTTTAACTTTATTTTGACCTATAATTTTTCAGCGTTTGAAACTGCAAAACAATTCAGCCTTAGGTCTTGAGGTTAATCCAGAAGTGTATTCATGCACTCTAAGCTTTGAAATTAAAAAAAGTGGTTGTAAGTACATAAATAACTACATTAAGGTCAAGCCTGAGAACATCATAAAGCTGAAATACTATATGCATAATAGGGCGGTACTTATTTGGAAAGTTTGGAAAATGTACGGGAACCGGGTTACATTTGTTCGTTTTCGGTGAAAAACTATCTATGCAAAATATCTCAGAGAAAAATCGATGTTTACAGGTTGAACATTGGGCAGTGAAATTTCAGGGGTCATTCCATCCCAACTCAACCAGTGCTCAGGTTAATCTGAGGTGGTGCCCATGTAATTGTCCATGGGCACGATCTCAGATTTTGCTTAAAATTGCATCAAATGTATCCCCGCGGGAGCAATGAAAAATCTCCAAACTTCAGATTAAAATTCCAAGCGGTTTAGATTTTATGGCCTGTAAAACTGTAAGGGTGACAACCCATTTTTGCCCTCATGGATCACTGTGTTCATTTTGAAAGGTGTTTGGAAACCCATAACGTCATTTTTGTACATGATATAGGTCTGAAAATTGGTACTCTAGATTCTTCTGGCTCGCCCGTTCTGAATCTGCTGTCGGAATTGAGCTAGGAGGTGTGGATCAAAAGTTATAGACATCTCAAAACTGAATTTTTGCCAGGCAGAATATAAATTTGTCACATTTTGACCACCCGCTCTGAGGCATCCTCTTGGTCAAGATCTAAAAATTCACCTGAATTGTGACAGTTACGAAATATTCATTCATTACAAGGAAAAGATCTTGATGCAAAGAGCAAATAACGGTTTTACTTAGAGGATGCTAACAACTCAAAATATAACCTTCAGATTCCTTGTTCAGAGGGGTAAATAACTGCGTAGATGGTGCAATCGCACCGAACAAATTCTCTGGTCAGCTCTGGTGCCTCTCTGAGGGATTAGTTGCTTTGGCTTTTTTTGACCAAGAGGTACCGGATGACATGAAGCGATAAATGGTTGCAGCACTTGACGAAGATGGAGATGAAGATCCTCCCAAACGTAACGTGAGGAATGACTTTTCAAACAACTGCTTAGCTGATTTTGTAAGAAAAAACACACGTCGCTTCTTGCTAAATATGAAAATGGATTAAAAGTTTCCAACAGAGGACCCTGGCTCATGGAATGATCGACCAGGCTATCTGATGGCCAGAAAGTTGGTACAAGGAATCCAAGTCACAAATGACACTGCAAAGCGTGGGGTGGCACTTATTCAAGAATACAACCGGCTTGCAACGCATGATGAAAATCAGCTGCAGTTCCTTATGCACATTGTGACAGAGCATAGGCGTGTCTTTCCTGGCAATAAAAAGAGTACACTACTCACTGGGCAACAATGAGTGGGGTGACACCCACGATACTTCTGCCTCTGAGCAGCTAATGCTCTGTAAATACGGGAACCCAGATATGAACAAAAGTGCCTATTTATAAGAATCTTCATTGCTCATGTGCAACCTCTAAATGTTCTTCTATCTTGGATATTTTTTACACAAGATAGTTTTAGCCTAAAAAGAACACAACCACCTCGGTTCCCATGGTATTTTTTACTGTTTACTTTTTGCTATGCAATTAAGGACCACCCTAATGCATAATCATGGCCGTAGTCAGGGTCAAATTTTTCCGAGGCGAATACGTTAATTTACGTGCCCGGTTGGGTATGTTCTTAAATGTAGCTTATGGAGACCGAACATCCTGCTCTTTTTCAAACTAGGCTGGTAGTATCTCTGGTCATTGTAACACAGTGTAACTGCAGTGTCACTCTTTTTGAAACAGCCATACAATATAATATGATTTGATGTAGCGTTGCACAAGTCTTTCGTGACAGCATTACAGAATATTTACCGAGGTAAGTGCCTCATTTGCCTCAACGTAGCTACGGCCTAGACCAGGGGAGGGCAAGTAGCGGCCCGTCACATCGTTTTCAGTGGCCCTCGGAAGCATTCAGGAAAAATCTTTAAATCTAATATTTCTTCCAATTTATCACAGTAAATGTTAGTGCTGAGGCTAACCTGAAGCGATACTTGCTACTATGACTGTCGACTTGGTTCTATTTCCACTGGAAGTATGGCCCTCCGCTCACTCAACGCGACCTTCTCAAAGTGCCCCCCGAGAAAAATTTATTGCCCACCCTTGGCCTAGACAATGGTTGAGTATTTACCAAAACAAGTACCGTAAGACCATATTTCTCGCCTACCATGCCTATCCTACATAACATTCAATTGTCCTGTAGTGGGCAAAACAACATTATTATGTCAGAAATCGCAAAAAAACACTATTATTACAGAATTGCAACTAAACTTGCAAAAGCATATCAATATCTGTTGTTGTAGTTTCAGTAAAATATCGATATTTAAGAGAAAAAACTAAGCTGCAAAAAAAGCTTGACCTAACGATAAATTTTGACCTAATGAAATAACTTGGGATACCTTCATGGTATGAGCGTGAAATTTGGTTTGTGGTCGTTTCATAAACTTTAGAAACGGCAGAAATATTTTGACTTTTTTGACTTTTGGTTGCCCTGGTTATGAGACTTGGCTACTAAATAGTGCGTAAAACGCCCCCCAACACTTACTGGCTGGATCCCCCGCTGACCTCAACTGAATATGTTTCGTATCAAAATGCTTTCAGTGAGATTTGTTCTGAAGAAACAATGCTGCAGAGGTTTTTAGCAAAACACAAGGTCGCTGACGACACGACGCAAAAATTGCACACAACATGGACAATTGTCAACTCCATGGCAAAATGCCATAGTAAGCCTATGGACGCACCGTGTTCATTCGAGTATAAGTCGCATGCGTGAATCAGTCGCACCTACCATATTTGACCTGATCAAACGAAACAAAATTTTATAAACAGCGTTTGTTCATCAAAATCATATAACAAAAACTTGAAAGCCATCAACGTCACTGCATTCACTGAAGGTGCAAGCACCGTCTAGATAACACTCGCACAGTAGCAGCGTACATGCGCATGGCGCATCTCG
>JGI24021J15306_10013773_pt1 | contig 10057 bp, 5 predicted proteins | sample Ectturendosymbi1_FD_15306 | JGI IMG/M metagenome (IMG submission 15306) | reverse complement strand
GAAAAATCCCCCCCCCCCGAAATGAAAAGCTGGTTGAGCCCCTGGTCGCAACGAAGATTTAGGGGTGTGTGCAACAAAACCTACGGCCCAATTCACCCATTAGAAAATAATGTAGACGACGACAATCTGCTTCGTTTGAACCCTTAAGTGACTGGCTAGCGCAATCGGCCGCCGAGATATGGACAAAATCGGTCCGAAAGCCAAAGAGGCTCTTTTGTTATTCTTTTTGGGCCGGAGTTCATAACTCGGAGAGCGATTGCGCTAGAGAGTCACTTAAGGGTTCAAAAGAAGCAGATTTTCGTCTATTTTACATTTTAAAAAAACGAATGAATTGCTCCTTAGGTTTTTTTCACAGTTCCCTAACCATCACTGGGTCAATCCCACGACGCATAGGCGTACAAGGCGGGGGGGCGGCAGCCCCCCGGCTTGAAAACTTTCAAGGCAAACTCTGTGTTTCAGGGCAATGCAAGTTGCTCAAAAATTCTGAATAATAAAAAATATTTCAATACAGTGAAAAATTTCAGGTCAACTCTGTTTTTCAGGGCAAGTGCAAAGTTGCTCAAATATCCTGAATGGTAAAAAATATATTCAGTGCAGTGAAAAATTTCAGGACAAACTGTTTTTCAGGGCAAGTGCAAAGTTGCTCAAATATCCTGAATGGTAAAAAAAAATTCAATACAGTGTATTCTGTGTATATTAACTTGTGGGTGATCTGTGAATTTTGGGCAAGTGTAGTGTGTAATCTAGACCAAAGTAGTGACTGGTTATGATGACACTGACCTGGACCAAGCCCTCGTTTTCTGTAAAAATCGAACAATCGGATGTCGGTAGGTCAACAGCTTGATATTAGAATTCGGTAACTCTTTCTTTGTTCGTTTTCGAGTTAGCGCTGGGTAGAGGTGCAGGGTGTTAAGATGATATATTTTTTTGATTAACATGAGATTTATTGTCAGGTTTATCGTGCTCTTTTCAGAACTCTTCAGTTATCTGTTGTAGCAATGATCTTAACATCAAATTTTAGCTGAGGGGGGCTGAGGTTGGAAATTTTTGAAGTTAGTTTTGTGAAAGCAGTGTGTAATTTGGACGAACCCTGGTGGCGGTTTGTATAATATGGACCAGTGGCACGAATGACAATACTTGTATAACGCACTTGGAAAGTGTTTTATAAGCTATCAATTCTTTGTCCAAACAATTAATAAGCAAGGTAACTATAAAACAGATTTGACAGATGTTTCAGGCCCCATTCGGACATTCTGGATTTGTTCAGATATTAACTAAAACTTTTTGGCTGTCAATGAGAGTGGGGTGGACGACAGACGCCTTCACGTGGCCCTCCCTGTTGCGGTATTTCTCGAAATGCTTACTAAATCTGTCAACTTGAGAGCAACCGCTGCTACCCGTGTCGGATGTGCTCGGCATGGGGTGGGTCATCAAACTCCCTTCTCAGGGAGTGGCAGCAGAAATGGTGCCGAAGACCTACGACCCAACATACTCCAGCTGAACACTGAGGGGTTTACAGCAGACAACGAGCACTAGTAGTTGCGATCCCTGAGCCAGAGAAGCCGTTGGGGGACTCTAAGAGCTGTCGTCCTATATCTCTGCTGTGTGTCTCCTTTAAAATCCTCGAAAGACTCATCTAAGCTCGTGTCGAAACAATCACCGACCCACTGCTCCCACAGGAGCAGGCGGGCTTCCGACGCGGGAGGTCGGCCGTAGATCAGGACATCCATCGACCCCCCACGGACTACACGGCCTGACGGTTCTGGACGATTAGACAACCAAATGGCTGCTCAAGAACCCCCGATATCTAGGCGGGCTAGCAGTGGATAAAAGAAGAACTCGCTCAAACGAAAGAAGAAGACTGATGGTGTTTTCAGTTGATTCACTAGGAGTCACTGCTGCGGGAAAAGTGGCAGTCTGAAACATGCATGCAAATGTCTGTTACAGAAATGTTGAAAACGTTTGTTGCTTCTTTCCAGATTTGTGGCAGGCTATTCGTAATTATTATCATGACTAGTCTAGGATCCCGAAAACGACCATTCCATCATCGTGTCAGATGTGAAGTATGCCCAAAGCAACTAAATTCAGACAACAAAGAAAGTCATATAGGTGAATTGACGTTGCAGACGAAGTCGTTATAAATGAATTCATCTGTATAGAACAGATTTACAAGAGGTTTCAGGCCCCATTCGGATTAAACTAAAGAAGTTAGTTTCAGGGCAAATTGTTATTTTCAGGGCAAATTTTTCCGCCCCCCTCAGTAAAATGCCTTCCCGTATACCTTTGCCGTGACGTCACACTGCCCCACCAAGTTTAAAACCAAAAGTTCAATTTCTTTCAATCGAAAGTTGCCTATAAGACTTTCTGCATCTTTCGATGCATCGATTAGCTCTCTAGCACTAACGGCTGGCGAATTAAGGTCGAAACGACTTGAGTCATTACAGTGGCTTTCGCGCTACTTAGAAATCAAGTTTTCAAAAGTGTTCAACATTCCTGTATGCACCAGATAAAGTCCGTAATAATCTAGAGCACGATAAGATGCAAATAACAACGACGAAAAACTGAATTTCACTGAGATTATTTTACAGACCTTGCTCGAGAATGTACGCGCCAATCTGCTATAAAGGAAGAAGATATTCCAACACTTGCATGATGGAAACAGTGTTGTGTTTATCGTGAGTAAAATCTTATGCTTCTGCTGCAGAGCTGTTTGTTGATGACTTTTAAGAACCGGTTCAATAGCGAAACGTTTTGCCGATGTTTCTGTTGCGTTATATTCCTAGCACTTTGTAATCCCATGATCTACAAGTGAGCCACCATGCTAATCTCTTGGTAGAAAATTATTCGAATGAAACCACCTTTAAATCTTAACGGACTTCATATACGGCCACTTCATCGTCGTTCAGCTCAAAGGTGAAACCACCTTCAAATCTTCACGGACTTCATATACGGCCACTTCACTGTCGTTCGGCTCAAAGATCTGACGTAGTCACACTTTTTTTCAGGAACATTCCGCTGCGTGCTGGAGACACAAGCAAAACGTGTTGAGGCGGAAAACAAAACGGAAGAGGACTCGTGCATTCTTTCGTATTGTGAAAATGTGAAGCTGGACATTCGTGTGTAGGCCTAAACAGCAAATGTGTTTGGGCTGCTCAGTTTCTTTTCACGGTGGCCTTTCAGAATAAATGCCTGACTGCAAAAGTGATATTAACCGCTCAGCGAATAGTAAAGATTAGATATGTCGATTTTTGTGAGGATGATAATTGACTGCGATTGAAAAATACTGCTTGAAAGAAGCAAGTTTTGTATAATTATGTTTGGGTCCGGAACAGATAAGGTGTGCTTGGACGTTTTGGAGCGGAAGTCAGCTGAGCTTGAATTTTGCTAAAAACTGTAGAACTGACTGCAAGGAATGTAAAAAATTAACTGCAGCGAATGCAAAAAGCTTTACATTCAATATTACTAAGTTTAAATAAAAACAAAAAAAGCTGATTGATGTGCAACCTACTTTCTAGGAAGGTATTTATGGTGGCAAGAGGCTTTTTTAATAATTTTTCGCAGAACAGTTTTTAGTCACATTTTATAAAACAGTTGTTTCATTTATACTTTTAATACAGGTCTGCACAACTTGTGCGTTACATAAAGTTGAAGCGCGCAGACAACACACTTTTTAACCAGCATTTTCAGAATGTTTTTGTGAAACGAACAAGGAACTGAACTGGCTGTGAACAGTAGCACGCAGTATTCGAGACCGTAACATCTGAGACCGAGACTTAGGCTCAAAATACAAGACCGAAACTAGTGGAAATTTTTGTCAAAAGTCCAGATCGACGCCTGAAAATTTTTCGATGTCACCAAATTTTTTCATGACTTTAGTGAAAAGAAAGTTATCTAGATTTCTGTTTTGTCGAATTTCATCATTTTTCCAACTTTTTCACTTTTGCTTCAACAAGGACCAGACCAACGCGAACAGAACCTGTTGAACCTTTTCAAAGATATGTCTATAGTTAGGCCCGTAGACAGGTTTTAAGGTTTCGGGGTGGGGGCAAAATACACGTTCAAGGTGGAATTTTTTTTAAATATATGTTTGAAACAAACTGTATAAAAAAATTTATGGCCGCAACAACAATTTGGGGGTCACAGTCACACAAAATTGGGGGGCACTGCCCTCGAATGCCTCCCGAGGTTACAGGCCTGTCGACAGGGCATTTAAAGGGCAACTTTTGTGAATATGCTGTTCTGCAAGAATCACACAGTTATATTCACTTTGTTACAGAACAAGGGAAGCCGGAATAATTACTAATTGTAAAGTGTATCTCGCTTTAGGTTAAAGCAATCATATTGAGTAATTTCTTGTTTGCTTTTGTTAAAACAGGATAAATCTTCAGGGAAGTATGCTACGCAGAATAACAGAAAAAGTTAGCAGGTCGTCATCTGTGAATGAGTTGTGCTTTGATACAAGCGTCCACACCCGTCCCGTCGCCTCGAGTTTCTTTGGTGGGATAAGCCCCAAACAATTCTCCAAGCCTCCCCAAACTTGAAATATGAAGCATAAAACACTATGATTTATAGTCTATAAATTAGTGGAGTTTTGCCAATGTTTATAATGTCAAGCCTCGCTGCACAAATGTAAAGCCCTTTTCTTGAAAAGTTTCTGGCGACGGTTCTGGTCCACAGGGCCATCAAATGAAATACTAATGACGAAACTGTGGCCAGTTGCGTGAATATTTGCTTATCGGATTAAAACCTGACATGACTTTTCGCCACGCATATCAGGTGGTTGAAGGCATGTGGCAACCAAACATTAGAAAAGTTACAAGCTATCTCTAATATATGAAATTAAACAAAATCACGAAAAAATGAAGATATAATATCATAATCATAACGCGAAAATATGAACATAATCAAAAACATTTTGAAATATTGATAAACTAGAAAAAAGCATTAAAAACACAAAAAATATCAAGCACATGAAAAAATCAAAAACATCAAAATTATCAAAAACATGAAAAAACATTGGAAATATTATCATAACTCAAAAATATGGGTCTGAGCAGGGCCGCAACTAGCTAATATTTTCGGGGGGGGGAAATGATGTAAGTTGTTGCTGTACCTAAAAATTAAAAATGTTTTCAAAAATTTCGGGGGCAAATGCCCGGGTTCCCCTTTGGTTGGGGGCCTGGCTCGGAGGGTGACGACAGCGTCGCTGCATACATCCAGGGGAAACCCCAGCTTCACTGGCCGCTGTTACTGCTCTTCCAAAGTCCACAAAATCCCTGTCTTAACCGCCTTCAAGTGCTACGACGTAGATTTAAATCCTGCGGATTATCAACTTTTTGATGGATTTGAATTGGATTTTGTAAATTCTGCTTCACCGGATTTGGAGTGGATTTGAGAATATTAATTTGAACTTCTTTACAACTTCCAGTTCTGTTTCGGGTCTGTAGATTACTGCATTTATTTTGCAAATTTTCTCCTGTCGAGTTTATCACATTCGTCGAAATTGTACATCCTGTTTTTTTTACATTGAGAACATTGGCGTTTTATCCAGTGATGTAAGCTACAAGCCAGCTCTCTCATGTATCATATCATCAAAGTCACGGAAGTCGTGTGACTTTCATTGATCCATTCCCCTTTATTGAACAAAATGGTTATAGTGATACATACTACCTAGCAGTAACACTCATAGCACAGTTCATAATTATTTATATAGGCCTAAGTGTAGGCTAGTGACAAAGATTCACTTGTGCTGCGTAATGTACCAGGTAATTTTTCTGATTTGATATCTTACATTATATTCATGATGTGACCAAGACATTTGTGTCGAGTCAGAGTCACAAGCCCTTCGAGTCGAGTCAGAGTCATCTTAAATTTTTTTGAGTCGAGTCATGACTTGGTCGAGTCGAGTCAGAGTCAAGTCGCAAGAACTGTCGAATCACTTCGAGTCATTGTTTTGCAAGGTCGAGTCAAATGAAATTCAACATTTCCCCTACGATTTTTTCACTCGAAAATGGTACCCAACGAACTATAAATTGCGGCGCCCAACGATCTAAAAACTGGTGCCTAAAGAGCTACAAAATGGTACCCATTGAACTCAAACGTGGTGCCCAATGTTGTTTTAGCAGTTTTGTTTCAAAGGTTATTTATATCTAAGTTTATTGTGAAAGCAGATTCCATTTCACTTCTCTCCTTCACTCTCAGTCATTTCCATGAGTCTAGCCCAACCTTGCTGGAAGAAATGAGCCTATACTTCCTTGTCTTTCACATGCCCAAAAATGACCAGAGATGAACATGGGCTTGGATTAAATCTTGCCGCACTCTAGTATTTTGATGGATTTGGATACTGCATAACCAGATTTGGAATATTGCATAACCAGATTTGGATTGGATTTGATAATACTGTTTTGAACTTCTTTCGGTTCAATTTTGGGACTGCAATCACAACCTTCAATAGTTTGGTTCAGTGGAGTTCCTCCAATCCGTCGCAATTGTTTATTGTGTTCGTTTAATAAGCTGTGTCCATCAGAGATGATCAGATAGTGGATTTTTACTATCGGACCCTATCCTGTTTTTGAAAAATGATATCCGTATCCGATCCGAATCCTGTTTTGGTTAAAATCATACTATCCGTAACCGAAAACTATCCGAAAGTCTATTATGATGCACAACATACATTTTTGTGTTGTGTCTATTTCGCCTCAAGAGGCAGAATAACTGCTGAAGGTATTTTCCTTTAGCTGAACACGATTGGCTGAAGTAGTCACATGACAATTTTGGAACGCATGTCCTACTTAGTTGACCATGACATCTGTAACAGCTAACTCCCACATTCATGGACAAGCATTGCCAGGGGCGCAACCAGCTCTTCATTTCGGGGGTGGGCAATTTTCACGAAATTTCATTTGATGACGTCATCGTGCTTATTCAACCTTGGGATAACTTTTCCGCAAACGGTCACAGATGAAGTTCTCTTCGCAGCATTTCCGAAAATGAGAACTTTTCAGGTTTAAATATATTCTAACATTCATACCAGTCCCTTGTATCTGACAACTTCACCACTCGCAATATTGTCTGCAAAAATTATCTCACAGCAAATAAAGGCTATTCAACTGAAGTTTCAAAAATCTAGATCAGGGGTGATGAACCTATTTACAATCACGGGCTGCATGAATTGTGCGTCATCGCTGGCGGGCCGCAAAAACAAAAAATTTTATCCTAAAATTCTACCTTTACCTAACTATGAAGTGTGACTTCTTTTGACTTACTATCCAAGTACCTGCTTATCATGGAGCTTCGTTTTTAAGCGATGTTGTACGCTAACTTGGGTAACGAAAATTTTTATGCGGACCACATCAAATGTTCACGCGGGACGCAGGTTCCCCACCCCTGATCTAGATCAGTGCTCCACAACCGGTGTGCCGCGAGACGATGCTTGATGTGCAGCGGAATAATTTGATCAGAAAATCTGAGCATTACAGTTCGCTAAATCGAACTATAGCTTGACTTTTACTGTGCATTTATGTTGTTTTGGGGGCAACAGATTTGAAGTTTTCACCACTGCATGGTAGGCCTGACGTAAAGCAATAATGGTTTGCGAAGGTAGAGGCTTTGCTGCGTTAGTGAAATGTCAAAATCCAGTCATTCACATTACGCATTGCTGCTTACATAGGAAACCCGGCTCATAGTCAGGTTTCAAGCTTTGGGTCGCAAAATACACTTTATGTGGCAAGATTTTTGTTTTTATTGTATGTTTAAAACAAATTTTTCTGGGTACAAAAAAATTCACTTGATGAGTTCTGGATTTGTATTGAAGAGGTATATAAGCGAATTTCGAAAGCGGCTATTGAAATTCTTCTTCCGCTTTGCACTGCTGTACATACTTGTGTGAACAAAGTTTCTCATCTTTGTTATTGATCAAAAACGACAAACGATCCATGCCTGAAAGACGTTGATTGAGAACATCGAGTTACTGTTTCAAATATTGAGCCTAACTTACATCGATTGTGCTCATTGAAACAAACGCAAATAACTCAAAATAATTCATGGGGTTTTGCTTGTATTAGTGGTCGAAATGTGCCGCAAGATTTGGAATGTTGTTGAGTGTGCCGTGAGTAAAATAAGGTTGGGGATCACTGATCTGGATAATGGACTTGATGGATTTGCTAAAACAAGACGAAAAGTTGGGCAGGTTTACTAGTAGCCTATGCATCTGTCACACTAAAGTCATGACTGCACTAGTTGAGTATGGAACCAGGTATTGGATAAAGCTACTAATTTTTACTCTGTCCTCATCGTTCGGTCTGCCTCTTACTTAATCATTGATGCTATTGTTTCAATCGTAGATACGAGACTTCGTCTGCCAACTGAAATACTCTTGAAAGGAATGCAGGCAAGAATGCAACTTAAACTTTATTACGATTAGTTGGGCCAGGCTCGCCAACAGATGTTGGTGGAACTCACCACTTTTGCCAGGACTACCTAAACAACACTTAATTACTTTGAGGCCCTTGTGAAATTCGAATTTCCCTTGCAGCGTTGGAGCTTGGCTGTGAAACCCCAGCAACTGTTCAGCAGTGAACATAAAATGCAAAAATTCTTAATAGTAGCCTACAGTAACCCCAGGCAAACGTGAAGCTAACACAGTATGAACATAGTATGCTATTGCTATCANCAGGCATAGTCTACTACTCGCTGAAAACGTGGCTTCATGGTGTGATAACAATGCAACATTCATTGTTGACGTTTCGAGAGTGTATGCAAACTCCTTTCCTCGGAAGATAGGTAAGAAGGGAAGCGATCGGGCCCTTACAAGTGATGACCGGTTTTCGTTTGCCCGTTGACGAAACCGAGCATGCAAAATTTGAGAAGAAATCATTAATGATTCATGACCCCTAATTCTCAAATATCCGTTTGTGGGTTCTTTGTACTTAACTGCCTCGTGACATAGACAGAAAAGCGTGCCGTCGATAGTTTTAATTCTGTTCTCTGTTGACAAAAAGCAGTAGCTCAGCAGACTAACAGCAGCTATTTTTTAAAGACAGCCACTGGAATCCCCCGAGTGAATTTACGCATTATTTTATCATTATTGCACTCTCATAATCCAATGTATACAATATCATTTACATTTACCACGAGACATACAATGAAACACGCCGAAGTTTGACTGTTATACATATATCGCCATATCTAATACGTTTAACATTACGGTTTGCACGATTTTATAACACCAGAAACACTAATGCAAGCTCACTTACGAGTTCCTTCAGGTAAACAACAGTCTCATTCAAAACAAAATCGTCCAAGAAAGTGACAGCCCATCTAAAATCATTTCGTCCAAAAGCATGACAATCTCTCTTAGGATTTCGTATCCAGTTGCAAATTCAAACTCTATTTCATTGTTCATAATTAAATTTTGACAGAGTTTTGCTCGCATAAAGTTAAAACTTTATCTTGCCCAGACTGGCAGCATGTCGCTTTCACATTAAATGTCCGAAATCAAATCACGCTGGCGGGTCGCGTGCTCCGTAATTTATAGTGTGACCTGCCTTGATTCTTTTATGAAAGACCTCGTCAACACCCGTCCAATTTGGATTTGCACCAGCGCCTCCTTATCAATTCTTGGTTTGTTTCTTTCTTTTACCCGTCGACTTACACCACCGCTTATTGCCATGTGCTTTTGGCAATCAAACCCAGGTTCGTTAGGTGTTTTCGTCTAACGAAGTTCGTTTATTCTTTGATGACATCGTGGTGGTGTGATTTAGTTGCTAAGTAGCATGCACATTTCACAAGTTCTGGCCCTTCGAATAGGAAGTCGCACTTACGTCATTCCCTTCGCATATGTGAGTTCATTTGTGCACGCGAACATCACACCATGTTTTGCTGCATGTCTTTTTTCTAGCCCAGGGATCTTGCGCAATCTTTGTCTACCTTTTTCTGTTCAACATTATTCACTTGATGTTTGACACATGACTTCTTTTTTCATTCGTTTTCAACTTGTAAGCTTTTTATTGGTGCATTGTAGTCATGTGATTTCTTTCTTTGTTCAGGCCATACTTTC
>JGI24021J15306_10013772_pt1 | contig 10057 bp, 4 predicted proteins | sample Ectturendosymbi1_FD_15306 | JGI IMG/M metagenome (IMG submission 15306) | reverse complement strand
CCCTCTGAATGTTGTGTAATAACTTATGTGGCCCTTGGACAAAAACGTTTGGGGACCCTTGTTTTACCCTAACAAGAAAAAGAAGTAGCTAAATTGACCTTACCTGTGATGACTCCCTGAAAAAAAGTTTATTTTAGGACAAATTTTTTGATTTCATTGAATGACGAATACCCAACTTTGGCTTAAAAACGCTACGGATGGTTATTCCTTTCACTGCGTCGTCTTTATGCGAAGCAGGATTTTCTGCCATGGCCGTGATTAAAACCAAATATTGATCAAGAAGGAACCTTGTCAATGTGTGTGGCAGTTTCACAAATTCTTCCAAGATTCGACAAAATAGCGAAAAAAAGCAAGCCCACACATTACATTAAATAATGCATATTTCCTTTTGTGGCTTCATCAATAAATAAAACTTTGATAATACGCATATTTATTAAATTCTTATTGCTGGTGCGTTGCTAGTCTAACAAGCGTTTCCAAAGGCGTTGCAACGAAAAAGCTTGAGAAACACTGGTCTAAGTATCTGCTTATCTTGTGTGCCGCAGGTTCCTCAACTCTGTTCTAGAGTTCCACGATGTTGCTTAAGGTGCTTGTAGCATATGGATATTTAAATCGGGTCCATTTGAACCTGCAGTAAATGTTGAAACAGCACGTTAAACACTGCTGGTGAATGGAAGATGGTTTGTAAAGCGATCGCCAGCGTTCGAGAACTTTTGTCCTTACGTACTGGCGCTGGTCCAGCCAATCCACATCTGGTTCATGCCATAGCCCATAAATTTGCAACATTACTGCTGCATTTTAAATTAGCAATGTGGTTGTTATTCCTTAGCGATGGCGTCGGCAGAACAGGAACGTTCATCGGTTTGGACATGTTGGCTGATCAGATGTATCAAGAGCAGAAAATTGATGTCTACAACACCGTTCTTGACATGAGAAGGCAGCGAATGAACATGGTTCAATGCGTTGTGAGTTGTTGGTGCTCGAGACGCACAGCTCGCATTTCACACTTCCCCTTATTGGAGGATTTCACACATTTATGTTAGAAATTACGTCTGTGTAAGGATAAAAGGAAGGCGTGATCAGCGTCACTTTGCCTACAACAGCATGATTAACGTCGTTTCACTTTCGTTGTTTAACAATAGCAGCTTGTTGTGACGCCTGCACGAGATGGCAATCTCCTTCGAAAAGCGCTTTCCCCTCAATACTAAGTTGAAGGCTTCTTTCAGTGCTGGTGATAATAAGAGAATTGCTTTGAGTAGTTATCCCTGATCTCTTTCAGCGTCTTCAAGCAAAATTTCATATTTTAAAAGTCTTCGCGTTGGCAGTCACAACACAGGTTTCACTGCACCTCTTCGGAGTCTCTTTCAAAAGGTTTCAGTGGCAAACACTCTGCTCTCTTTGTATTTCGGCGCTCATCTTATGAAAATGATCTGAATAAAGCGTAAGCTGGATAAGTTACTTATAGACAACCTTTTCTAAGAGCTGAGCTGGATTAAGCTGTTCTATGGCAACCCACTCTCAACACAAATAACTAACAAAACTTGAGCGGANTTTCCTCATACTTAATTGCCCCGNTAACGAANCACCACTGGGCTAACTACCTTTGTTCCAACCTGCGTTTGTGTTGCTGATTTGACCACCTTTTAGTGAAACCATTCAGGTTTGAAATTCAATAAAATACAATAAATGTGAGAATACGTCAAAACAGCGTAGTCGTTGGACTATTTATGAAAATTTTGCGAAATGCAAAGGAAATTGGATCGATCCTGCTAGTTCCCCGCAGCCAGCGACCAGACTTGAAAAATTACAACGCAGTAATCTGCAATAAACTTTCGATTTGGCACACGTAAGAAATTCTTTTTTCTTGAACGAGAAGGATAGCGGCCAAGATCCTAGCACTTATCACATGATCGCAGCCAAGCAGGTAGCGAAACTTCTGGCAAAGGTATTGCACAAATATCAGATTCGTTTTGATTACTCTTGAAGTTAACCTTTGAATTGTATTTGAATGTTCCTTGAAGCGTATTCTCTTTTTCAGACGCCAGAAAAAATAGGGTGGCATACCGTCGAACGTGAACGCGCCCAAAAGCAACAAAATTGTATGAAATTTTTAGCCAGGCCTCTAGGGAGCATATGGCCACAGCTTTAAACTTTTAGTTTACTGACTCAATATACTGACTTTTACGTATGCATTTGGTTGTTTCACACAATGCTTGTGTTTCGTCAAGGATCAGTACATTTTCATCTACAAGCTTCTCACTGAGCTCCATCTATTCGGAGATACAGATCTTTCTGCAGAAGAGCTTGGGCAGCGAATGGCCGAGCTGGACATGTAAGTTGTTCAGCCGTTGTGAAACCTCTGTTCGTAAAGCTGGAGCGGGGATGGCTTAGGGATATGCATTAGCCTTAGCTATCCCGGCAGAAACCTAATTCAACCTTCGGCCTGCCCCCAGTTGCCGTCATCCAAATAGCAAAAATGTTGCAAAACCAACCGATATGTCTCTTCTAGCAGTTTTAAGCCTCATTAGGGGTAAGGACCTTTTTAACGTGCTTCCATGCTGCAGTAAACGCAATAACCCTGAAAGGACATTGCGTATGAAGCCAACTTACCGTGGCATTTCGTTTTTTGAGTCCAACAAACGAGAATGGACCTAAGCGTTAAATCCTTAATTAATCTCGTTGTGGGCTCGTTTGCCATCTGCCTATACAATGCTGTTAATGCTGCCCGTCTTGGGCCATGATGAGCTTACCAAGTGTAACAAGCAAAAATTCAATACGTATTCCATGAATAATTAAAAGGTAGCTGCTAGATGAACGGGTAAATGGAGGCTTTATGTAAGGAGTGATAAACTTTTCCGGTTGGACGGTTGAACACATACCTTGAATCTTTGGCATTATTTGCAGGGATATTTTGTTTTGATAAACTTTTAAACCATTTTCATAAATTCTTTGACTGCTCAGATAACACCCGTAATTAGAGCTGATGTGTTTACCACAGCCTGTGTATTTTTGTGTAGTAAAGAAAACGATGCCTTGAACTTGAAGAAAATACTTCATAAATATTGCAGCCGCGTATGTTGCAACTCGTATTGGTAGTTGGTGATGGAAACCACTCAGCAACCATTAGAGTAGAACAGGTTTTCTTAACTTGAGGCAGGTCCATTGACACCTCAATTTATGTGCAGACGTTTCGTCTACAGATAAGTTGGTCAAAATCTAACTTCGATATTGAAATGTGCTTCTTCTGAAGGGGGCCATAGCTTTTGTAAAAATTTGATGGTTGTCCATGATACTAAAAAGATTAAGAAACAATTCACTACATTACTACAGGGTCTTTTGTAGTTTTCAGTTTGTAAAACACAATTTCACTAGTCGCATTCCCTCAATAATATATGTATATATATTTATACAGTATAGATATACAAAGAAATAATTTTGAGTTAGACTTTGCAGGAACCTTAACTAATTTGTAGTTTTGGTTAGACTTTTTAGGAACCTTAAGTCATTCAAATACTGCCTTGTCTGAAGCCAATCCTGCCTTGTTCATTTGTCTCAGGGCCATCTTCTTATACTGTACTATCTCGCTGGACCAAGTGCGCTAGACACAAAGCTGGTGTATTCATTTGCTACAGATAGGCATTAATCTTCTATTTGCTCTGTTCCGAACTTTTCGTGTTTACAATAGAAAGCCATTTCTCGTGAATATTTGTTAATACAAAGGAGAATAAAATATGTTTTCTTGGTTAATTTAGGCCTGGTGTTTCTTTTTACTTGAAGTCAGCAGTTTTATTCAAAATAAGCCGGCCAATCGAACTTACATATTTGATATAACCATCTGTAGAACAGAGGTGGGTAAACGTTTTGACTCGTGGGTCATATTGTATTTAAAATTTGACAGTGGCCGGATTGGGAGCAGATGCAAAGATTGTTGGTATAACTTAAAATAATGAGATGTAAAAAATGAACTACCTTTATTCAAGTATTTCAAACAGGTTCGACGGACCGAAATAAAGAAACTAAGGAGCCATAGATCGCCTGGCGTGCCGTAGTCCACCCATGCTGTTTTACTACAAACCTTTCATTGTTGATAAATTTTGGCCATCTTCAATACCATGCGGTGAACTTATGTCCTTATTAGATTGCTAGCGCCATCTATGAGATTTTGCACGAGCAATGTGACTTTGATGAACTTCGCTCTGATGAAGTTAAAAGCGGGAACAGAAAAGAAATCATATGCGAAAACATATAGCAAAAGCTTTATACGAAAAACGTCAGGCTTAGAGGTGGACGCCTTTTTGATAAATTTAAAAAGTTGAAATATAAGTTGTCAAATCTAGCAGCCCTTATTTTGTTCATTTCGCCATTTTTCGCTTAAATTAACTTGTCTTCCTTGACAGACTAAAAAAGCAGGAGTTCGACATGTTGTCCCGGATCCAACCACTCGAAGCGTCCCAGAAGAGAGGACTCGCTGCAGAAAATGCTGCTTTGAACCGAAACTGCACAGTAGTGCCGTGTGAGTTTCTTCCTTATAAAATAGTTATTACTTGGTCCAGACAATGTAGAAAAGTGAGTAGTGAGTTCCAGTGGTGTAGTCAGTCCAAAATTTTTTTAGGGGCAAAAAATTTGTGGGACCAAAATGATTGATTTTAGGCGAATAACACTATTTTGTTTGAGATGTCGCCTCTCAAAGCACAAAATGACTTTATATTCTAAAATTTGGGGGGACATGACCCCGTAGGCCCCCCTGGCTACGCCTATGGGAGGTCTGCAACAGTTTCTTTGCAAACAACGAATAACTGTGTTGCTACATTTTTGACACTAAGAATCTGAGCACCAGTACATTATCATATTGTACATACTCAAACTGGATAAAAGCACTAAGCAAGATTTCGTCGATAAGAAGAGATGACATGTTGTGCAATAACGAAGGACGATTTGAAAGAAAGTTCAGCTGTGACTTTGTTACAAATCTACGGTAAAATGGGTCAATCCCGATTTCTTTGTCATCTTAAAATTGTCCAGTTTACATTTTACTATACCAACTTGTGTTACACCGTATTCGCCAATTGGTCACAACTGGAACAACACGGGCAAACTGGCCGCTGATGACATGCTTGGTTGAAGACCTGTTGCGTGGTTGTAGCAATTGTTATAATAATGGGTAAGTGCAGTAAGTGGCCAGAGCGTTTTTTGAGTATAGTCACCCAATTAAGATTATGTTTACGAATTGCACCGGCGAAAATTAATGTGTTGTGAAGTAGTGTTTCCAACCTGGGTTTTCCCGAACACGAAACCCGGGTGTTTTGGCAATTTTCTACTACCCGAAACCCATTGTTTTTTCAACTACCATTTCCGGATATTTCAAAAAACCTGGAATTGCTGTTGTATTCAAATATTTGTAATTCTGATAACACTGAAGTTTCAGATTTGATTGCGGGCGTGTGACGGCCAAACTAGCACTTTTGAACTTTCAACTTAATTATCATGAGGCACGAGGTGCGGGTTTTGCCCGGTGACCACCGTACGTTAGTTGTTGGTTTGTTTATATTTTCGTTCAATTGACCTGTTTAGACGGATCGTGACGTAAGTTTGCACATAATAGGTGTCTACGCAAACTTTAGTTTTTTTCGCTAACCTAATTCAAATAACTACCACGCGAGGTAGTTCTTCAAAGGTATGCCGTAGTATCGTAGTTACTAGTTAGTTCATTTGTCAGATGTGATGTGTTGGTTCATATACAAGCTGTGGTTTTTGCAAAATCGATTCGTTCCTTTTCAGGTAGCAATAACTTTCTACGAAATATTTGGCTTTCCTTCAGAAGCGACTCTAAGTGGATTTTTCATCATACATATTCAGTTTAAAGACGTTAGTAATCAATGAAAATCAGAAGCTTAGAGGCATTTCTTATAAAACAAGGCTCAACAGAATCCATGTAATCCATGTAAATGAAGACCACAAAACTATTCCGGCACAGGAAGAGATCCGATCACAAATTGTGAAACGGAAATTAGATTTTTTGAGGCTACAAAGATGAGGTCAAATAACCTTGAAAAACTCCTCTATGCCTTAAAGGGAGTGCTTTTTCAATGGAACCAGAGAGGGCTTTTTTAGTCACGGAACTATTTGTCACAAAACTCAGAAACAGACTGAATGATGAAAGTGTGCTTTGATTGTCATGCGTCAGTATTATAAACATCATTGTAAAACTGTGCTTAACTTAATTAATAATTCGCTAATAAATTGCGCAGAGACCAACAGTAGTAATTTCACAATGATATTAAGTTTTATCGCTCAAAATCGCATTCATTTCAAAACCCGAAAAAAACGGGTTTTCCAGGGTATCTTTTCTCAGCTACCCGAAACCCGGGTTTTTTTAATTTTGCCCCGAATTGGGAGCACTATTGTGAAGTCTACGGGCTCATGTTATTTTTTTCTGCTTTTAATCCGAAACCGTGTTTCCGCTGTTTGTAATATCGTCGTGAGGAAGAATTAATACACAAGTTTACGCGCTACTCGTGTGACCTTTCAAAGGTTTAAGCCTGCTCAGCTTAAGCCGCCGATCTTGTTATTTTTTGGAGTACAAGAAAATTTATTCAACAGTAGTTTGTTTTGTGCAGACGACCATTCCATCGTGCGACTGCTGACTTTAGGTGAAAGACCAACGTACATAAACGCTTCTTTCATCAAGGTAACAAATCAACTTTGTACGCCATGAGCTCACAACTACCTAATTACTATTCTTCACAAGACTTATGAAGAGAGTTGAATATCGAAAGTAGCTGTGCAGCAATCGTTGAAAGTCGATGTACTAACTGTCAATTACTAGGTCTTCGGTTAAGAACCAACCGGATATCGAACCCAGTCTCCAACTTGAGAGACCCCTATTTGACCACCGCACAGTGGTACTTCTAGGCAATAAATCGCAGCAAACGGAAGTCAGGAAGGCAGCGCTGAAATTCTGGCGAAATATGAGTTCATTAAAAACACCGGTTTCTTCTAGTCGGCATATTTGATGCGTGCAACAGCAGAAACTAGTAGAACATCTCCAACGCTTCTTTTTGATTGCGCGATATCTTGTGCAATAATGAACTAATACTGTTGATAAGATGTTGAGATCGTCTACGGTGTCAGCATTCAATCTTAATTCACCTCTCCAGGCCTAACCATTTTGGCGATCAAGTAAAGCACTTGTAACAAGCTAGTCGTAAGTTTGTTTTCTGAAACAAGTGGTTCTTAAGCTACATTCCATCGAGCTTAGGGGTTCGTGAGTCAGTCCCGGGGTTTCGGCGGAGGCCTAACACCTGGTTCATTTTGAACCTTCATAAGTGGTATGTTTTGAAGACATTGTGTTTTATATTTCCAATTACAAAGAATCCGGTGAATGCACCGGGAAACTTGGATTCAGGAATCACTGAACTGTGTGGCCATGTTTTTCAGGATTACGACGTCAAGTTTACTACAATTGTGACACAAGACCCAATGCAGTCAAATATGGAGTCATTCTGGAATATGATTGTTGAACGAAACGCTGCCGTAATAGTAATGCTGACTGAAGTGTCCAAGGTGTGGTGTGGGTAGAGTTTTTTAAGATTTCTTTTGCCATTTGTTTTGTGAAACGCCTCACAAAAGAATTATCGACTCAACAAAACTACTTCCACTACCCTAGTTTAAACCCGTTGTTTGTGATTGTAGTTAAACGTAAGTAACAACAGATTTTGAAAGCTATTCCATCGTTGCGTTGATGTCGAGTAATNTATATTCGGGCGATCAGTTACTTGTACTCATGTCGGTTCTTCCGTNTTTTCGTGCGCCAGACATGTCACTGAGGTGCAAACATGCTTTTATAAGCGTTTTGGTTCTGTCATCAACTTACGAGCATCACAAATGATACAGTTCACAACAGGATTTCTTGAATCGTAATTAGACTATCTCTGCTCTATCACTCAGTTTTGCACCACCGTGCCATGTCCTTTTCACTTCGACATGAATCTGTTGGTTTTACATCCTGCGCACAAAAACCAGTGTGAATTTGTGTGCTTATATACTAGTTTGTTTCTGAATGATAAGCTGTTTAGCGACTACAGTGCGTAAGCACCAGCAAAATATCCAAACACAGGTTTATAGTATTCACTGCTTTGTTTTGAATAACATGAAAAATTTAAACGTTGTGTCTCACTCATCATATCTTTCCGATGCGCATTTTATTTGAAAAAGGTATAAAATGCAGTTTGCATAGAATGAATAACTTACACGGTAAAAATTTGCCTATACTAGCGTGATATTTAATGAATGCAAACTTTGAACATGTTGATCAAACGGGTGTGTGCCGTGCGAGAAAGGAAAAATTGGATCTTATGAATCATCGGTGATGTTCATTGCTTAGTCTTCTTTCTGCTAAGAGGCTTTTGTATATTTATGAGATATGATTCATCGGCAGGGAAGATTGAATCACAACTTTTTCAGCAGGAGGATTGTGTTTCATACTGGAACGACTCAGTGAAAACTCCTTTCACGGTCGGGAACGTGAAAGTGACAATGATCGGAAAGAAGCGGCAGCGACCTGACGTCACGAGCAGGCAGTTTGCAGTTGAGATCACTGGACGAGAACCGGTGAGTGAGTGCGACTACGTGCAGAACCACAGTGCTGTGCAGAGATTTGTTAGAAGAACCGGTTCATGCTGGCACCGCTGATCAAGCTCACGTCTATTTGCCGTTCCGTCGTCACCTGTGTAGTGAGATGTGTTCAGAGTACGTTCACTTTTGCTCTTTTCGAGGTTTGGATGGAAAGAGTTGCGTTTGTTTGATATTTCCCTGTTAATGTTACAATTGGATACAGGAGTTTATATTGAGCGATTCGTTGCATACAAAGTTGTTTTTGTTGTTTTAGCAATTTTTTTTCCCCAACCTGAGAAAAAACTAAACAAAGTTGTTGCTTTTGATGTTTTTTCAGATTAACCTGACCCACTTCCAATACTATTCTTGGCCAACTCCAACCGACGTAGAAGCTGTACGAGGGTTGCTAGTTCTTGTCAAAGACATTCATCAAATACGTCAGGAGAAAAGAGCTACTGTCATTCACTGCTGGTGAGTTGTATTCCCAGTTTTGTAGCATTTCAGTTAAATAGCAGAAACCACGACATCAGGACATATTGGTGGACTCGCACATGATCTTGATCCATTTGTTCAACCGTTTACTTCGATGTTCGTAAGCAAGCGATATGCTTTATAGCTCGATATTTTCATAATGCATACTGCAAGATGGCTTTGGCCTAGCGCAGCATGGGCACACTGCTGTCCGCAAGCCAAATAAGACCCATTACAATTTTTACCCCTCCCCGTTCAACTTATTAATATTACATAAACACATTCGGCGCCGACGAATGAACATGTCCGTGACTACGTGCCATCAGTAAAATCTCAAATAGATTTTATTTGAATAAGATTGTAGGACTGAAGATGCGCATGGAGTTACGTGAAACGATTTCCTAACAATTTGCTGACTTTCACCTTTGTGGAGACCAATTACTTGAATATAGATATGTGCAATTGAAATGAATCATTGCAAAAAGATGACAACAGAGTTCAGTCGGCTAATTCCTCGAAAGAAACTGATTCCACAACAAACCTGGAGCTTTATGGGCATAGATAGATTTTAATTTTAATGGTCTTTTAATGGTCATAGATAGATGGTTTATTTGTGATGCCATGGTACATTGAGTAGTGCTGCGATACAGCCATTTGGTCGCTGTCATCCCTATTATCTGGTTTGTTCCAAGTGCTTTGGTGCGATGACCATCTCGTGGAAAACTTGTTTACTGTTTGGCCAACATACTGTTGATGGCATAACACACAAGTTGCCATATGAATCCCACAGTTTGCACATGTCGTGCGTTGTTTCAGTGGGAAAGTTTCATTTTTTGTCATTATTTGTGAAACAGTTGGGACCATGGGTTTGTTGGCAAGGGCAAGTGCAGAATGTTTGCAAAGTTCACGCACTTTCAGTGTGTTTTTATGTCTTATTTAAAGCAAAGTGCTTGTAGTTTGTTGGTTTTCATAC
>JGI24021J15306_10013771_pt1 | contig 10057 bp, 5 predicted proteins | sample Ectturendosymbi1_FD_15306 | JGI IMG/M metagenome (IMG submission 15306) | reverse complement strand
ATCAGTGTCCAAAAAAAGAAATAAAAATAAAGCGTGCTGATGAAAAAACTCGTGTATAACGCGCACCCTTAATTTTTGATTAAAATTCCGTACAAAATTTTACGTGTTATATTCGAATAAATACAGTAAATAAATAGCACCATTTACAACATATAATTGGTTCTAGGTGAGAAAGCATAATCAGATTCATACTGTTATGTCCAAGCAATTCCTCCAGCCAAATTGTGCATATTCCTCATGTGCTGATTACAGCTGAAGAAAACTGTTAGGCACAGACCACCACATTGTCTATGCTTTTGAAACGCGATGCGTGCAGTGCTGGATTAACAATAGTAGCAATTGCTACTGGCCCCGCAGTCCTTTTTGTGAAAAATTGTTTTTTGCCACATGCAGTATTAGAATTTAGGTGCCTGAGGCAAACTCTTAGAAAGGGAGCCTCATATTTAAACATGGTATGCAGTAAATTTAGTCTTTGATAGCATTTTTCATTTTGTCTAGGATTACTATAAGATCTGCATGAAAGTCGATTTTGCATTTAAATTCTTTGAAGTCATTTGAATTTTAATTGTTCTTTGCCTATGCATTAAATTTGTTGAGAGACTCTTTTTGGTACATTTGCACATAATTTTTGCTTTATTTTGACAAACATGATTTCTTTACAATATATCATGTCTGACTTTAGAGTGATCAATGAACTTTTTAACAAAACAATGCCAAAACTAAGTGCGGAGCTCTCAAAAAGGGGCCTGAGATGACCACCTCATTTGCCTGCCCTAGCATCCACCTCTGATTATATGTATAGAATGTTTTAGTCCAAGAAGTCATTATTTTGCTAAATTTGCCATAAGCAATTAAGTAGAAGTGTTCAATTCAATGCTTTCACATTAGACTACTGTGATGTGAAAATTAAATAATTTTACAGTTATTTGCAAAATTATGGGACCACTCAAGCAATGAGGCGAAATCGGAGTAATTTCCAGATATTGCTTGATTGCATTGTTATTACATCACATTGACCTGTCTGTAAGTTGCATACTTCTTGGTACTTTCAAAATGATTTGCCCAGTGGCACCCCACCTGAGGTTTGCACCCAGATCTGGGTTTTCAATGCCTTTTTGGTTTTTCTTTTTTTTTCTTCTGAAAATCTGGAGTTTTGAGGAATTTACTGCTCAGCAGTGATTTTTAAGATAGGGTATGATTTATAATAGTGAAATACTTCTTTTTTGTAGTTACATCTTCCTTTATTTTAATTTCATCATGGCACCTTAGTATACCTACAGCATAACATATAAACAAGCAAATAGCGCTGTATAAGCTGTTGATATTAGCTATAGCTAATATTGCAATAAGTTGGTGCCATGAGTTCAAGTGACAAATATACAAAGAAGCAAGCCCAAACAAAAAACTGAAGTGGAACACACCGCAATTATAGGGAAGAATTGTTGCAAGATCCAGATCTCCAAGGTTAGCTACATAAGTAGCTTATTCTGGGAATGAAGATTTAATTGTTGTAAATGCTGCCAGATTACCATCAGAAATGCAAACAAGTCCATGTTACTGTGATATAATAATTTTCGTAGACACAAAAGTTCATTAGCAAAGTTACAGTATATATTCATTTGCACCTTTTGTGACTTAAAGATGCTCAAGTATGGTAGATAGCAGAAAGATTCACTTTTGTTTCTACCTGCGATTCTGATCAAATTTGGATGTTTTGATGAGTCTAATATATGTTTTTTTCCAAAAAGTATTATTGTCAGCTCTGGATTTGACATTTATTTACTAGTCATTGGGTAGTGTTCTTGGAGTCTTCTTTTGCAAATGTGGGAAATTATTTGCGTAATTATTTAACTCTCACAGTGACTAACTGCAGTGGATAACGACCATTTTCTAAGCTGAAGATGTCAGAATCAACAAAGGAGCATCATTAGACAGTACAAGCTGAACAGCCTGATTCTAAGTCATATAGAGTATGAACATCTATGCAAAATAGACTACCAGAATCATAAATAAATTTGCTATAACAAAGTCTAGAAAATGCAATTCTAAACAGTAGGTTTGCTGCTTCTGACAATCGACTTGGCCATTTATACTTAGACTCCATTGTCAATGATCAAATTTCTTGATGAGTCTGGAAGCATTAATTACTGTCTCTGGTACTTGTGAGCTGTGCAGTAATGTATTCTCCTTCTTGGTAAAAAGGTACATACAGTAGATACGTTTTTGGTAAAAATAGCTATGTTGCTCATATTGTCTACCATTTGCTATTTAGGACCAGATTTTTCATACTTATGAAATTCAGTATGCTTAATGGCAATCACATGGATGCCCACGTAATCAATTGTTCAGTTTCTTCAAGAGTATTTTTAACTTATGGCCCTGCGCTCTCTTAATCCGGCACTGGATATGTGTTGTTGTGCAGTAGGATTTATTCTTGCATGTTAAAGTGCCTTTGTTTCTGATCCGTTTTTTTGCCAGGAATTTTTTTGAAACTGCTTAGTCCTGGTATGGGCATTTTTCTAAAAGCTTGTTTCCTTAAATCTGTGGCTGGTTACATACAGCATGTCCCAGAAGTCGTGCACCATGCAGATTTTTATGAAAATACATATAAATAACAATTTTATTGGTCACAATCTTAACAGATGCTCAAATTGTTCACCCTCTGCATTAAAAACATAAAAAACAAACAAATTATTGTATGGTGAAAAAAAACAAAATTATTATATGATGCGTGACTTCTGGGACACCCTGTATATATCAACTTGCCATGGTTTATTGGCGTTTATCTGTGAATGTATCGCCGCAAAGGAATACAACAGTTTCGTTGGACCTCCTCTTGGGTGCTACACATACATTAGGCGCACTGTATTATGAGGTGCACTGCATCATGAAGCACACTTCCAATTTTTGAGAAAATTAAAGAATTTTTAGCGCAGCTCATGGTCTGAAAAATACAGTAGGCATTATTTGTTCTACTTGCTTGTGTGCTATGTCCGATTGATTAAATCTTTGATAGATTTTTAATCCTGTATTGTACTGTTAATATAACCTTTAAAGTAGTGTTAGTATAGCATGTAGTGCCATGTCTAAAACCTGGATTTTTTAATTAGCTGCCTATATTAACTGCGTGACATCTGCAACCTATTGGGAAAAATCTGTTGTGTAGAATTGTGCTATGTAGAGCTTAGGTGAGGTACTTATTGCTGCTCATAATTTTTTATACTTTAGTATTACCCTAATGTGCTGAAGGTGCTAATGGTAATTATGTGACTGAATTATGTCAAGTACCAATAATTTAATTGCTATTGTCATTGTTTTATTAATTAGTAATGTTTCACATGAGCATGTGTCAAGATTGATATATGTTATATATTTAATTTGTTCACTTAATATAATATCAGTTGCTGCTTTCAGCAAAACCTTTAATGTATTGAGAACAAGCTTGAGAAAAAAAGTAGGAAACACATCACATGGAACACAGTATTGCATTACAAGTTTTGAAGCATGCATTTGAAATTTTAGCACTTTCATTGTTAGTGTAAGTATTTGTATGGAATGGAATTTCAAGATAAGATGCCGGTCTATGTACAGATACCAATCCAATGTTGATGAGGTACCGACTGTAACGTTTTTTTGCAAGTTCATATGTTTGTGTATGATAACGATGAAGAAAAACAGTTTATTTACCAAATGAAATAATGTTTTAGACTTTTGTTACAAGGTGTTTTATTAAACTAGTATATATGGGGTAATTCTCAAAAATGTCGAGGTACCCAACATTACTTTTTTTGGAAAACCCCCAATATTGAAGGTGTGAGTTAAATTTAAGGAAATCTCTAATAAATATATTTTAGGTCAAGTAAGCTTGGAAATGGAATATTTAATAACTTTTTTGAGGTTGACCATTAATTAAAAGAATGACCTGCTTTGCTGTTATTATTACTAAATTGTAAAAAATTTCCATTTATTTCGGTGTTATCACTGGTGTTTAGAAACAACTTCCTACTTTGTTTTCCAAGACTTTAAAAGTTTGTATGAGCTACAATGAAGTATAAACAAAATGCAAAATAAAAAAAAAATAATAAGTTCTTTACAATTTGTAAAAAATTTTTTTCAACAAGGTAAATTATGTCTAAATAAATGTATAGGTTGTTTGAAAAAGGACTTAACAAAACAAATAAATATATTCTTTTTATTGATATTTGTCATCACTCAGTTTTGAATGTTTGTTTTTGGTATTTGTGTTACATTTTTCTTTTATTGTAGTTTTTAACTTCTGTTGTTGAATTTGATTGGTTCGGGCCACTTCTGAGGTATTCAACTGTTTTATCAGTGTTTTATTTATAATTCTACCTTTTTTTTTCTAATTTTTTTGTATTTCTATAGTATCTTTAAGTCATTTTTTCTGAAATGTAGATATTAAGTGCTAAAAACAATGAAGATCATTGCAATTAATTGTAATAATTTTTTTCAAACACATTTGCTGCTCTAATATACACAAAATAGTGTGTACTTATAGTATATTCTGCATTTGATTTGTAACAATTGACATTATATTGCTTAAAACAATTATTTAAGATATAAAACCATCTCAAATCATGTTGACTTCAGCTGGTTAAAAAAAAAGTGCTTTAGAAGTTGGTAGTCAATTTTAGTGGTTGCCTGTAAAAGTGATTTATTTATTCATCTGCTTTGGTTTTTACTAGCACTTGTATGTAAATGACCTTGAAAATCTAAGTATAAGGTGATCATTTGAGTATGGATCAGAGATAAATTAAAATGGATGAAGGTGTGCAGAAAGTCTTCATCCCTGTTTTCTGTGAGAATTTAAAAAGTGAAGAAATTGAAAAGTTGGTTAGGATTTTAAGAAACAAAGGATTTATAAATGAAGGTAAATTTAAATTGTGTTTTGCTCTGTTATTGATTTTGAGTAAAAGACAAAATTTATTGTAATTGCAAGTGAATGAATGTTGGATAAAGCTCAGATTTTTTCTGTTGCTTTAACTGTGGCAGCTTTAGCTGGATCTTTAGACTTCTCAACAACTGCTATAAAGAAGTGTCATTTGAACAAAATGGTCCTGCTTTGGATTAAACAAAGAAATTTTGGATAAACCCAATAATATTTAATTATTTATTAATCAACATCCTTTCATTTTATGGTATAGACCAGTGGTCTCCAAACATTTTTGTCCAAGAGCCACATAAGCTGTTCCACAACCGTTCAAGGGCTGGACATAAACTCCTGGGTGAAAATAAAAGAATGTCAAAGCAAGAATGTCTTTAACAATAAAGCACATTTATTAAAAATATGATGAAATTGCTTGTTTGCAGAGTGGGAAAATCTGGATTCAGATGGGAGATACCTAATACTAACAAAGACCTCTGATTGATAGCTAAGGCCAAGTCAGCCTGAAGAGCCCTAATACCTAGCCAACACACATCTGGCTGTATTATATAATTTGTGATATGCTACATTCTACCAAATCAATCGTTTGTAAATATGTGACAAATTTTTCATAAATACTGTATGTTATTTTTTCATTATTGGTAAAGTATCTTTGTGGGCTAAGTTTGGCTCGTGGGTTGTAATTTCAAGACCCTTAGTATACTATAGAATATTGTTTATCAAGACTTTGAAGTTAATTTCAGCATATAAATGTGAAAGAATCTGCTTACAACAAGATTACATATAATGCAAAGCAAGAAAATCTTGTAAAAAATAAACATTGAAATGGTAACATTTTTGGTGATAATATAGTGTGACATCTACCACACTATACAGTGAAATCTACTTCCCTTTAGTATTATAGCGCGAGATCTATCTGAGTTTTATGAAGCATGGTTGCGAGTTACAGGTAAAATGTCCAACGTTTCCAAAATTTCCAACTCACGACTCTGACTCCTTAACATATTGTGAATGAAGTTTGGCTTTCAGCAATTTTGTAGCAACTAGCAGTCAATGGAAATCGTGGTACGTACACAGCAAGAATTCTGTTTCAATAAAAATTTCAAAAAAGATTGTACCATTTCTTGAAACAAGAATTCTCAACGTAGAAGTGTGACGTAAAAAATGATTTAATTAGAATTCTGGAGTCGGAGTTGGGTAAAATAATCTGACTCCAACTCCTAGTTTTGTTAGGAATCCGACGTTGACTTCACTCAAAAACCTCTGATTCTTTGTGACTCTGACACTGACTCTGCAACCCTGACAGTAAGTAAGGTAAAAATAAACATGTCATCATATATTTCACATATATATGTCATTATATATATAAATCAGGGTGAGGTCATGTGGCTTGTTTGAATGTTGATCATAAATTAGGTCACGAGGCATATTTGAATGTTGAATGAGCTCAGGCTGCACCTGGCTAGGTGACATAGGACAGTAGACCTCATGCTATAGTAACACCTACCTTTCTATGTTTTCCTTTGGATGAGGCTTTGCTAATGGTTGAAAAAAGTGACTATTCTTCACAAAGGTGATGCACTTGAATCTATCAGCAATTTTGTTAATAGAAAATCAATTTCGCATAACCCTACACATCTTCTGTATTGAAATCTTAAAAACATAAAATTGATCATTTAACTCTTGAACAAGAAATGCTACAAACCCAATCAAAGGTGCAAAAGACCTGGATTTTAGCCTAGTTTCCAATAAAAACTTGAGCCAAATACTTCCATCTAGCGGTTGGGCCCAGGGCCAGGTAACCTGAGCCAAAATGGCCAAAAACCTACTCCACTTATGACGTCACCCACAAAAAACTGAAACCCAAATCCAAACTTTTTTTTTCATTGCAAACCAGAAGACTTGCCGAGCCTTTTGAGGGTTTGAATAGTTCTCTAGCACAACAGACTGGCGAGTTGCAAAGTGGCACGAAATTAGCAGCTCAGTGCATGATTTCTAAGTACGATATACTCGTACACCAGCTTCAAACGTGTTAAATAGTGTTTACTAACATGCTGCAAATCCGTTTTATATTCAACCTGTTGGAATACACTTGTGGATGGATTCCATAATTGTATAGTAAGTCATCTTCATTTCATGTCATTTACGTAATGACATTTGTATGGTGTCATCTTCATAATTACTCTTTGGTCTTACGCTTGTGTCGTTTTTATATTTTGTTGCTTTTTTTTAAGGTAGTGTCTATTTTGCCTTATTAGGCAGCTGTGCTGGGGCCATTTTGCTTTTAGTCGAACACGGTTGGTTGAAGTGGTCATGCCACAAGTATGATATGCAAAGAGGCAAGGGGTTATCATGGGTGTAAGGTTAGGGCTTAGCCTACAGTTCACACAACACAGACAAGAAGCTGCTAACAGCTTGCTAGCATTTAAACCATGACAACACTTGTCCATCGGACTGAGAAGCTCTTAGACATCACGGTCAACTAAGCAAGTCATTGTTTTTTACAAATGTGCCATGTGCCACTAATACTGCAACTAAACTTCCTATAAGAGGTGTAAATGCAACTTCAAGAAAACATTACATTAGTGTACTTGTACATTTTAAAGATTTTGGTCATACTTTTCCAAATAATGTCATTAAAACTTGAAGCTTATTTATGCCCAAATTATAAAATTGAACCCAAACCTTCATGAAGTCATTCTAGAAAATGTCGATGTCTAGATTTGTTAAGTATCCTGGAGGCAGAGTATAGTAAAATTGCAGTGAATGTTGCAGGTGCAGCAAAACAATTGGATGCTTCTGACACAAAAGCAGAAAAGATATATATTGTGTTTGAAAACCTCAACTCTGGATCTTCTGAGGGATGGGAAATGGTAGTAGATGTATTAGATTCGGTGTTTGGTAAGTTATACTCAAATGTTCTTTTAATTTTATGCATTTACTTTCTAGTCTTATTTTGGAACTGTAATTTCAAACCTATGTGAACACAGGAAGTTAACACGGAAAGGTCAAATGCAGTTTCAGAACAAAGTTATGGAACTGCAAAAAGTGCTCTACTCGTAAAAGTATTTTACCAGAGAAAGTTTGATGTCTTACTGAAAAAGTGTCCAGAAAGTGTTAACATAAGTTTTGTAGCAAGTTTTCTTATGGTAAAATGTTACAACTTATTTATACTGGGCAAGAATTTGATGTGGACCTATGAAGTTCACATTGCAAACATGCATCTAATTTGGTTGTGGTAAAAATTATGATTTCAAATGAAAAATATTGGTGGTGAAAACATTTTCACACAGGTCTAAAATTTTATGTTTTTTGTGGAAAAAGTGAAGGTGTGATTACCTTGATTGCTCTTATGACCAAATATCTCAAAAGTAACCACTTTTGTTTTGAACTTTAAAACCCATTTCAGAATTGTGCTGGTTTCAGTGAAGAAGTAAATGAGTGATCATTTACAAACTGATGTTTAAATATATAAAGCATGATTATTTTATTATGCAGTGCATGTGTTGATGCTCAGTTATGAAATTAGGTCAAGTTTTTATTATGTTCTTAATCGGATTTATGTTTGTTTTTTATTAGCCTGAGCTTCATGAGTCAGACTTTAGTATACTGAAGTATACATTTATAGGTTGTTTTGATATTGTTTCAGCAGGAATAAGCTTATTTAATTGACTTAGTACATGCATTTGAATGATGAAACAGAGCTGCACTTATGTCTAATGCTATGGAAAAAGTTTTTTCTTCATAAACTTAGCGAAATCACGGAAAATAGTGTGTATTTATTCATAAAAAATACAGTCCAGAGACGATTTTACATGTAATTGTTTGAAGAATGTGTTATTTGCAAATTTGCTGTAATAATTTCAAAGACCTACATATTATTTTAGAGTTGATATTATTAAAAGAAGTAAAAACAGAAAATATGCTATTTTACTCTTTACAGTACTGTAGCTTATAACGTAAAATCATGGAATATGCATAAAATCTTTTATATTTTCAGAAAAAAATGACTTGTCATTGGTTACTACAGCTGCTATTAATCGTAACTCAGATGTATTGTGGGTTTTGCACTCATGGCAAAAGCTTTTGGATGCTGAGGCCATGGTTCGAAATGCGTCAATTTTTTTGAAAGAGTAAGTGAAATTTGTTGCATGCAATGCACATAATATTCAATGAGGGGATTAGAAAAGAGGTCTATCTTATACAAAGCCTAGACAATGTGTGGCCATGAAAAAGTTTTTTTTGTTGTTTTTTATTTTACTCAGTTCTATCGATGATATACAGAAGGTAGTGACAGAAAGGGTGAACCAATTTTTTTAGATTGGTGCAATACAAACTCTTCATTCAAGTGAAGCATCAGTCCTGGAAAACAGTCCAAGTTTCCAGGGATTATATCACTGATTTCCTGCAGACTTAGAAACTTTCACTTGAAAATTTCTAGCAGTTGTGGAGAACATATACCTGAATGACTGAACGTTACTAGTGAACAAGGAATATTTATGAATCACACAAAAACAGAGCACCTTGTACCAACAGTGATTCCAGGTATGATTTTTGGATGAAAGTCTAGAAAGGTCCAGCACATGGGATATTAGTTAACAATTATTAATTGTTATTTCCTTCAAACAGTGATATCAACACTGCAAATGACTGACAAGGAATGGCAACTTTTTCTTATGTTGCTTCATCTGAGAATAGCTTCAAAGCACGTGGAATATTTTTTCAGGACTTCCTCTGCTGAATCTTTTCTGATACTCGTTCAAAAAAGTAATGAAACTGAAAGTTACTTTTAATTAAAAGACCAACAGTTGCTTTGAGAGTGGAGCAGTTTTATTTCCTGTTTGAACTGCTCGTGCTGCGAGTTGAGGTTATTCAATTTGTAATTTGTAGCTCTGATAAGCGAGCGCTACTTGGTGACGAATCTGAAATGAGCAACCCTTTACCTAAAAAGTAAAACTCTGAAAAACTCCAGACCTAATAGGGAGCAACTTGTTGAAAAGACTAACGCGTATGTTGATATGGTTCTATCTAAACTGCGCAATTTAAAAGAAGACGTTCAGAAAAACTACCGCAAGAAAAACAATTTGCCGAAAGAACAAAGAAACAGTTTGAATAAGCTCAACTCTCTTGTAAAGAACAGACATATAGTAA
>JGI24021J15306_10013770_pt1 | contig 10058 bp, 6 predicted proteins | sample Ectturendosymbi1_FD_15306 | JGI IMG/M metagenome (IMG submission 15306) | reverse complement strand
AACAAATGGAGCACATGTTGAAGTCTATCAATAGCATGAAAAAGCAAATTCTTGAAATATGGCTATTACTTAAACTACTCCAAATTTTTTAATTTTACACTTTAATAAACAAACTTCACTTTGCAAAAAAACTGTATGATTTTATCTACTTTAGTTACTTCGCAATTACATTTTGAAATGTTTGCAGGACTTTATATACACCCTGTACGTATCTTTCGTCTACTAGGCAGGCAATAGGCATCATGAACTCTAACTCAAGTTGTCATTTTTTGCCAATTTCTGTTTCGTGCTAGTCTACACAAGTAAGGTCAGTGGTTTTTCACTTTAATTGCTTCCCTTTTGAAAGTGTTTGTGACGTTCCCTCAAGCTCATTTTAAAAGATTTAGGACAAAATTTTCTACTAAACACAAATGTAAAGGCTCTTGACAGTTATTTGTTTGAAAATACCAGTATTGCAAAGACAGTCATTTTCCAATGCCTTTTTGCCGATTTAACCGGATGTGTTACTTTAAACCAGAGCTTTGGAGCCGGAAGCAAACTTTCAGGCTCCAACTCCGGCTCCAGCATCTAAAACTTTTTGTCTCTGATTCCATGATTTGGTCCATTGAAAGCTGAAAACCGTTGTATTATGTGCACAACTCGCTTGCCCAATAAACTAGGGCTGTGGAAACAATCCAAATTTCAGGCTCTAGCTCCGCGCCCCGGCCCCACAGCCCTGCTTTTAACCGAATTAAAAAAACGTGTTCATAATCCCGCCTACCCTGAGGGTAAGAGTATCCCGGATTTTGTCATTTCTGGGTTGCGTTTTTCAGTGTCCTAACTGCTGTCGTCCATTGCTAGCATACAATGTTATTGAATCGCTGCGTAGGTTGAGGTGGTTCAAAGAAGCAGCGTAGCCGTGGCTGAAAATACTGATAAACCGCGTCGAACTTGCAAATATGCATCAAGTTGTCAATTGCTTGATATTCACTTGTCTATCGAAGCTTAATTAAAAAACGCAATGTTTCTTGTGAGTTATGCTGTCGTGTCGTTTTGTCATTTCAGTACCAATGAAGTAATTGCTGACAAAGGGCAACGTTGTCAAACTTGCCTCTGGCACTGTGCAAATCACACAAATGGTGAAAATAGCAAGTGTGCTCGTTAAATGTTAAGACGCACCTCACTTTCTTGCGATCGTGACAGCAAACGCAATTGCTCTGGTGATGAACATACTGCTCTATATGAAATAATACCTTAAAAACAGGGATTTTGTTCGGGTGCTCAACAAGGATTGAAAGATGAAAGAAAAGTTTTGTCATATGTGAAATGAATTTGCTTTTCACTGGTATTGATTGAGATTATATGTTTTACATTTGCAGGCTTGAAGATCAGGAAAATTACAAGTACTTGGCAATGTTTTTTGTTGAATTCCTCTCGAACCTCCCGCCCTTCCGTGGTCACTACAATAAAGTTCTGCGGCAAATTAAGGACGTGATGAGTGAGTGCGGGTTGCGCGTGTAGCTCTTGCATTACATAATCGTGCAAAAATCAGCCGTAGATGGCCGTTTCACTGACGTCGGAACGAATTCTGTTGTGAACAATCTCCAGAATATACTACTGTAAATGGGTCGGATTTTAAGTTTCACTTCTCACCTGACAAGGTTTCGTACATAAAAGTGTTAGCTAAAATATGAAAAGGCAAAGGACGAGTTTAAATGTTTAAAATGCGCTGGTAAAGTGTGATGCACCTACCTATGGACTAATTTGTGGAAACCTTTTCCTTGCAACGCTTGGCTCGTGTCAACTGAGCTTAACAAAGAAGTAGTAGGGTGGTCGTTCAGTTGTTGATCCTGTCATTCCCTGACTTAGTTACGAAGAGTTGACCCGAAAATGCTTGTTTCATTGCGTTACTGAAGACGAATGCATCTTTTAAAAGGTCAAGTCAGCGACTGAAAATTTAAAATTTTGGCTGTCGCGTGCAGCTGTGCGCAGATATGAGATGTCGATACACAGAAGTTAATGAACGGATGTATAGAATGCTTGTAACCTGGGCTTTTGAACACATGAAAAATAATTTATGGGATAACTTTATCGGGTGTTAACATTACATTTCAACCATCCGGTTTTCGAAAAAAGATTGCCGGATGTCTTAATTGCAAACACTTACTTCGTATCCAGTAATTCACACCGAAAAGAGCAGCCAATTTGTTTTGACGCATATGTGAAATTGTAAATGTATAGGTAGCGATGGTGGCTGCAGGCTCTACTCGTTTGCTGAAATTCAGTTATGAAAATATTCACAAGATTGCGATATGGTTATTCTGCTGGTGATTGTTCAATGTGAGTGTCAGCTAAATACAGATAAACAGATTGCGTTAACATGTGTAGAAGTACCAGAAAACAGTGAGGACCTATGAAGATAAATTAATGACCCCACCGGGCAATTTACTTTGTTTGATGAGGTGCTACGGCATAGGCTGATGTTGCAGAAGATAGAGTGCTACATGAAACCTTGGCTTTTTTTATCGGATATGCTTATTGGTACGCCAGTGGTGTATCACTTTGCGATATCAGCTTCCAAATGCGAAACATCACTGTTTGAAACGCAGTTTTCTGCATTTTGAATCGTTTTCGGAGACAGTCAGACAGAAAATGAACGATTGTTGAAAAAACAAACGTCTAGGTTGTTTCTGGAGTTTTTGTGGTTGTGATATCAATATGAATGAATCTAACCTCACCACGGTTAACTTAAAACGTTTTCAGTTTTGAAAAATAAAGAAAATATCTCTCCAACATCAGAAATTTTCCAATATATGCGCTGTGTGCATATGGTTTACACATTGGGCAAAATATTTTCGCTGAAAAGTCTGCTCTGTACTCCATTGGCGTGATCACTGACGACGAAACGGTGACCGCTGATGGTACACGGTTAAAAGTCTGATTCGTGATTCTAATTTGACTTGGCTAAAATGCAACTTCAAGTTTAACCATTATTTGGATTGATCACGGAATTTTTACTGCCTGTATACCAATCCTCACTGCAAAACTAAGAAGCTAAATAACATCAAAAATGATTGACTGAAAATCCACTCCTGCCAACCTAAACTCAGCGCTTTCCAGGTAAACCACCCGAGCCAAGAAGTTAAACTGGGCCTGAAAGCAGTGACGTTATAAACGATGTGTTAAACTCTCAGCAGTAATGTTGGGCAAAAATTTATGAGTAGACTTTTAAGAAATCTTTTTATAGCTCTATTGCGTTGATAGTAATAGACTAGAATAATCTGTAAAATTCTTTTTTCGTAACAATTTTTTTTATTTACAGTTTATTTTTTAATTGTTTCGCACAAGACAGAATCTTTCTATTATCTTCAAGTCAAATAACGAGCTTCAACTTTGGTCCTGACTAATACGTACGAATCGTTGTCTTGCTTTAAGTCAAAATCTGATATTTTGTTTTCCAAAACAGGGAGCCTTGCTGTAGCGTACAGACAACAACACTTTTAAAAATTAGTTCATTTTGCAAGAATTGGTTTCCTCAAAGAGCTTTTCAAACTGGCGATCAAACAGGTGTTTGTACTGATTGAAGAAGAAAACGTGTAGAAAGCAATTTATAAATGTTTAATCTGATTGTTGTGGTAGAGCAGATATCATTTTACAGCACACCGGCGGTGGCTTCTTGCTTAGTCATTTCCAAATAAGGCGCTTGCTCACATTTTCCGAGTGTTGTTTACCAAAAACATTCTATGCGTTAAATTTACCTCACCTCCTCCGTTCGGCGGCGTTGTAAAACAAGATCTGCTGCAGCTTAATATCTCCTGCGAATGAGAAAGATGCACAAACCTGCCTCCCCGCCAAGGTCCGCTTATCCCATCCCCGTTCTTCTCGAAGCGATCATCTTCTCTTGCAGCCACACTTCACTACCCATATGTTACTGAAGAAGATCACCTACTACTACATAACGTCTTCTGCTTTACAACTACGTTTGACTGCGATGCGGGGGCAGCTGCCACTAACTTCTGAGGAAACAACAGCTCTTGGTATTTTCTCGCTACGAAGTTAGTGTTCAGTTCCTGAAACACTGAATGTGATTGCGGTAGACATTCTTCGGTCGATTGTCGAGGAGCACAAAGCCACGTTTAATCCAAACGAAACGAGAGATTTTATTGACGTTTATCTTCATGAACAACAGTTTGGAAACGGAAGAAATCAAGATGAATTTGATGCAAGTATTTTGCTATTTCACGTAGTCATTTTGTGACAGGTCTACTTTCTGCCGGTTGATTTTCGCGTCACTCGTACTAAATTTTTGAAGAAATTTTTTGAAGACTGATAAATTTCGTGCTCGGCATGCGGGAAAATTAGCTTTGTTCGATGCAGCAGATTCCAGCCTCTGATAATTACATACCGCATGGGCTGTGTTGATGGGACTTTTTATTATTACGGCTTTCGCGGCGATTCCTGCTGAGTTCCAAGCTGCATATCTGCAGTTGGTTATAATCAGTACACATAGTGGAAGTTCCAAACGTTGTTTTAAGGCAAAGGTACATCTGGCAAAAGTAGATTACCTGCGACAAAGAAGCTACAACTTTTAAGCGTAAACTAAAATGCGCGAGTTAATTTTTACGACGTTTTGGTGTGAAAACAAAAAAGTGATTTACTTGCAAGCAGGCAAGAAGGAAAATTCACCTAGAAAGTTTTCTGTTTTGGTATGCATATAAAAACGGTTCCTTTTGTTTTTAAAACTCTAGCTTTTCTTTCAAAACTTATTTCAATATTACAACCAACACAATGCGCACAGTTATAATCCTAAAAAAATGAACTGATTTCTATGGGCTCCATTTTCATGGAAATATTTTGTTTTAAAGGAAAAAATGAAATGACGAAAATGTTTCAAACGTTTTCAGTTTTGTAATGGAATCACAGAAATTGTCAGTCGGCATTGCATTCAGTGGCGGAACAAACGGGAGGGGAGGAAGCAAATCGTCCCCTGGGAAGCTAAATGTAAAAACCAGCCCCCTACTTAGCTTATAATTTGGTATTCGGTATGCTTTTGGTTTTCGATAAGTTGTTTTTTTTTTGCTTTTTTGCGATTTTCGTTTTTTTCCGGCGATTTCGGGTTTTGGTTTAGAAATCCACATCCGGATACATTTTCGTTTCTTTTTTTTTCTTCTGAGTATTGCCAAGTGGGCCTCCTACTGTGTGGCCAGTGAGCCCCTTCCAGCTAAATTTTCCCCATGAGTGGAACATCTGTAGTAACGGTACTGATTGCATTGTGTGTTCTTTGTTTCCGGTGGTATGGAGCCCTTCTACCGCTAATCCAGAAAAGCATTTTTGTCTACTCGGAAAATTTGCTTGTTACGAAAAATATTTTCTGTTATCTTTTTCAAGTTTTGCGCAGCGGTTTTGATTTAAGGCGTTTTTCACTATTTTTGTCCTTGTACGAACCTCAAGTTAGATTATAAAAAGGTTCGGAACTTAATTGACGCTCTTTCCACAGGATGAGGAGCTTGTAGTTGTGCTTCATGATTTGTTCATTGCCGGTTACCAAACGACAAAAAATGCCTTGGTGACCGCTGTTGCTGTGTTGTTGAACTACCCAGAATATCAAAGCCTCTTAAGTGAAGAGATCGACCAAGCGATTGGTGGGTAAAAAGTCATTGATTTATTGCTGGTATTTCCCCAGAAAATAATCAGCGGTTAGAAACTCTTACAGTTAAATTTTATTGATAAAAAAACACGTGAAACCTGTCGTTGCTCTGTGCAAACCTTGTGATTGGGCAATATCTCTTTTCGAAAGCCCTGCTCTTGTTCGGAAACTTAAAGCTGATCAGTTTTGTTGGCGCACCATGTCCTCCGCAGCAGCTGACAAACCCAACAGTACGCCATTCGTTGTGCTTCCGCTGGGTTTTCCACTGAGTAGTGAAATATTTGTTTTCTCGAGTGTTTATGCAGTGAATGTTTCTTGGTGCAACGAGTGTTCGTTCCCTCAAAAACTCGTTTCATCATGTTGTTCTGTCGTGGTATCGCGTTTCTATCTTTAGCCAAATTGTTCATGCGTTTGTTGGCGTCTGAACTGGTGACATCAGATAGTATCCACGTGCCGTTCGCTTAACGCGGCGGAGTTAATCTGATAAATTCTAGAAATTATTTGATAACTGGATGCTGCATGAGTTTTATTCAGAATCATAGGCGTAACCACGGGGTCCATGGCCCCCCGAAATTTTAGTAGATCTTGTCATTTTCTGCTTTGAGAGGCGGCGTCCTAAACAAAATACTGTTGCTCGCTTAGAGTCAAAATATTAGCCCCAAAAATTTTGGGCTGGCTACGGCACTGTTCAGAATACCTAGTGGCAGATGCTGTATTCACTCTGTACGTAACAATTGTCAGCTGCGTGATGTGGCTTTTGTGATACGATTTTTCATTTTATTTCGAAGGCCAGGAAAGGCCTTCATATTCCTACAGAAGCAAGCTCCCGTTAAACAACGCTTTCATACAAGAACTGCTGAGGTTTCATCAGCCCGCCCCTCTTGCCATACATATGTCAACTAGCTCGATTGATGTCGGAGGCCTAGTTATTCCTGCTGGAACTGAGGTGAGCCAACTTGGCGATTGATGACCAAAAAGATTTGTGGAGAATAAGTGTATCTCTGTTAAAATTTGCAAATATTCACCAGCGCCTAAACGAAAACGACTCGCTATACACTTGTTTTTTAGCGAGGTCTTTTTCCGTCTATTTTCTAGAAGCACTGTAGTTGGTGTGAAATTTCTTAAGTGCACGAAATTTCAAAAAAGTTATTATTGCCCGGTGTTACTTTAAAACTATCGATGTTCCATTATATCCTTCACAGATTTGTTTGAGCCATATAACCTTTTCGAGCTATCCGATGTTGCAGTCCCGAATGGTACAGTGTTAGAGCACACGATCATCACACTTGTTGCTACGGCCTGGCTGCTGTGATGCAGTGCTGACGACCAGTGTAATGCACTTGTTGCTTTGCATCTTTGTGCTGAGGTCAAGGGCAAGGATCGACATCGTTGCGACGTTTTCAAACGCACGTGCGGTCGCGCGTGACCGATATCGTAAAAATACGTTCCACTCGCCTTTCACCGAACAAACTGTGATGTTGATAAAACACTTGTTTGACTGCCGTCATTCTTGCAGCTCGTGGCCAACCTGTGGGGGGCAAACCACGACCCGGAAACCTGGCCTGAGCCCCATAAGTTCGACTTGTATCGTCACATCAACCAAGCAGGAGACTTCGTTCACTCGGCCAAAGTCGTTACGTTTTCTCTCGGACCGCGTTCTTGTCTTGGGGAGAGTCTGACCCGCCACGAGATCTTCCTGCTTCTCGTCAACCTCGTACGGAGCTTTCGGTTTCGCGCCGCTGCCGGTTGCCGTGCTCCGGATTTGGACGACCTGCTGGGGGTGATTGTGCGCCGCGTTAAGCCGTTTCAGGTGATTGTCGAAGAAAGGCAAAGCTGAGGAAGGCGCGAAGCCAATTGCCACCGTCTGCGCGCAATCGCTTTCCGCTGTGCATCTCAGATCGGCACAACGCATTCGCCTCGCTGCGGTCCTGCTGGTCGATGCTAGCCTGTGGCGTGCTTCGCTCATTCGCTGTTGAATGTATTTAAAACATTTCATGAAGCATTTTCAAACGCTGAGTCGCAAACTGGTCGTCTTTACTGTCTGCTTGTCGCAGATTAACTGTCGACGAAAACCTTAGTTTCAAACTGATCGAACGTTTACATACTGCATGTTGGATAACAGTTTGCCTGCCCACGAAATGGTGACTACATTTTTTCGATTGCTTCGGGTTTGTTCGTCAAGACTCTTCAACTGTTTTGCTCAACCTCTTTTTTTTGTATTTTGTTTTCTTGACAAATTTATTTGTATAAAGAATGGAAAACAAAACTGTCTAAAAATTGAACCAATGCGATAATGCATTCCATGATCCACGAATTCTGTGATTCTCTTCATCATCGTCCGTGCACTTACACAGGGATTATTTAAGGTGTTTTAGGGACCCGGCATTGAAAACCGGGTCCCAAGAATCAGAGAAAATAAAAATAAAAAATTTTAAGAAAAAGAAAATATAGATCATCATCAAGAGAAAGAAAATACAGATCATCATCATCATGGTCGAACGATGGCGCTCAAAACACCTCTAATTATATGAAATTTAGTCGGAAATTTTTCAGGTCCCTACAGGTTCACACCGGGCACCTAACACTTTGTTAAAAAAAGAACCTGCACTTACACAACTTTGTGTTTCCACCAACGTTATTCAAGTTTCTATCAGCATCTTTTTTATTGAAAAACTTCATTGATTTCACGTGTGGTATGGACAAAATATTTTGTAGCGCTATTATAGGTATTGCACTTTCGTAGTACCCATTAGCATTAGTCATTGCGGTAGAGTAGTATCACGAATTCAGCTTCAACCGCATCCTGTAATATTTTGAATATAAGTGATTGTTTTCTAGTTTGTTTCCGAACTCACAAGTGCTTTTTATTAGGTGTTTTACCCGTTTGCAAAGTTGTTTTTTTTCGCTCTGGTGTATGTGCTTGCCTGATAGAAAAAGCACCGTTATTTTGTGCGCCTAAGCTCATCATTTGCAGTGACCTGACCAGCGCATGCCTCAGTTGAAAGATGCAAAGGATTACCTTGAAGTGGTCTGAAGTTCATTTAAAGTATATCTCCAGTCACGTTGCTACGGGGGGCTTCGGTGGGTTCAGTTCCCTCAAAGAAAGCTTCCAGCCCTCAAATTGAAATATGAAAAACTTTAATCAGTGGAGTTTTTGTCTAACTTTGGAATGTCAAGCCCCCCTGCACAGACGTGAAGTCCCCCTATTGAAGACTTTCTGGCAACGGTTCTGGGTATCACAATAGCACTTCTGGTGATTTTAAATCTCCAATTATAACATGGTTTCTTGTTTCTCTTCGCACTTCGCCGCTTTGGTCGACGCTAAACGTAATTTCAAGCCAGTTTCGCCCTTGCCAACGTGAGTGCTTAAACGCCTTATTGCAATTGCAACGGACACAGCAATGAAAGAAAACACAATGTAGACGCAGCAGCGCACTTGAAACATTTTCTTTCAAAATACATGGAAATTGTTTCACGCTATTTCCCACGCCAGCTGTAACAGTTCTTTGTGTTGGACATTCAACAACTTTCTCGATGTCAGTAAGATAAAGGCGCTCTTTTTCTGTGCAACATTGACAAGGAACACAAACCTTATATCCCGCTACTTCTTCCATTGTATTTATTCCAAGAAGTTTGAATACGTTTGTGGCTTATTCATCGCTGGTTGATAAATGACAATAGCAAAATAAACTTGGACAAATTTGAATCTTTGGTAAGTTGTATCACAAAAAATTACCGCAAAGTTTTGGAAAAGTGTGAATGAATGAAACATTAGACGTCGAAACCACGAAGCGTGCTAGATGCGTTATTTGCCATCTCGCGGTTTATGAAATGAATTTTGCCAATATTGACAAAAAGCTGTTTTCGGAAACTTTCAATATCATTTGATTTACATTTGTGTTTTTTGTGGTTTTACTTCTTACACGTAGAACTTGCCTTAAAAATTGTTGCAAGTAATTAAACCACGAGTGACTTCGACGATACTATACATCAAAACATACTGGAATCATGTTCAATTAAAGCCTACCAACGGGCAACGGTTGCATGAATAACTACTAGTTGAAATCTTTGTAAGCAGTTTCAGTGACACCTTTACAACGACCGCAGCAATCGGTGTGTCAGCAAAGATCTGAAGGGAACCTCGTGCAGCAAAATCGTTTCACATTAGAACAGGGATGAGGTAAATTTTAAGTCGTCAACATTTGAGCAGGCCCGTCGCCAGGATGTAGCAGCAGGGGGGGCAAGAACCAAAAAGAGGGGCCAAAAACCAGAAGGGGGGCCACAATTTTAAAATACAGTATTGGATGTATGCAGCAACCGGGGAGCCAAACGTGAAATGGGGGAGCACCGATTTCAAATGGGGGGGCCGGGCGCCACTGGCCCCCCGCCGGCGACGGCCCTGCATTTGTTGGCATTATAAACCTGAGGAAAA
>JGI24021J15306_10013769_pt1 | contig 10059 bp, 4 predicted proteins | sample Ectturendosymbi1_FD_15306 | JGI IMG/M metagenome (IMG submission 15306) | reverse complement strand
TTGATGTTATCTGATGCTGAAAAAGGCAACAATCTGATGTTAACGAGACTGACCCCAGTGGCAACATTGATTGATACTAAACAGCAGCAACCACTAGTTTTAGCACGCAAATAGTAATGTTTTCGAGACATTTGTGCAATAGGCGTGATGCACGAGTAGATAGTCATACCTACGCCAAAAGAACGAGTATTAGGAAAACGTTACCAGTGAAATCAAATATATTTGTGTTGAACAAAACCGAAAATACTTATAGGATATTCAATAGCGATTACTAAGACTGGCAGACAGTCAAACTTGTAGAGAAATCAATTGCTGTTGGGGGTCCTTGATACTTAACGCAACATAGGAATATAATATAGAGTTGTATCCTTGTATCGCTTCTGAATCACGGATTTTTTCAAACGAGAATTTTATTTGAAGCAAATAAATTTCATCGCGAGGGGCCCTTCCAGCGGGGGGCCCGGGGCAATTGCCCCCTTTGCTCTCCCCTTAATCCGGCCCTGCCATAGGTAAAGATTGGAAGACCGATTTCAAAACTGACAGATTTATACTGTTTGAAAGCTCCAGTTTTGCGACCACAGATCCATGAAGCTCACGCAGAAGCGCGCTTGCTGTACCGATCTGGGGGTCAATCTCCTTGTTCGTTCAATCGTGAAAACCACCCCAAGATACTGGTTTCGAACTTATCCATTTGCTGCAGTGTCATGCCGTTTACGTGCAGCGTGCACTGACTTGGGTGACTGGAAAGACATAACTCGGTCCTTTCAGTGCTGATTTCATTCTGGCTTGGTCGAACGCGAAAACAAACCAATCAAGGGCTTGTTCAAGAACCTGCTCAGAAGATGCAAGCAGTATCAAACCTTCCCCAAAACGCAACGATTGATCATGCAGCTTCCGATAGTGACACCCTGGTCGACTCGGCTGTGACTGTCGATTCAATTCATATAGGATTATACACTTTCTCTCAACTCTTCACGCATTGCTTGTTCACTATCGTCTGTGCTACGTGAATGAATAATGTGTAAATGATTTTACTTTGATGGGTTTGTCTTTTCATTGCTTTGCCACTTTGGTATTTTCTGTTCCTGTTTTTACGTTGAATATTTTTACGGTAACTTTCTGCTGTTCAACATATATGATGATTTCATTGGTGTTTTATCTGATAATTTTTGACTTTCTTATTTGCTAGAACACAAAATTTTTATTGACCGCAGGTCCCTTCGTCTAAGGTTATGGGCCTACTGTAATTTTGCTGACGAAAGCACAAAATTCCCGTTCAAGTTGGGGTTCTACATTGTATTATGATTTTATCATGCATTTTCACCGATCGTAAACTGTTTGTGATTAGAAAGAAATATATTCATATGGGCCAGTGCTTCTCAACTTGCTTGAAATACCGACGTACTTGTATAAACTCATGTGCATAAAATCAAACGACGGACTGCATAAAAATATTCACAGATTGTTATTTAACCTTCTCACCTGTCCTGAACTCACTGACTTTGCACGTAAAGTTATTATTACCTTATTGCTGAAATCAAACTAGCTATTATTATGTCACTGCACACAACCCTTTTAACCCTTTGCAGAGTCATTTCCACGTACATCAATTGGTTTGAGCAGGTTTTTCTAAAACCGTAAGAAACTCGGTGGTGATGCTAGACATTAGCTTGCAGACCCCTTTGCAATCTCAAAACGACGCATCAGGGCGTCGCGACGCCCCAGTTTGTAACCTCTGATATATAGATTATGAAGAGGAGCGGTGATGGACCTGATAGCACACACGCTTGCTGGAGTCATACACCCACGGTGAACGGTTGAGATTTAATCCCGCCGACACGAACAACCTTTATCGTGAATTTCATGGCAAAGGATGAAGAAGCCGTTTTGGAAAATTGCTAATTTCTCTTTTCAGTTGCCTATGTCGTTGTTGATGGTTATTTGGTAGTTAAAACATTAAAATATTTTCTTATTTTAAATAAGTCTGGCCTATTTCATCAGTTTTGCAGTAGCACAGTAATCAACAATTAGGTAGGTAGGTTTGCTCATGCATTTTTGCGAAGTAATAGGAATGCAATGGAAAGATCATAACGCTAAAGGGCAGAAAAATTAATTGCATTCTAGCAAAAACAAACAATGGCAAAAAAATTGCTGGCTTGGAATTCTGCAAATTATGCTGAAATACATTTTGAGGCGCAAAGAGTTGGCGAAACATCTGCTATTTGCACAAAGTATTTTTGCGTTATTTTTTTCCCCAAGCAGATAAAGAATCTTCTAGGTCTAGAAAATTGAAGCTAGGATATGCTTTCACCCTTTCCACAATGTGAGATTTTGTTACCGTGCATTTTAGGTGACTGGCAAAGGTATCCGTAAAGTTTGCGATTGTTAACCGCTAAACTGGCTCAGCCAGTGTTGCCAGCAACATTTCCAGCTGCACGCATCTTGTGTTAATTGCTTTTCATGCTTCAGTGACGCTCGGCAAGTCGTTCAGTTGCAACACTTCATCTGAGGAAGTGGCGTGAAATCTTACCCTGTCGACTTGCGACGTGTTCACTTGGCAAACAAAGTCTACAGCAGTGCTTGTGCATTGGTGCGCATAAGCTTTGTTGCCAACAATAATAATACTGACACTGAGGTGCGACAGAGACTCCAACCATTAATTCTCCGAAGTGCTGGAAAGAGTGCTCAGTGAAGTGGAACCTTAAACCGCACGCTTGCGTTGAAGGCCATCGTGGGAAACCCGGTTGTCTAACCTAAAACAAAAGCTCCTGTTGCTGAGGAAGACAACGACCGCCCAAGTGTTAGATAAATACCTGTGTCTACTACAAAGAGATCGTGAGGTTTGTTTTAGGCTGTGAAAATCATTTTCCGTTGATGTTTTGGTTTTATGAGTTACACCATGACACAATTAAGAGCCACTGAAATGAAGGAAATAAAATTTCCGCGAGCAAAGTTTAATATGAAATTTGTTAAATGATAAACATAAAGTGCCTGCACATAAACTATATCTTGTTCTGCAAAACAGGTACAGATATCAGTATTAGCAAAATTTCACGTCCAGTGAGCAGGGAGTTCAACTTAAAATCCTACAAACCAGCTGCGAAACTGCGTCTGACATCAGCAATGAAAAAAGAGATCATCTTTTTCCAATTAACATTTTCATTGGACTGTGGAAAATGGCGAAAATTTTTATTCTTTGACAAATCCACAATTCAACGAGTCGCAGCGCGCAAAGAAGAGGCACGTTAGCAGACAATATAGTGCCGAAGATTTCATGCGAAGTTACACCATCAGTACAGCAAAATAACCCAAAGCAAGATAGTTTTGGTGGCTGTGAGCAAACGAAGGACTGCATTCTTGTATTTGTTTCCCACAGGCACCAACCTGAACGGCCTGAAAAAAGTTTCACTTTTTCGTGAAAAGTTGAATATAAACATGGCGATGCATAACTCGTCTATGATGATGCATGATGGAACACCATGTCACAGATCGAAAGTACTTTCTTGAACATCTTCAGAAAAGCAAGGTGGAAGTCTTTGACTGGCCCAGAAACAGCGCAGAGATGAACGCAGTCGAAAACGTCTGGGGCAACATGAAGATTAAAGTGACAGAAAAGCAAACCTCCTGTGTTAAGAACTTGTATCTGCAATGAAATTATTTTGGGTGAAAGAAGTCAGCACAGAACCCTGTGCATCCCCAGAAAAAGTGTGCCCAGTCGTCTTGATGCAGTAGTGCAAGAGAAAGGTGGACAAACAAAAAATAAAACGAAAGCTTTTTAGATAAAGATCAGAAGTGAAGGCTTCGAATATATATTTTGCATTTTGCGCGATTACAGTTCACTACCAAAAAATATCCCGTTTTTGACATTGGGCAATTTTGCGTTATCACAGTTTAAAGAATTAAAAACTTTCAGGCTGGTGGCATCCTTTTGCAAATATCTGTATAATAATTTTTAAACAATTTCCTGAATTACTGAAACCAACAAATATCCTTTCTAAAGCATGTTGACCACTGTGGAGCACCAAAGTGCTTTGCGAGTTTCATCACAGGTGAGTGGGCAGTCCAATCCTTGTAGTACTGTAGTTTCAAAACAGCAAAGGAGCGAATCAGTACAGTAAGTGTACAATATTTTAGAGCAGTTTTGTTTTTAATGTTCACAAGTTAGCTTTGCCACGATATTGCATAACCCAAGTGTCACGATATATTAAGTATTCACCAGATAAACTTAGAAGACGTCCACGGATCATGGAAGTCTGAGAACCACGGGTTTATTTCATTACAAGAATTTGGAAGCCACCAGTCATATTTTCTTTGTGCATCTTAAGAGAATAGAAGTTGCCGTATCAAAATGATGTCATGAGGAAGAGAATCTGATGAGCTGCACGAAATCACAAGTCGCTACTTGAGCAAAAATGCAGATATTTCAATCATCTGTAGTCGTGTGAAGCAGCCAATGCATAACTTATGCTGAAACAACAATTTTGTTTCACATTTTCCCTGAACTGACAAACTCACGCAATTTCATCACATATTTGCGAATTGCGGGCAATTGTTCAACTTACTTGCTCCAGCTGGAAGAAACTGCCAAAAACAAACAAAGGATATTTTAAACAAATAATGCTTCTATTAACATTAACTCGCAGCCTTATTTAGCCGTTTATTTTATTTTAAGACAGATCATCTGAAGCATTTCAGACTGAAGTAAGATCTCAACAAACGGTAAAGCTGGAAAATATTTTATACTGGATATTAAATGCTGAAAAGTATTTCAGATTTGTTATCAACGAAAGCCGGTAGATTGTTAGACACATGCTTAGTTTGCAAAGGTGGAAATCCATTGAGGCAGAGGTTCCCAAACAGGGCCTTAATGCGCGTCTGGACTAGGACGAGTCAAGAGTTGTCAGCATGCGTATTCTTTGTTTTATTGCGTCAGGTAATACTGCGCAGTCTAGCTCGGCACGGCAACTCCTTGGCACGACAGAAGACAAAAAGTATGCCACAACAAGAAAGGCAAGGTATAGGCGAGGTTCGTTGCGTAGGTTTCCACCGAACTTTTTCACACTGCAATGCATTCAAGTTGTCAGTTGTAGGTTTCGTCGTCGTCATGCGCTACCATCAACATGAGTTTTGAGGTACTTTAAAAAATCATAACATGTGTGCCACAGAGAGAATGCCTCTAATAGGTTTTCAACCAAAAAAACATTTCCAATGTAACTTTACAAATGAGGTCGTGGGTTATTAGTTTGAAAGAGGGTTTTGGTAGCTTTTTTTGCAATTTACTTCATACAAAACACTGTAACCAGAAAGTGCTGACGCAAAGTTTCATGTTTACGAATCGACGACAAGTTAAGAAGATTAATGTGCAACTGATCATCCAATTTGACAACAGCTTTTTGTGAATGTTTACATTTCAAAATCTAAGAGGTTGCGAATGTTTTCGTTTACAAACAAACAAAGGCTAAGACATGTTTCCCGAATTTTTCAGATTGCGCTCAGCGTGAACTGTAGCCGAAATGAGAAACCAACATCCTAAATCAGGAAATTTTTCCAAGCAATAATTTATTATTAAAAATCACTTTAAACCTGTTAAACTTAACAATCTTATCCACGCAATTTTGGCTGCCAACTTTCATTTTTATCGCGTGTTTTATAGAAATGTATGTTCGCATGGTTCATAAAATATGTAAATTGAAACAACTAAAAGTTAGGCGCAAAACATGTTAGAATGGAATGTTTGAACTTTTTCATTTACAGGCCCAATCCTCCTTAAAAAGCAAAAAGATTTTCCATACTCTAAACACTGTACTTACCATCAATAACACTGATGTAACAAATGAATGTTTTGATCTGCGATTAATACGAAACAACGACAGAAGCCTGCAGTACGTGAACCGTATTGATTACCATTAACAGGAGCAAGACTGTTTCTCCGACACCGACTTTTCCTTTTTGCCAAAAGCCAAAAGCAAAAAGGTAAACGTCACCAGATTTGGATTGTCCGTGCAATTTCATACGCACTTTCTGCAAATGTAGTGGAAGCGCGTCATAAGAGCATACGGCGCTACAAATCGTGATCTCAGTTAAAATGTTTAGTCAACTTCTCTAAAGGAATTATGATAATAATTACCTTGATGTCTGGTTTTTAAATCTGAGTTAGGTATGGCCATTGCCAATGGTTATATTTTGGAACAGCCATTAGGACTTAAAGCACAGAAAAAATGACTCTCGATGTCATGTGTTTGTAGAACGCAAAATAAAACGTATTTTAGATAAAGGCGCAAGACTGACTAATTTGCCTATGTAATGTATTAGTAAACCAAAACCTTCGCAAATGGAAGTGGCTGTGCGCAATATACTCCAACCCTAGTGAGTTTATTCAAATAAGGCAGCTTTGCCGTAGAGTTAACTTTTTGTGAATTGTATCAACAGTTAAGCAACAGAATTAACTTGTAAGTCAAGCTAACACAGACACCGTTTGGTAAGCAAGACTGCAGTTTGTAGACGCCAATTTGTAGTATTTCAAGATATGCCTTGTTGTTTGTTGAGCGAATAACAATATAAAAAGGACATCAATAGAAGCCTACAATGAACCGAGCACAGAAAACAAAATTGCAGAGAAGTTATCAAAAAACCGAACAAACACGATAGCTGCAGAAAAAGGATCCATCCAATTCAATAGCACAAAAACCATTCTTTTCATGGATATGCTACTGTTTTCATATCAAAACGTATGAAAAACATTTTCATATCATTAATAATGTTATCAACGCCTGCAACATACGCAGAAAAAATCCTTTATTTTAATTTGGATTCGGTGGAAGGCATGTTCAAATATCTTCTTTTTTTATTGGCACCGGTTGGATTGCGTTCTTCCAGTTCAACATCATAGCGCAGATAAAACTGGCCATTTGACTTAGTCACAATTTTCAAGTCTTTTTAGAGAAATGCTCTTGTTTTGTTAAAACCGCTAAAACCATGGCTGCGATTTGCAAATCACATAAACTCAAAATAAGCTATTGAATCAGTGAACTGGAACAAGTTGATGGTAATAATAGATGAAAGCGTCGAATGGCAATATGTCGTATCAGTGAGCTGACACTTTCTATGCTGAATGTGCTTTCTTTGAATGACTTTAAATGTCATTCCACGTTGGGTAATTTTAAAGATTTTGGACAAATTTGACATCAGTTTTCCTCGAACAATGCAGCAAATGACATAAATATCGTACGCTTCAGTGAGTCGAGCAACAAATTATCCATGATAACGTTCTGATAATTTGCTGACCAATTTGTACGTTTCATTACCATAAAAATCCTTTCACAAAGGTATTCAATAAAGTATAGCCTACTGAGCACCACAGCGGTGTAATACTTTACCCGCATCAGTTGCAGGTGGTAGAACCGGATAGTTGTAGAAAGCACAAATTCTGGAACGAATTAGGTTAAACATGAAAAATTACTTTATTCGATCGAATTGTGCGAGGCAGCTGTGATATTAGTCACAAAAAAATGTAAGATAATATTTAAACCCCAAAGGAAGCTTTCCTTAAACAGTCAGTCTATAACTAGATTGCATTCATTGGTTTCGGAAGGGAGGGGGCAGGGAGGGCTTAGCTGCCATGGATTTTGAAATTTGATAGTTCTTTATTAACTTTTCAGCAGAAAAAATATTTTTCTTAGTTTTGAATTGGTAAAATGAAATTTTACCACTGCTTGCCCCCTTAGAAAAACTTTTGTCTATCCCCTGGAAAAATCCACAATCTCCCCCTTCCCTGAAAAAAATCCTTCCGACTCCCATGGTTGTGTTTGTTGAGCACAGAAGGTTGAGCAGATGTGAACAAAGTCGAACTTGATGAGAAGCGTTTAGATGCTGTTTGTGAAATGCCCCTGGAAAAATCCAATCTCCCCCTTCCCTGAAAAAAATCCTTCCGACTCCCATGGTTGTGTTTGTTGAGCACAGAAGGTTGAGCAGACGTGAACAAAGTCGCACTTAATGAAAAGCGTCTAGATGCTGTTTGTGAAATGCTACATCAACCACTTGCGGCAATTCGCAAGTAGTCTATACCATGTGCGAAGCCGAAGTATTGAACCCTCTGCCCGTTAAAAAGAAAATAAAATACGAAGACATGGCAACAGAATGTAGGGGCCGAGGAGGTGAGAGCTTTCCAGGTTTTCAGTAAGCTTCTTATCTCGGCCCTCCCCCCATTATTCAGACTTCCGCAGATTGCATGCTAACCTCAGTTTGTTCGGACACTTCAAACTGAAGCTATACATGAGTTACTTCACTATAAGGAAGTTGAGAATGACGTTGGCAGTGATGATGGGATTCGACCGGTTCCCACTGGGTCGCAAGAACCTGTTCTTAGAATTTCTTTAATCCCGAGAACCGTTTGTTGACTTGCCTCTGGAGACTGTGATAATGAGAGAAGCTGTTGTTAGTCAGTCCTGGAGTGAGAGAACCTGTTCTTAACAAATTTGAACACCACCACTGGACGTTGGCTATTTTTACTAGACGCATTGTTTTGCTGTATTGTGAATGTACTGTTTATTGATCATCCTAAGAGTAACTGTATAGTTGGAAAAAGCAGTAACGAAAATTACGGCATTCCAAAATTATGTAAAAATGATGTTCACGAAAATCGTTGACGACAGTCTTCGAAAAAAAATGCTGGTTCGAAAACAATCTTGCTTTTCAAACATTTGAAGGCTTTCTTCTGGTGTTTACATTGCATTTTGGTTGCTTCAAAATTTGAAAGATGACGATCAACGTAGGGGGCAACAAAGTCACCAATTCTTCCTTTTTTCCTATTGTTATTTTTGCACACTATCAACGCCAAGCCCACACCTTAAATTTTTCCTTCAAAACCTTGCAAATGCATTGCACAGAATGGCCTTTTATCTATGTTGAAACAGGCAAATCAAGATTTTTTTTGTTTACAGAGAATCATTGTGAAATTGTGGTTCTGTATTACTACTGACCAGATGGATCCAGTTCCAAGTACGAAACAAACATCATCAGGTAATATTCGCAAGAATTCTTGAATGAAACTAGGAAAAGAATATTTTAGGAATAAAATTAAGCTCCACTTGTGGAGAACAAAGCAGACCAAATTGGCAAAAAGTTTTTTCAAATAAACAAAACAGGCTATACGTGGTGCACAAATCGATGGACTTAGTTGATCTTGTGCTTCTCAACATTTTTAACCAAAACCTATTCAAACTTCATACCTTTTGCATGTACCTGTAGTTACTTTGGAGAAGTTTTTTTTAATCATATTATTGTTTTATTTGCTGCGTCTATAAAATAACGACGTATTATCAAGCATATGCATTTTGTTCAACGTTTTTCTATTCGGCTCATTCATTCACTTTTCGAAACGCACATGTCGTGGATAGTTCCTGAAGACAATAGCCCAAGCTAGGAAATTTTGGAATTCCCTGTTGACTGTTAATTCTCCATACACAGCATAAAAACACACACAAGAAAGGCCAGAGATAAAACCATGCCATGTGATTCATGGATGGCATCTGCGGTGGTTTTGTGTGGATGTAGACATTGGAACTTCCCTCGTCAACCTTTCAGGGAGAAGTCTGGCCAATAAGCTAAATGTTCAATCTAATTGTTTGCAATTCGTTATTGGAATACCAGAGCTGCCATCTTGGAACACGAGCGAATGATTTACAAGAAAAGTTGAAAATGGAGAATCATTTAATAATGAAACAAAAGGACAGCACTTTTTGCGCACAGTTACATCCAGGGATGTGGAAGCAGAAGCGGAAGCTGGAAGCGGAAGCGGTCCTTTTTCTGTTTAAGCGGAAGCGCGAAAATCCTACTGCTTCCGCTTTCACATAGGTTATTTGACTTGGAGAGTAACTTGGCGAAAATTTTTGTCCATTTCCCAATGTGGATTTATGCGGTGAAGTTGCACTATAAGTCTGAATGAACGTGCGATATCAGTAGCTCGAGAGAACGAGATAAAGCATAACTAGCATCCATGGCATTCTTCATAGAAGGCCAAGTCATCGTGCAACTTACCGATTTTATCGGAGGCTGACTTTT
>JGI24021J15306_10013768_pt1 | contig 10059 bp, 6 predicted proteins | sample Ectturendosymbi1_FD_15306 | JGI IMG/M metagenome (IMG submission 15306) | reverse complement strand
AAGTTAGTAAGAATATTTGACTAATTAGCTAATTAATTAATTTGTTTATTTTAGATCATAACTTTTGAACCAGAAATGCTAGAAAGTCGATCACAAAGGCTCAAAAGACTCGAATCGAGCCTAGTTTCCAATGAAAACTTCAGCGAAACATTTTGGCCTAGCGGTTGAGCCCTAGGCCAGGCAACATGAGCCAAAAGGACCCCAAAACTACTTCACTTATGACGTCAGTCACAAAAAATCCGCATCTCCCAACCAAAAAATTTTTCGAGTGCAATTTACTAGACTGGCCGATCCGTTTGAACCCTTGAACAGCTCTCTAGTGCAATCAACGGAGGAGCTAGGGCGTCGGTAAAGCAACCGAAAACTGCTGTTTTTTAGGTCGAAATCAAAATACGAATATATCGTATGCTAGTTCTCAAAGTGTTAAGCGGGGGACAAAATTTCACCACTCTCATGCACATAAATGAGTATGTGCCGACTGTACTATCGCTAAAAGTTGGTAAATCTGTTAACACTGCACACAACAGTTAACAGGTAATGAGCAATTTTTTTGTTTAATATGGCAAAACAATTTTCATTTCACCTGCACGCCTCTTTGCCATTTCGCAAATACAGTAAATTCTACAGAGCACCAACTGTCTTGCCTATTGATTATTACACAAATAAACGATCTGTGACAAAATAGTCAAATTAAGAACCAGGCCAGGAGCATAACAAAATGTGAAACTGTCGAAAAGAAATCAAGACAAAGAGGTGTGAATTGCAATGCTTTTTCACCCAAATTTAAGCAAATGTGTTTAAAAATTAGGCTTTTTAAGTGGGGTTTTGAGTTTATAAAGCAGGCTTTTTATTACAGGAATAAATGTAGTAATTCCACACCGGACAATTTTGGGCTTATTAAGTGAGGACAACTGTAATTCATGTTTTTTTTAATTTTTGTTAATGAGGGTTCCATGACAAACGTGAAAGTATATCAGAGATTCCACGATGACAAGAAGGTTGAAGAGCACTGATATAGCTTAAACAACATTGAACCAGAAATTCTAGAAAGCCCATCAGACTCAGATTTTAACCTAGTTTCCGCTAAAAACATGAGTGAAATACTTCCCTCTCACATATGGGGCCCAGGGCCCAATAACCTTGGCCAAAAAGGTCTAAACCTACCCTACTTATGCTGTCACTGATAAAATACCCGAAACCCAAAACCAAAATTCTTTTTTTCATTGCAGACTTAAAGACTAGCAGAGTCTTTTGAGGGTTTTAAGAGCTCTCTAGCACAATTGACTAGCAAGTTACAGAGTAGCAAAGTGACTGGAAAATAGCGGCTCAATGCGTGATTTCAAAGTACGAGTATCTTGTACACCAGCAGCGAATGTATTAACACCAACATTTTGACATATTTCCTCCTGTAGTAAACAACAGGGTAAAAATATTTTGGTAAAATGTCACTGCATGGCCACTGGAGACAGTTGTTGATGAGTTCACAGCTAAAACATTCCTAAAATATTCACCTTTTTAACTGCACAGCAATGAAACATCAGGGTAACCCAGTAACACTAATGGTCTAAAAGAGTTGACAAGGTAATCACCCTTCAGTTTCTACTTCGCCTCCATGGTTCTAACAGTGTGTATATGTTAGAATCTCCTCTAACATCTGGACTGTTTTAAAGAGTGCCCTTTGAATGCCCTCTATGTACTAAAAACGACCCAGTCACAGCGCAAAAAAATTATAATACTGTGACTAAAACTAGTATCTGCTGCTTTTTCATTTTTATTACTATGATCTGTTAACATTAAGTTGTAGCAAAACGTTAATTCCACTTGTGTTTTGTAACACGAATAACAAAACATAATATAAATACCTTGCAACGCACTTAGTACAAGTGCTCCAATGATGATACAAAGAATAGTTCTCATGTTGTGTACAAAACTGACACTAGTAACACAATATTATAAAAGTTCAACACAACATACCAGCAGTGTGTTTACAAGCCTAAAAAAACTAAAAATCTGAAAATGTAAAACAGTAGCTACGAACCTTCTTGATATAACCACCTTGGGACCAAGTTATGTTAGTTGTTAAGACATGCATGGTCACCATAACTTAAGCCACTATAACTAGACCTGCATCGACACAGTCACAAAATGACAGAAAACATAACCAACTCAAAATCTCACTTGGTTATCCGCATTTAGATAATTTATGATACATAATACCAACTAATGTTTCACTGAAAAAGGGCTTTTTGCAAAACATGCAAAACATCACAAATTTGTCCAGCAAATAGATGGAAAAGTAGTCATGGTAGAAGTCTGGTCATATCAAACAGATAAATTTATATTGAATAAATCTGGACTGCACCAAATCAGTCATAAAAAGTGGCTGGTCATACTAAGCAGATTGCACTGAATTCGTTAGGTGTACGAAGATAAAATCTCAAAAAACTGCTTGCTTAAACAGAAACCTCCCATGTTGATCCTTGTAACAAAACCTTAGAGGGAATGATGAATAAGATTAATAAAGTTCTAAGTGTCATGTTTTAAATCTTCATCAAGGTGTAGTCTCATCAACTGTTGCAAATTTTTTGTTCAATGAAAGCCTCTGCAATGTAAAAAGGTAAAAATTGAAATATCAAAGTTCAGCAAGAATCAAGTAAAAATTAAAACTGATTCTTGCTGAAACAGAAAAACCAAAAGTTAGAATTGAACGCTTGTCTGGTTGAGTATATAGCTAAACATTCCAAGCTATCTCTGCAATATAGTAAGCATATATTCATAAGTAATACCAGCATCGTGATTTGGGCAGACAATCTGTTGGCAACTACAAACTAGTGGGTCTAACTGCAACAGGGAAGTATGTACAAAATTGGTACGTGTGACACACCAGCAAATCAACCAATGTTGAGTAGCCATATGAAAAGATAGAAGCATGACACTTTAACAATATAAGATTGAAGAAATGTGGGTAGAAGTCACATCAGCCAGTGAGAGATTTCAAATATTGCAACAGATTATAAAAGGTTTAACAAATAAGAAATTATTCACAATAAGCNAATAGCACATGATGAACAGAGTAGGGAAGTATGTACTAAGATCAAGTGTAGTATGGTTGANNNAGTGAGNTAAGTGAATACGTCTGAAAATAAAAATAAATCATTCACATGCTTTGACCTACATCCACTCTACACATACCTGCATGAAATATTATGCTAGCATATTTCTCCACAATTTTGTTTTGAATAATTACGGGCCGAGGAATTAGACATAAGCCAATGTCCATGAGATCTTGGAGGTTAACATCACTCCTGTTGCCTTGACACTTTCATACGGCAACAAGGGAGCTCCACAATAGTGCAAACCTGTGCTTTGTTCTAATGCGGTTTTATGACAGAGAAGGCTACTTGCATTTTTGTCTATATTTTCAGGTAGTTTTTGTTAACCTTGGCACATTCTGGGGCCATACCACTACTTGATATGAAAACAAGGGGATTGAATGATGATTTCTTGATGTCAATACACCTTTGGATGCATCGATCCTTCTTGTCATTTTCATGATGTCGGTAGATACATAAAAAGGACATTTTAGAATAGGACTGTGAAGTAGGATGCATAATCCTTACGTCAAAGAATTTTTTTTCACAACTGTTCCAAAGCCACGTAGCAGAAATATCCAATCTGGCATTGTCAGCAGTATTAACGATTCAAAATAAAAAATGATTGACATTAATTTGGTGTTTGCTGGTAATTTATGGCTAAAAAAGGTTAAGGACTACTTATTGGCAGTGTCTAAACAATTCTATTATTCAGTTTTTGTTTTGGAAGGACTAAATGCATAAAACAAAATTGCTGACCTCTATGAAATATCTTACCAATTCTTGTATGTCAGCTGATTCTCCAAGTAAAGGATTAAACTAGCAATTAAATTTTTATAAACCTAAGCCCTATCCATAACTCTAAACCAGCTACGTCCAGTTAGTTTTCACTGTAGTAGTTTTCACTGTAGTAGAAGTAATCCTGCATACTGACATCCTGCCTTGTTTTGGTTATCTTGAACTTGACATTTTTGATGCAGGTGGTCCTCAGTGCAACTTTATCACGTCTGTTACCATTGCAGTTAGGGTGTTTACACTTTCAGTACATTAGCTTAAGTTACGTTTAGTTTGCTAAAATGAAAGTAAACCATTCAACGTGGGGCCCTCTATGATATGTCATTCAAAGTGCGGCCCTAGTCAAGATAGTGACAACTTTTTGGCTCAGTAAACCATTTGGGTTGGACATAGCTGCTCTAAACCCTAACCCTAAACAATAACCCCAATCCAAAACCCTTAATCTAAAGCCAAAAGTGCTCCCCAAAAAACAATTGTGAAGACATATAAATTGATCTTCTAATATCAAAAGTGGCATCTCCATTTAGCAAAGTCAAAGCACCCATGTTGAGAGCTGAATTGTCGATCCCTTGCATAGCAGGAATAAACACTTGCCACTCAACCAGGTTCACTGTTCTGCCAACGTCACGAACTCATTCTATTTGAGTAAGTTTCAGGGATATAATAGGCTTAAATGTATATTGTGGACCAGCTATGTCCAACCCAAATGTCTTTCTGAGCCAAAAATTATGTCAATATTTTAACCAGGGCTGCACATTGAATGACATATTGATGAGGGATGCACATTGAATGGCTTACTTTGATCTTAACAAACTAAATTTAGCTTTAAAGTTAATGTACTGAAAGCGTTCGAATCGTAACTGCAGTGGTAAGTACAGTAGTAACAGGCGTGATGAACTGGCACTGAAGACCCACTTGCATTAAAAAAGGCCAAATTCATGATAATGAAAATCAGGACAGTTTGTCAGCATATAGGACACTTTTACTACTTCAAAAACCTAAACTGGGCTGCACAAAACCTTCAACTGCAGCCCCCGGGCCACGGGTTGGACATGGCTAGTGTAGACTAACTAAAGCTTAGTGTCTGAAATTTTAAAAGGTTGTTGGGGCATCTGGGATGAGTGAATGTGGAGTTTAAGGAAATTTACACTGATGATCATAAGGCCTTGGAGTATGATGGAAGGTGCACAAAATAGTACCACTACATAAGCATCAGAATAACGCATGAACAATATGAAGTATATACATATCTTGAAGACTACTGCAGAAATAACACATTGAAATGGTTGTGTCATAGTTGCCAGGATCAGGATATCACTTAAAAATCCTATAGCATGTTGCAAGATCTAAGGCAAAATGGAAATCAAAGAAGGTCTAAATTGAGCATATGGAAAAAAATCATATGCAAATCCCAAGAGGAAAAGCTGGAAAAACACTAATTGCCGAAGTGTTTTATCACCTTCATTGCCAGGTTAATTAAAGCGGTTTGCGTAAAAACAGGTGGTTCGCACGTGTCTTTGCATGGGCATAAATCCGGCACCAAAAGTGCTAGAGAGCTGTTCAAATGCTCGAAAGACTTGGCAAGTCTTGTAGTTTGCAATGAAAGAAAATTTTTGTTTTGGGTTTCAGATTTTTTGTGAGTGACGCCATAAGTGGACCACTTTGGCCCACTTCATCTAGCCCTGGGCCGAAACCCTTAGATAGTAGTATTTTGCTGAAGTTTTTATTGGAAACTAGATTAAAATCTGAGTCTTTTGATACTTTGGATGACCTGCTGAGGTTTCGGGTTCAAAAGTTATGATCTAAAGTAAATAAAATAATTGATTAATCCCATAATTAGATAAGTAATTTGTTTATTTTATATCATAACTTTTGAACCAGAAATGCTAGAAAGTTCATCAAAGGCTCAACAGACTTGGATTCTAGCCTAGCTTCTAATGAAAACTTCAGCGAAACACTTCTGTCTAGTGGTTGGGCTCTAGGCCAGATAACATCCATGGGCCAAAATGGCCAAAAACCTACCTCACTTATGACGTCACTCACAAAAAAAGCAAAAACCCAAACCAAAAATTTTTTTCATTGGAGACTCAAAGACTTGCCCAGTCTTTTGAGGGTTTGAACAGCTCTCTAGCACAATCACTTGAGGAGCTATGCAGTTGGTAAGGCAACCGAAAACCGCTGGTTTTAGGCCAATTTCAAAGTATGAATATATCATTCCCTGGCAGCCAAGGTGTTAACTGCAGTAAAAAATGGGAGCCAGTAGCAATCCACATGCTACAAGTATTTCTTCCACTAGCATTCCAAAAGTCACCATGCAAATTAGTAAATAGAGAACATGTGAAATACTTGAACAAGAGAATGAAATGATGGAAACATGGAAAGCTACAAGAACTTATCTCGGTGTGTGAAGCTATTCAAACAAGACTCACAAAGATCAGTTAAAAACAAAGAAACAATCAGACCGGAAAGCTTTCCTTAGACTAATGCTGCAAGGACAAGTGAAAAAGGCACTTAAATTTTGGGATACTGCCAATGGTATTGATGGAAAATACAACATTATTGGAGAATCACAAACAAGCTGCAAGAAAAGCATCCAAAAGCAGTAAATAAAACAATCTGCCATGATTTGTATCCCTGAAACAAAAAGAGAAGATGTGATCTTTGAAACATAACTCAAGATGAAATTACATCTAGTGCAAAAAGCTCATCGGGATCTTACATGAAAACTTGGAAAAAAATGATGTGTTCGAAATCTTATGGTTCTTCTTCACAGAAACTAGCCAACGAAATAGCTACCCTTGCCAGATATTTGGCGACATACACTATTCCACACCATTACATATCTACTCTCATCAGTCATCACATGCACACTTGTCCCAATAAAGAAAAAAGATAATGGCATTAGGCCGTTAGGTGTTGGGAAAGGCCAATGACGAATCATTGGTAAAGGCAGTCGCTCCAAAACCCCCTATGGATTTTCTAATTTGAAACCTTATTTGACCACCTCCTGCAACGTGACAGTAACGCACGAGAATGCATTAGGCTTGGAAGAAACATAGTAAGTGCAAAAGGTAAGTACCTAAAACCTAACCCTAACCATAGCCCTAACCTAGCACTAAGCTAACACTAACCCCTAAAGCAAAAGTTTAAAAAGTTTTGAAAAAAGTAAAGAAAAACCGAGCCCACGAATTGGAACGTGCAAGCAGTCACTATTACGAAAACGCAAGGTGCCAAGATGAGAGGCGAACCCACAACCATTGGCATTGGCAGACTTGAGCTGTAACCGTTATGCTACCAGTTCAACGCCGTTCAAGTGACAAACTGACCGCTTTATTCTAACCGCATCATGCGAGGCAGTACAGTGGAATAAGTTTTGAAATAAGAAGATCCATCTGCGGTTCTGTAGCCACTTCCTTGGTAAAACAATCACAGGATTATTAAAAGGAAGACATCATTCATACAGTGGCAACACTACAAATCTGTGCCGTCTTAGAATCAGGCATAGAAGCAGCAATAAACTCTGTAAGGAAAAGTTTCCAAGATGAAAACAGTGAATGCCTTTATATTAGTTGATGCAGAAAATACATTCAACAAACTGCATCAGAAAATACATTGATGCAGAACATACATTCAGAAAAGTCAGTCTAGAAAACATCAAAAATTACGTCTACCCATATACACTTACTTACACATTAGCTACAACACTCCTGCCACGCTTATGGAAAAAAATGGGTTCCACATACTGTCAGTGGAAGGTGTGGCACAAGGTGATGATGCAGCAATGGCAATGTATGCTATCTCAGAGCAGTAATTGGGACAGAGTCATTTAGGGAACCTTATAAGAAGATTGACGGTTGGATAAAAGACCTTCAGCTGCTCTTCAAATATGCACGGGATGATCCCCAGGCAGCATATTCAGCATTTGTCAATTAACCAGAGTAAGGGTTAGCAGCGTCAGTACCTCCAGCTTAGGGTTGTACCAATTCGGTTATACATAATGATTTTTGAAAATAATATTCACTAATATATATATAAATATTTCGAAATAAATATTCTGTAAATGCATTTTCTCTTCTATTGCTAACCCTAAATGTATCCCTACGGATAGGCAAATGGACCCTTGAGGGTACATGAACCCCAGGTTAGGAACCTCTGTTCTAAATCAACTCCCTACGCTGGAGGTACAAACAGTTGCTTTCTAAAGCAATCCCTACACTGGAGATACAAACAGTGTATAAAGAGATGCTTTCTAAATGAACCCCTACGCTGGAGGTACAAACAGTGACTTTCTAAAGGCATCCCTATGCTGGAGATACAAACAGTTGCTTTCTGAAGGCATCCCTACGCTGAAGGTACAAAAAGTTGCTTTGTAAATCAACTCCCTATGCTGGAGGCACAGTTGCATTCCTAAGCCACCCCTACACTGCAGGTACAAACAGTTGCTTTATAAATCAACTCCCAATGCTGGAGGAACAAACAGTTGCTTTCCATATCAACTCCCTACGCTGGAGGTACAAACAGTAGCCTTCGTTCTGAATCAACACCTATGCTGGTGGTACATCATAGGCAGATCCAAGAGGGAGGCTCAGGAGGCTGAAGAGCCCTAAATTTTTTCAGATACGTTTTTTCATTGACGGTTCCTGACACAGAAACATCCATTGGGGTGATTTTTTGTATAGCCTTTAATAAATTTCTTGCACAGGGGTAGGGACGAAAATATTAAATGCAAAGCTTATTTTACTGAATTTGGCCAGTCCTAATATGTTTATTTCACTATAAATGAAACTTCTAATAAACAAGTTTTTATATAAAAATTATGGTCCCAATGTTATATACGCAAGTGTTTGCATAAAGCAGAGGTGGGGAACCTGCAGCCCTCGGGCCAAATGTGGCCCACGTGAACATTTGATATGGCCCGCATTAGAATCTTCACCACCGAGTAGAGAATACACAATCGCGTCAAAACGAAGCTCCATGACAAGCAGATACTTAGATATTATGTAAAGAGAATCCCTTATCCCCATTGTTAGATAAAGGTTGAATTTTTGGATTAAATAAATTGTTTTTGCGGCCCATGATAGTAAATAGGTTCCCCACCCCTGGCATAAAGTATTTACATTAGGCCTACATATACGTTATAAACCACATGTATATAGGCATAGCCAGGGGGGACCAGGGAGCCATGGCCTCTCTAAATTTTTAGAATATCTAGTCATTTTGTGCTTTAAGAGGCAGTATCTCAAGCAAAATATTGTTGTTCGCCTAAAATCAAACATTTTGCCCCACCTAAAATATTGGCCTGGCCATGCCACTATGCACATAAGTATTCAAAACTCTTGTTTCATTTGGGTAATATTGGGCCTCTTGTGGACAAAAGATGAATAAGCAGCAGACTCAGAACCGTCGCTAGAAAGTCTTCAACAAGGGAGCTAAGAGTTTGTGCAGGGGAGCTTGATATTGTAAAAATTGACAAAAACTCCACTGATTTATAGTTGTTCAATTTGGGGGCCTTGGAGCTCTGTTTAGAGAGTTAAGCCCATGAAAGCCCTGCAGGACAACAGGACTGAGCAGACTGTGGACAAAAGTTGAATAAGCTGCAGAACATACTATTTTTTTCTACAAGCTTTTATGATTAAATGCAGCTCATCTTATTAGTTAAGCGAAGGAATTAAAATTACGCCACAGTGAACTTACAATGCAGTTAACTACAGGCTTTGTTAGAGCGCTCAGTGATAGCATAAATTTTAAAATCAGCAAACCTATCCTTAAAACGTAAAATACATGTCAGGTAGGCTTAAAATAAAGTGCGCTAGATTAGCTGTAGGCTATGCTAAAGATGACTACTGATCAGCATCAGACATGCCAACAACAATTTTTAAACAAACGTTCAGCACAGCATGAAATCAGATGCTTTTTTATCAACCAATATCAGCATCAGTTTATTTGGGAACAACTATAAACAAACAACAAATCATGCCACAGAAACAAACCACATTAGAACAGCGTTTATTTCGTTCCCAGGACATCTGAAACAACCATGCGGTTTTCTAGTCAGATGCCATGATAAAGAACAGAGACAAAAAGAAAAAAAAGAGGGAAGCAAGTCTAGACTTAATAGTGCATTTCAATAAGGACATCCAAGCTAGATAATGTTATTTAATTATTAAGTGTA
>JGI24021J15306_10013767_pt1 | contig 10059 bp, 8 predicted proteins | sample Ectturendosymbi1_FD_15306 | JGI IMG/M metagenome (IMG submission 15306) | reverse complement strand
ATTCGTCGAGGTTTGGGGAACGTGCTACCTTTACTGTTTTGGGCGCGAGTGCGCATGGGCTCGAGCGAGTTTCTTTGACAGTGATATGAGCACGAGTGCGCAGTTGTTCGTTACATTGTTTGCCTTTCATTAAATCGTGTTAAAACCCTTTTTGCCTCCTGTGTTACCTGCTGTAACAGTGATATTGCTTAACATGGGAGTAAGGATGTACTCATGTACTGTGGGTAAGCGAGATTGGAAGAGAGTTGGGAAGTTCTGAAAAAAGTGAAGTTAGCTTTGTGTTAACCTTTCAGTCTGCCAAGATACATTCAAATGTGGGAAAGCTGCGTACAAGATTGGCAGAAGATTTAGAAAAGAGTGACTGAAAGAGCTGGCGTGGCATGCAAAGCAGTATTCTGCTGGTGCTGTGTATCCTTTCTGCTAACTACGCAAAAAGAATATGCCAGCTATTATAGAAAATGATAATGTTATGGACCACAAGGATTTGAACATGTAGCTACAGGTGTAAGAAGGATGATTTTGCAGTGGTTAATAAATCTGTCACGGCTAAAGTTAAGAAAATAGAAATCAAGCTTGCAGCATCTCTATGATGGCACTGCTCAACAGCAACTGTTAATCATCTGCGTGAAACAATAAAAAGCATTGAAAAAATAGCTTTAAATTGTTAGTTTTTGTTGCAGATTCAAATTTGATATTTTAGACTAGCTTTGGTATATTCGTTGTAAGAAGAGTTGGCAACACTGTGCTACACCAGCAGCAGACTCATGCTGATAATCTTGGCATGTTCAAACAGTAGACAGACTTGGAGTCATGGCACAGAAGGCTGAAAAAATGCTTCCGAAAAATGAATGATTGTGCAAATGTGAAACTTCTTCCAAGAGTCTGAATCCTCGAAATATCTCACTATCCCGATATTCAACCGGCAAAGCGGATAGTGATCATCTCTGCATTATACCCTACTTTTATTGTGGCATATATTACAATAAGGATTCCTGAGCGGGGCTATGTGACACAGCGGCTAGCCGCCACTGTCAATTCGCGGGTATTTCGCCGGATCCGTTTTTCACTGCAGGGCGCAGGCTGGGCAACTGCAGGCCAGTGTTGCCATTTTAGCTGTTTTGCTGCTACATCCAGCAGCTTTTCTCACTGTTAGCTGGAAATTTTTCAATTTAGCAGCCAGCAGGTTTTTAAGCAGGATTTTGAAAACCGTTTAGCAGGTAACAAATTCCTGATAAAAAGTTATTTGTTTTGAAATATTTATACACATCAGTGAATATTATTTTCAAAGATCATTAATATTGATGATGAAATATTTTGTCATATGAGAATTTTCAGGCTACATGTGATGTTCATCTGTCGAAATGCGGAAGGGGTACATGCTTATCTGTTGAAATGCTGAAGGGGTACATGCTCATCTGTCAGAATGCGGAAGGGGTACATGGTAAACAAAAGGTCGGGAACCCCTGGTCTAGAGCATGATCACTTGGTGAATGCTGAGTATGTTGCTGGAGGATCATCTTGTGCATAGTTTGATTTGGAATAAAATAGTCATCAAAACTGGTTTGGAAGCAGTTTGTAGTGATAAGAGAGCATGAATCTTCCTACTGATGAAGTATAAAGTTTGGGAAAGCATAAGATGTTTAAGTGCTTGAAAGGTTATTCTAGAGATGCCATTGGTTTTATTAGTTTTATAGCATTATTTCAAAGCTTAATGAGTGACTGAATTGTTGCGTTTGAAGCACGTCCCTAACTGAGGATAGAGTAATTAAGTTATGAATGGATTAATGAGTTTAGACAACTTTCAATACAGAGTGTGTTGTATAGTGTTTAAGTTTGCACCCAACTCCAAGCTCTTGATAGTTAAGTTTTACCTTTTCTACACAATGTTTCTAGCTTAGCTTATTGTCAAGAAGAGCACCTCGGAATTTCAAGTTGACTTTAGGGAAAATGCTAAGAAGGTTATTTATAATAATTTTAAATGATAATTAGTAGGATTAAGTTTTGAGAATAAATAGCATAAAATTAGTCTTTTTGTAGTTACAAGAAAGCTTGTTGCCTCTTAGCCAGTGGTGAATTTTACATAGTTCAAGGTTGACAGTTGTCTGAAACAAGAGTTTAACATGTGAAAATTAATATCATCAGCAGATAAAGTAGTATGAAGCTTTTGTGATCATTAATGTAAAAGCAAGAGGGAAATAATACTACCCTAAAAGACTCTGCAAAATATCCTTTTGCATGAAGATTTAAATGCCTTTAGTTTAATGCACTGCATTCTATTTCGCAAAAAAATTAAGAATAGTTTCTGAGAAACACCTCTTATATATACCATAGTGCAGGTTTTTTTTAAGGCGTTTTTAACTTTTAGGGACCTGATTCAGGTCCTTAGAATCAGCAAAAATTGTCATTGGGTCCCAAGCATAAGAAAAAATCGGGTCCTTAAAATCGGAGAAATTGGGTCCCTATAAGTTGATACTGGGTACCTAACATTTTCCTTAAAAAACCTGCCATAGTGATAAAGTTCATCAAGAAAAATTTCATGGTCACAGCAGTCAAATGCTTTTGATAGGTAAAGAAGATTCAACATGTGATAATTTTTTATCAAAGTTTTTGAGCAGTTCAGAAATGTAATAACTAGTTCCATTGCGTGATTTTCTCTAAAACTGTACATATTGTCTTTAATTCAATTAGATTGTGTTCTGTCAAATAAGCGTATACTCTGTGATAAAGAACTTTTTCAAATAACGTTAACCATACTAGGAGAACAGAGATTGGTCTTTATTCAGATGACGAACTTGGGTTATGAACGTTACAAATTGGAGTGATGTGGGCAATTTTCCAAGAGTCTGGGAATTAACCCATAGTCATGCATTTGTTGAAGAAGTTGGACAACCAATAACACTATACTGCAGTAGTTCAACCTTGTAATGTATTGCTTTGAAGTGTGTAGTAATTATTTAGCCCTTGCAATCAGTAGATTTTCTTTTTTGTACAAGTGTTTCACTCAGACCTGTCATACGACTCAGTGGTTGCTTGCAAGTATTCTTACCCTCTTGTTCATATATGTGTAGTTATTGATGTTTTTAAGCATCATGTGATTATGATCATCAATGTAATGCAGTTCATTGATTTCATCTAGTGGAGCACAATATCAAGAGAATTCTAGCATTGCCACTGGATTGCAAAGTTAATTACAAACTGTTTAACAGAAATTGTCAGATTTGAAGAGTTTAATATATGGTTGTAAGATGTGTATATACTAAGACAAAGAAAGATAATTTGTTACATGCAATTTTAAGTTCTTGGCACTTGGTAGAAATTTCTGCTGCAGGGTCAAAACTTGCTTCTTTGGCAAAACCAGATTCTTCTGGCAAAAATATACTGCCTTCTGAACATTTTAAGTTCCTTATGCATATATAGCTTAGCAAGTATAAAACGTCTTATAATTTTGGCTGTAACTTTTTCAAAATACAGCCATTTTTGCCATTTTTTATTAAGATTTGACCACAAGCTGCAGAAAATATCTGGCAACCCTGCTTCTGAAGTCAGTGGTTATGCAAAATACAGTGTGTAAGTGACAGTGTAGTTTGGGAATTTGGGAATCAACGCTGTATGAGAATGTTGGGCTAATGATGTGAGTAAAAGCACAAGGCACATGACAAAAACAATTGTCAACAAAACAGACCATAAAGAAGTAACAGTGTGCCGAAATGACTTCTATAGTGATATGATTTGACATGTTAGTACTTAGTAGTAATGTGCAGTAAAATATTTAGTTGCATTTATGCATATTTCTAATAGCCTAGGCCTGTGGAGCCGAAACTAAAATTCCAGGCTATTGAAGTAGGATTCAATATTTGTAAACAAGTGACCAGCTCCTCTCCTGACCTTGAAGATTTAAAATGAGTCTTTTGTGCAAATTGAAAGTTATATATCTAATCCTCAATTCAAATAATTGGGTCCATTCCATGTCAAATGAACCAAAAAAATGGAAAAGTCAACTCACCCATCATCTCACATTTTTATCAAATTTAATGAGCTGACAGAACTTTTCATATTGATTCCGACAAGCTAAATATTAATATTTTGGAAATTAGAGATTGTTTTTTGAAGTTATAGACTATATGTATAAAAAGACTATTTTTTGTAGTGAATAAAGTGTAACAACTAGCAAGAAATTGTCAGCTAACTTATGAAACTAAATCATTCTCTGTATATATATGTAGCCAAGTTGAGTTAGGAAATACCTGTGTGTGTGATATTATGAACGTTGAGAAATTGCCTTGAAATAAGAATGCAAGACATTTGTAATTAGCGTAAACTCATTGCGCAATGATGCAAGGATCCCAAGCATGCATGTTGAAGTTGGATATGAACATGTCAAAAGCCAATATTCCTTTCAGTAAAAAGCAAGTTACATACAAGCAAAAGCGCACTAAATCCTAGTTTGTTATGCACAATATTGAAAGTAGTCAAAATGCCTACCCTTGGTCATTTTAGGTAGTAAGGAATCATGGATGTTCTAGTGTTAACCGCCTTCCCACAGGTGTTGGACTTTTCTGTTTCTGCCTGAACAAATGGCGTATGGCCTCCTCTGTGGTCTGTGAGTGTATCGCAGAAAAACAAACCGTTGACCATGTCCTCCAATGTCCAACCGATCGACCTGTTCATGGACTACATGACCTGACAGTTCTGGATGATGAGACGATCAAATGGCTGCCCACACTTGCCCCAAGATCTAGTGGGGCCAAGCAGTGGACAGCAACAACTTGCTAATGCTGAAACAACGAAATGAGCAGAATGAAGTCAGTGTGGCAGGTGGTTCTGAACAGTTGCTTACTTTGAAGTTTAAGTGTGACGTTGGGGAGTTTATTGCTGAGTGTTACAGACTGATACAGTTTAAGCTTAGAACATTACACAGCTTGCCTGTCTTGAAACAATGATACTGTAGTTAATGTAGTAAAATGTCGAAGTTAATTATATTTTTAAGTTCGATTTGATTTGCAGTTGCAAATATGACTGACTGTCAAATAGAACTGATTATTGAAAGTTTGGAACTATGGTAGATTTGACACTGAGATTGTCACGCTATTTGGTTTATTAACTATGTACAAATTTGCTGTGCGCAAAGTTTTTCTATTGTTGAAACGTTTTGAAATGGACACCCAATATTGCATTTATTTAAGTTTTTACAGAAATAAAAGCTTCTGAAGCAATATATTTTACAATTGTGTTTTGTAAAACGTGGTGCACCTGTAACATAATGTCAAAACACAATTCGTCACCATATGAAGATGAAGATCTTACATTAACCAGCATCTTGAAAAATTATGCATGCCAATGCATAAGCGGAGATAGAAGAAAAAATGTGTGATGCAAATATTAGTGCTTCCATTGGTCCTATTGCTGAAGCTCATGCTCCTACACGTACCTATAACTCGAAAAAACATTTGAGACGTCTTCATACTAACATTTTGAAACTGGTGCAACAGAAAGATAATGCTTCGCCTGGAACACCAACAGCATCAAATACCAAAACTTTTGAGTACTGGAAAGAAGTATGCTACAACAACTCCAACATAGTATTTTGGTAGTGATAAAGTGACTATAACAATGACTCCAGATGCATTTAAAAAAACATTGTTGACATCACTATTCTCAATTGCATTTCTCTGAGATACTTTTCTCAACCTGAGGTGTTAGCACTGATTGGCGAATTGGCACGAAAGCTGGGAGTGTCTCTGAATAGAGATAACAGAAAGAAGATAGCACTTGACGAATATGAAATCCAAAAAGAACAACTGAAAAACAGGCTAAGGAACAAATTTGTTTACCTGAAGATGAATGTATGCACAGGCCACCATGTCCATTCCTTTGCCATGAATGTCAGGTTTGTAGATAAAGGAAAAAATTACACCAAAAGGTTATACATATATATGAGACGTTGAAGCCCAACATTCCAGCAAGTTCTTAACACAGTTGTTAGAAGAATAAGTATATAAATATATCGCTTTTTTTGCTGACACGTTGTGCTAGAGTAGTGCAAGTTCTGCTTAAAGACTGTTCACATGGAGTACACACTTCAACAGAGTGTTTTCTTTTGCACAAAACCTTCACTTGACATTTTTTTTGGCCCTCGTTTTCCTTGCTGATTGTGAGTGATGTTTGGTCTGGAATGTAATTTTGCTTCTGCACTTTTGGCCCAGCCAAATCCTCTGCCAATGTGTGGATAAATTCTCTGCAAGAAATGTTTTCATTAGTGATCTGTTTGTAGAGGACCCAGGGGTTGATAGCAGCCAAATCCAGTGTGTTTTGGACACTATTTATTGGCCACCTTCAAGTTCTGTTTTTGCAAGTGTATTTCTTAGCCATTTGGTCAAGTATAGCGACACCGTATTTGGTTTCATTGTATGAGGAAACAGTTTCAGGTGTTTCCTTTTCACTATCAGCTACTAATAATGTTCTTGCGTATTGTGCTGAGTCTCAGCACATGTTTATCCACCTTTCCCTGGTACACAGTTAGAGTGATATTTCCAGGTTTATAAAGCTTGCAAGAATAAAGCTCTTCTTTCATCCTTCTGAAAAATAATGGTAATTCTTTCCGTATCTTTTTTACTTTTCCAGAAGACTCATTTACTTTTCTTTCATTTGAGTGGCATTCACAGAAGTAAAATAATTATCAGTTTGTTACATTTCTTCCTTTGTTGAGATGAGGGCGCATGAGTTGCATTGCAGCACGACCAGAAACACGCTTATTCGGTAAGCGTGTTTTATCCATTCCAACATACGGAAAACCATCTTGTAAGGTTGTCCAACTACTCCGCCGGTGATCCACCCAGAGCGTTGCACGTATGTTGTTGTCAGAAAAAAGTGATACGAGTTGTGTGGCAGGCACAAATGAGTTTCAGGCGCTGTGCATTTGCACTCAGTGGACAGGCCAGCGCTGAGTGGTACAGGTGTCTGCACTCCATGGCATGGCGTGCTAGAAACAGTGTGGCTCCATTGCAACGAAGCTCAGCGGGTTGGATGCCTACGAGGATAGGATGGTTGTCCGTTGGTGTAGGACGCAGGCGTCCAGTCGCAATTGGCAAGGCGTCGTTGATGGCAGGGTCAATAAGGCGGGTGTGAGCACTGCGGCACCAGACAGGAGCACAGTACTCGGCTGTTGAATGCACCAGGGCTAAGGTGGCTGATTGCAGTGTTGTGGCTCCAGTACCCCAGCCGGAGCCAGCAATACACCTAAGGAGCGTGAGGCGTGATGTCAGCTTCTTGCAAAGTGTCGGCGATATGTGAGCGACCTGTCTGGTGTTACTCTGAGGTATTTGGGCTTGGGACAGAAAGGCAGATTTCATTGTTGAAGTTGACTTTTACCTCACGTTTAGTTTCCATGTTGTTAAGATGGAAGGTTGCCGACACCGTTTTTGTAGTGCTGAACGTTAGCTTCAAGGTCAAGAGGTAGTCACCTACGATTGCCATGTCCTCGCTCACCACCCCTTCTACTGCCTGCCAGTCTCATCCTTTTGAAGTACCCAATGATCACTCACAGAAACATCTGGCCAATGGCGGTTGAACAATGATGCGTTTACAAAGCAGTTGTGGTGACTGGTAACTGTGTAAACACTAATCAATCTGAACTGTTCCTTAAATAAAAACGTGCTTCCTATGATGCAGGTCTTTAAGCCGAAGATTGCTAACTTTGTAGCAACTAGCAATCAATGTAAATTGTGGTGCACAGCAAGAATTCTCTGTTTCAAATTTTCCAAAGAAACTGTTCAAATTTTCCAAAGAAATTGTATCATTTCAGCAGCCACGAGTTATAACTCCTGACTTTGGAGTGCGATGTAAAAAAATGATCAATTTGACATCCGGAGTCGAATAAAAAAATCCGATTCTGACTCCTGGTGTTGTTAGGAACCCGACTCCACCCAAGAACTTCCGACTCTGCAACCCTGGTTTCAAACAGTTGGAGCTGCTAGCAAGGAAAACATCCCAAACAAAACAGCTGACTAGTAATCTAAACGAATTCGTGGGTTTTGCTTGGAATAAACCAAAGAAATTTCATACCTGTTTATTAACTTATTTTAAAAACAAAGGGTTACCACAATCACTTGTACAAACAATACTTGCTTATGTTTGAGGTCAGCAGACTGCCATAAGTAACAATTCCACAGGTTTTGGAAATATACTCAAAAACAAACTGTGTGGTTTTACCTCTTATGATTTTTGGTATTGTTTTATAACTAATTTAGCACAGAAGTTCATCTATAGTAGGTAGTCAATAAAAAATCGAAATATTATCACAACTTTCGTTTCTTCTGTATATTTCTATTGCAATTTTACTATTTTTCCAGGTTTTTATATGAACTTCTCCAAAACAGTCTTGGTAGAAATATTATCTAAACGTTTCATCCGCACCTATTTTATGAAATTTGCAACTAGCACCATCAAAGCACTTAAACATCTTTGCCATGGACGAAAAGGAGAAAGAAATTATACAATTTATGAAACTGGTAGGAGGTGTTGGAAACGGTCTTGTTGACCATGAGCATCAGATAAATGTGGATGAAATGTGTGAATGGATGGTTGAGAAGGTGGTGAAGGGAAATACAACAACTGAATGGAATGGGTATCATCTGCTTCCAGGATTCGAGCCAGCAAAGGCAAAATATGCTTTTGAAAGTTTCATTCCTAAACCAGAAGATGTTCTAGTAGCAACTTTCGGCAAAACAGGTCTATGAAACACTGAAATGAAACATTTTTTTTAAGTTTCAAAAATACATTCAATCGTATTTAGACAAACTCAAGTATTCCTCCTGACTTCAAATTACTCAAAGCAGTATCAATCTTAAGAATGACTGCAACCTCGGCCGCCTTGATTGAACAAACTTAATGGTTGAAGTTTTAGCAGCAACATGCCGAAATAGTTTTTAGAAGAACTTGTTCCGTTCAAACGTTATATGCAATATTTAACCCATTGTAAAGCCGCACGAAATCATAAAGAAAAAAGAACTGTTGAAGTAGCCTTTAATTGCAGTCCGCGCCTGAACATGGGTACTTTGCTGGTAACCTGCTTAGCCTTTGCAATAATCCTGCTACGTCAATATCACGAACGGCAGGCTGTATCAAACTGTGCATACATTTATTTCGTTATTCCCTGGACGTTTTATCATGTTTCAGGGATTGCTTCAATAATTAAAAAATAATATATTTACGAAAAATGTGTTGATTTGGCAGAATGTAACATATCCAGAAACAATTACGTTACATCAGATTACATCCTGGCCCTCGAACTGTTGCCTAATAGCTTACCGTATTTATTCAATTGTTAGCCCCTTGATTGTAAGCAGCACGAAATGGTTTTATTTTGTAAACATGTTCAAGGTACAACCTGGGTGATGGAGATTGTGCGCAACATTATTTTTTTGAGAGACAAGGATCTTATGGACAAAACTAAACACCTTGAAATGTTTTACCAGTTCATTGAGTTCGGGCCAGGTAAGCCGCAAACATGAAATAAGCGGACCAGTTGATTTGGAACGGTTGACCCATTCCAGCTTAAACACTTGAAAGCACGTGTCTCTATTACTTATTACATAACCTCATCAAAAGCAAAAGTACTTTCACTCTTGGCTTTCGCAACAGCTCATGCTAATGCTTTCAGGGAAAGTTATATTTATATCTTACATTCATGCGTTTCATTGAAGCCTCTATGCATTACACTTAAAAGAAATAAGTGTATTTAGCGCTAAAATATCGTCCAAATGTCCTATTCATGGAGAAAAAATACGATGTATTGCAATGAAACACTCCGTTTGTATGTGCAGTAAAAGTTTATTTTCAACACTNAATCACAATATTGTATGTTTTTCTTCTTGAAATTAGTGAACTTTCATTGCTGACAAATGACAAACATATTAAGAACGATATTCAGTTAAACCCTTTAACGCCCACCAGAGCCACTATGNTGGCTCTCGTTTTTTTGGTTATAATTCGCCAGCTGCTGCAGCTAGAGAGGTGTTCAAACCCTCTACAGATGCGGGAAGACTTCTTGGTTCTATTAAA
>JGI24021J15306_10013766_pt1 | contig 10060 bp, 3 predicted proteins | sample Ectturendosymbi1_FD_15306 | JGI IMG/M metagenome (IMG submission 15306) | reverse complement strand
CTGCCAATACTGTAACTGACTGGTTCAACATGTGCCGAGAGGTGTGTGCAGCCATAGTTTCTCATCAACGACGAGGGAAGATGGTCGGAACAACAGAAAACGCCATCCAAATTGATGAGGCAAGATTTGCTGGTCGACGGAAGTACAACCGAAGAAGGATGCTGAATGGAGACAACGCTCCTCTCTCCGAAGACAGTGACGCAGAACAAGAAAACAACAGAAACCATGGGCGTAGAATTGATGTAAGTGTGTAGCTGTAGTGTAGCTATAGCTTGGAATTATTATAGAGGGATAAATAATTCAGTGGTATACCTCACGCTATAGTAGTAACCGGAGGTAGATCTCACGCTATAGTGTGGTAGACCTCACGCTATAGTAGCACCCGAAAAACCCTAGAAAAATTTTTGTCCTCCTGGAAAAATATGCTGGACAAAGTTAAAAACTATTGGACATACTGTAGTTAAAAAAAGTGTGCTCCTCTCAGAAAACTCTTCACTCCCTTGGTGTCTCAAGTTGGTTACGGGCCTGTCCTGTTTTCGGCCCCTCCATAGCTGTCGGGCCCCGGAACAATGTACCTGCTGGACCCCCCTCTCATAGCCCCTGAGCCAGTAACCAAACTCTGAGCTACAAGTTAAACTTTGTAGAGACACTCCAATTGTTTCTTTTTGTCAAACATTCACACACTGTTGCACTTATTTGCAACATTGTCAGTCACAGCAGCAACAAATGAACGTTCATTTTTAACATATCAACGGTTGCTAGCCTATCTACGCAGCACTATGGGGAAAAATCGCCCCACTTGTAAAAATGTGTTGGACATATTTTAAAACTATTGGACACAGGCCTGTAACCAGGGGAAAAAGGGCGGTGAAACCTCCGCTGCCAACCTTTTCGCCCCCCCTGGAAAAATCTGTTGGGCATAGTTGAAAACTATTGGACATAGTTTGAAAAATTTGGGCCCCTCTCAGAAAACTCTTTGCCACCGTTGGTGTCCCAAGCTAGTTACGGGCCTGATTGGACATAGCTTAAAGATTTGGACCCTTCTCAGAAAACTCTTCGCCCCACCTGGTGTTCCAAGCTGGTTACAGGCCTGGGCAAAATCGCCTGGTGGATTGACTTTGTTGACGTGCAATCGTGATGTGACAGTTGATCCTGAGATGCTTATTGACAAGTTGTTCAAAAAGAAATGCAGGTATTTTGTAAAGTCAAAATTTGGCTATTGGCACCCTCTGATTTGTTCCTATGAATCCATTTACATGCTTTTTGTAGTTGATTTTGACTTATAATCATTAATATTCTCAAAGACAACATTACACGGGGCTTCGCTTTCCGCTACTCTTAATGTTCATTGAAAACGGTTTGGTTAACAGCTGCTTGATAATGATCACTGCGAAAGCAAACGTCTTCTTGTCTTTGTTAAAATTTATCGATGTCGACTGAAAGAAGATATTTGACGTCATATCCTGTTGTAATTGAACAGAAATTGACCAGCGACATCAAAATGATCTTTGTGCAAAATAGCTAAAGTTTGAAATCTGACGACGTCAGTGACCGACCCCTCCCGAACAAAATTCCTGGCTGCGTCCCTGACTCAGGCCACCTCTGCACGCTGTTCGAAGTGAACCGTGACAAGCCCTAAGGGAACCTATTCCTAACTTCGATGCAAAATAACACTGCGTGCGGCGTGGTGCATAATGTCACGTGACGAATTCGACCAATTGTAGGTAAGTTGATTTGTTGCGCAAATTCAAAGACATGAGAAAGCGAAGGTGGTTGTGTTGCAGTTCCAAGTTCCCACTTCTGATGTTTTTATTTTACATCACATCTGATGTTTTAAGAGAAATGCGTGATGTCTGATGCTTTGCCGATAAGTGTGAAGTTGACTGGGCTGTTGTATTTGTTTCTCACGTTTCACCTTTTTTCATGATGAAAAGAAGTTAAATTTTTGAGTTTCTTTTTCATTCATCAAATCATCTCTCAGCTTCGTACTCGCTCTGTATTATGATCAATCAAGAATGGGGGACATACGCACAACATTTAATTACAAAGCAAGTAGCAAGGGCAGAAATCAAATTTTTAAAGATACATGATACACAATACATCAATGTAACACAGATGATGCTGGGCAAGCAATGGTGATGAATGGGTGAAGAGTTGAGGCATGTACAGATGGCAGTTCAAGCACATACTCAGTACTGCTGTATGTGAAGAAAGCGAACAGCAATAAGGGTCGTGAGGCAGAGAGCAATCAATTAGAAACGTATCAATCATTTCAATGCAACAAGTATCAAGGGCAGAAAACAGTTTGTAGATATAAATCGTGAAGAAATATGAATTTACCCACAGACCGTCCATAGGCTAATGGGTGTTGGTGTGAGATCCAATGGATGAGTTATTTAACTTATTCCCAACCAGATGCATGGCGTCACCAAACGATGTTGAAGAGACAAGGGCATGGATAGGTTACAGCAATATTAGCAACAAACATTGGTCCAATAAGTGGTACATGAAAAACAAAGTGTGTTTGGTAAGTGACTAAGAGAAGTATTAAGGTAGAGTTTCACAAAAAGTCACAACATATGTGAACTCAACTAGCCTCTTAGTTACTCCACAGATGTAACTGGTGTCATGTCATTGACACGATCATTCAGCTTCATATGATTGTGGGCCTAGGAATTAAACTGAGGTCAATATCCGCGAGTTCCTGGAAATGCCGGTGGACATCACTCTGTGTGCCTTGAAATCCTATTGCGGCAAGCTTTGTACTGTATTTGGTTATTTCAACAAACCTTCGCTGTGTTGGGATTAACATATAGTTATGTTAGCCATAAAACCACTTAACTTACATAAAACTGTAATAAAAGCATTTCGTTTATTCTATATAAAAGTGCAATGCAAGAATCTGACGTTGATTAAAGAAGGCAACAAAATCTAATGTTTAATGATGGCAGTGGTTGCAGAACCACCTGTGGATATTTAAATGTGAAACCTTTTTCGACCACTTCCTGTAACATGACAATAACACATGACAAAAATGCAGTAGACTTGTTAGAAAAGTAGTAAATGCAAAAGGTAAACCTAACCCAAAATCATAGCCCTAATGCTAACCCCTAAACCGAAAGTCTGGAAGGAGTGAAGAAAAACTAACCCATGATGAATTGAAATGTGCAACCAGTCACTACTAATGAAAACGTAAGTCGCCAAGGAAAGGCAAACAGCAAAAACACCCATTGGCACAGCAGACCTATTATCTGCATCACTACTAGGATGACGACGCTTGAGTGATAAACTGACTGCTTTATTCGAACTGTGTCATGCAGTGTATGCAAGTTTTGAAATAAGAAGATCCATGGGTGATTTCGTAGCCACTGCCTTTAATGACACTGACCCCACGCAGTGGCAACACTCACACTGGTGGTGTATTTCGTTTAGGCTGGTTATGTTGGTATGGTGATGTGCTCGAGTGTAAGAGCTGTCAGCATCAGTCTGGAATACTGGATTAGTATAGTCAAATGGGGTAAAAAAAACAAAAATTTTAAGTTGCAATATCTCTAAAACAAGCTAAGGTAATTTCTTGTCATTTTGATAAAAGGTAACCCCCATGCCAAAGTATATTGACATTGAAATTTTTTTGTTATATTTTCCCAAAAAAATTATTATAAAAAAGCACTAGTTTTTTTTATCCAGGTGAAGGGGTAAAAAAACTTTTTTTGGTTAAAAAAAAACTATTGCTGTTTCAGCCATTAAAAGTAATCCACATTTGTGCACAAACATTTGGCCATATTATAGACTCGCAGTGATTTATTCACAGCATGGTTTATGTAAAAACAGGAGATTACAATGATCACTTCAGTTCAAACAGTCTTGAGCAGGTCATTGGTAATATTCTCCAAGTTAGCAAACTTTTTGGACACTACGCTCTCCCTTAGAAGTTAAACAAGCCTTTCCTCTGCCTGCATCTGTAAGTATTGGCTGATCTGGACCATGAAAACAATACTTAATGCATGGAAGAAAATATCCATGTCTTTCACAGTGAGCCAATCCCACAAGCAACTTGTATTAATTGTACTCCAGCTTTTGTGCAAGAAGTTTATTTCCATACTTGCTGGTATTTTATCATCGAGTCGACTGCCTCAAAGAAAACTTTGAAGTTGTTCCCAGTAGTAAGCTTTAAGACCTAGTCAAAAAAACACCATAAATGTTCCCACATTTACTCCTCAATCATTTTTGTGTCTTCGGCTTTACTCTTATATGTAGTACTTAGGAAACTTTTAACTGATGACTTAGTGGTGCATTGGTAACTGGTTCAACAAACAAGTTCCACATCTGATTTGACTTTCTTTGTCAACTTGCCTTTTTTCTTTTTCTCACTTTGTACTCAAACATAAGTCTTTTGTCTGCAATGACTTTTCCATGTATAAACAATGCCTTTTTTTGGCGGGTGAAATTTCAAGCTGGCCTGTTTTTACACTTGAAAATAGCCTCAGATGTTTTCACTGTCTTGAGGTACATGAGTCAAAAATATTTTTTATCTGGTAAAGAAAATCATTTGATTGTTTTTATCTGACTAAATGTATCTCGTTCTATCAATTGCTGCATGCAATTAAATACTATTTTTTTCTCATCTGGCTCTTCTGAAAGGTAAACCTGCTGTGGTGCAATTCTAGCAAAAAAGAGTTTATGAACCTGCCATTGTTTTTAGCTACACAGTACTACTGTGATGCAGTTTAAAGAATGCAATTATGATGCAGTTTCATCACCACTAATTTATTACTTTCTGGACAAACCCTGGGTTCTCAAAGTGAGGGTCATGAAAGATTTGGAATAAGAGCATGGGCGTGGTAGCAACATACTGTTGAAAATCACGATAATTGCAAACAAATTATTTTACTGTTTGATTGTGAGGTTAGCTGAGATGCAAGTATCAATGACTAAAACTAAAGAAGACGCATCTACACTAGTTAAAGAACCTCTGTTATAGACTCAAAACAAGATAATTGGTATTTGCTTGTGAGCTATTATAGTAATCAAATACATTTACAATATAGTTGAAATTACCAACACTAAATGAAGGTTCTTGTATTTTGCAGAGCAGTACTACAGAGAAATTTACTGCATCTGTTATATAGTACGATCATACAAAAATACAAATATGGGGTAAATAAAAAGTAACTAAGTTTTATTTGCCCAAGTCAATACATCCGTTTGGCGTAAAAACAAACTAGCCCATAAATTTCAAAATGTAAAGTTGTAAAATTTTAAATTGGTGTGGGTATGGAGAGACATTTAGTACCAAAGCAATTGCCAACTTTGACATGTTAATACTAAGTACTTCTAAAGCAGCATAAAAGTTCATAAAATTTGTTTGAAACTTTTGGTCCTATTTAATATCAACATCAATTTTCAAACAAATCTACAAACCCTACTTGAGGACTTAGGTTGGAACAAATATGTTACAAGCAATGTCTCAATGAATGCCTCTGTAACACCAATTCATTTGGAACTTTTTTCTTTTCAATAGTTTTTAAAGGGGGTAGTTACTTTTAACCCCAACATTGTGAAAATTTTTTACCCCATTTGACTATATATAAATCTTTTTTCAGTTACTTGTTCGTCTTGGCCTTAAAAGGTGAACATGATTATGAGAAATATATTTAATGAACGTTACAGATAACCAATGAATGGCAATCCCATTGCATGTTCTACTACGTTAGCACTGAAATTTAATGATTGCTCCAGTGCATGGTAACGAGTACGCTAGTGATTTTTTAAAAAACCTTCCGTGCTGAGCAATTGCTGCTTAAAGGTATAATTTGCCAATATTAGGCAAGTATTTCCAACTCCATAGCTCGCCAGATGATTGAGCTAGAGAGCTGTTTGAACCTTCAAAAGATGCACGGAGTCTTCTTGTTAGCATTGAAAAAATTTAGAAAGTTTTAGATATACAGTTTTTGTGGGTGACGTCTTAAGCAGGCGCGGACACAGGGGGAGATGCAGGGATGCATGCTTCATCGATAAGCAAACCTTTGGTTTTTTCGTGCCATAGGGACAAGCAAAGCTCAATCCTAGCATTTTGTGCTTTTGCTGGTCTGTTAGGCTACATGGTGAATTTTGCATCTACTTATCACCTTTTTTGTGTAAACGCTATGGCAGTCTTGAAAATGACAAGGTTCTTTTCTTCAGCAACCTCATTTTCTTTTACTGTGGCTAGATTGCTTGGTAGGGAAGCTTTCAATGAATCAGCTATCATGCTGGCATTTGCACTTTACAGCTAACCACTCAAGCTTTGCTGTTCTTTGATTTTCTCTTGCAGACTTAGATGAGCTGGCCTTGTTTGTGGAACCTGGTATAAAATAGTCAATGATCGTGCTTTGTCACTTTTGTTTTTTCTTTGCTTTTGTGCTTTCATTCATGACAAATTGTTTGCTTCTTTCTGTTCTCTTAATTTTGGTTGCAAAATAAATAGAATCAACATGCTTCTTGTTCTTATTTCATCAGAATTACCTGCAATAATAAACATCATACACAAATTACTATGGGTGTTGCAGACTATTCCAAATGACAATTAAAAACTGTAAGATTCCCCACTTGAAGAGCATTGATCTAAACCACATCCAAGTGACTATGCTCACTTGCTGCAACATGCAAGTCAAACTGCACTATGCTGGCTACCCCCACTGATGATTGTGCTGTAACAAACGTAACCTACAATGAGAATAAGTATTATGTCGTCACGTGAACTGTTTATCTCAACTCCTCTATGTACCTGTGCCTACGTCATATCTTTATGTGCTTGTTGGTTCCACAGTAGTGCAGTGTCAAAGTTTTACCACTCAATCTTCTTCTAAACCAAGCTTAGACTTGTTTTCTTGTAAATGTACATGTGTGAAAGGGATTGATTTACACAATATGGTTATGTAAAGCATTGGGTTAATTGCAAATCAATATCGCATCCACCCACCAAATTAGCCTATGTCTGCTACTGGTCATAAGTGGAATAGGTTTTGACATTCTTGGCCAAGGTCATCAGGCCCTGGGCCCCAACCGCAAGAGCCAATTTTTGACTCAAGTTTTTATTGAAAATTAGCCTATAATCTGAGTGTTTTGAGCTTCTGATTGGCTTTCTAGCGTTTCTGTTTCAAAAGTTATGGCCAAAAATTAAAAACTTTGGTAAAATATCTTTTTACCCAAACTAGTTTTTTAACCCAAATTTTGTTTTTTTGGCTATAACTTTTGAACTAAACCAATGACAGGCTCAGAAGATTCAGATTATATTAACCTAGTTTCCATAGCCTAGATCAGGGTTTCTTAAACAGTGCCCCTGGGCCCCTTTTGCAGACCACGAGTAGAGGCCTTCACTAGGTAGCTTTGCCGTGATATTGCATAACCCAAATGTCATGATATATTAGAAGGGGCCATAGCTCATGACAGTTTAAGAACCACTGGCCTAGATGATGATTACTTGCTTACTCCCATTGTGGAGATTAGGCTACTTACTAGAATGCAGACATGTTGCAAGTGTGAATCAGTGCAAAAATTGAAAGCAAAGCCCAGTAGGATAATTCCAACAAGCTTAAAGAAAGTCTAGAGTCTTTAACACTTTTGGTGCTGACTGATGCATGCATAATGCACTTGGTGTGGGTTGACACATATATGCATCATGAAAGTGCCAACGTGATAACTTTTTTCATACTAGTTTTTTGCAACAAAAATTTCCACAAATGTTCTTCATACGTTTGTCGTCAAGGTTACCTGGCCCTGGGCGCCAACCCAGCTCGCCATTTTTTGGCTGAATTTTTTTTTGGTATCTACAGTAGGTCATCATCTGAGTCTTTGTAGCCCATGATTGGCATTCTAGCATATCTGGAGCCAAAATTATGGCTCAAACCAAAATTTGGGTAAAAATTCAAATCCAACAAAAGGCAATCTTGGCGATTTTGGCTTAAAGCCATAACTCGCCATCCAATTGAGCTAGGAAAGTCTTCTACTTTGGAACGAAAAAAACTTGGTTTTGGATGTCGCATTGTTTGTTGATGTTTACATGATGGGAGTATGTTTATGCATATGTTGTTTACGTTAGGATGATATCATCAGGCCCGGGACGCCAAGAGACATTTTTTGACTTGAGTTTTTTTTGAAAACTAGGCTACATACGAGTATTTAGAGGGTTTGATGGACTTTCTAGCATTTCTAGTTCTAAAATTATGGCCAAAATGCCATGAGTTAATTAGGAAAATCCCTGCTAATCCCCTAGGGGATTCTGGAAATAATTGGAATTCTGTGGACCTCGGAACGCTAGAAAGTCGATCAAGGACTCTAAAGACTCATGTTATAGCCTAGAATCCAATAGCTTTGGGCCACAAAATTGGCTTGTTGGATCAATTGAAACGTAATTTTAAAAAACGCAAAGCCTACCCCAATCATGATGTCAAAAACCCAAAACTTCAAATTTTTTATTTCTAAACTACAAAACTTGAGTTTTTAGAGGGTTTGAACAGCTCTCTAGCTCAATCAGCTGGCTAGTTGTGGCCTTGAGCCAAAAATGATCAAGATTACCTTTTGTGGGATTTTAATGTTCATCCAATATTTGGTTTTTGAGCCATAGTTTTAGCTCCAGATTGACTACAAAGCCAGTAAAGGGCCTAAAGACCTAGATGATAGCCAAGTTTCCAAAAAACCCTTGAGCCAAAATAATGGCTTGTTGGTTTGGCTCCTAGGGCCAGAAAACAAATATTTTCATTAGGAACGTATATATACGTTGCCTGGAAACCGTGGCTGGTTTTCCTCTGACATATATGTACGTCACTTGGTATCGAAAGTGTTAAAGGATTCGAATAGCTCTATCAGTTGGCGAGTTATGGCTAAACATGTCCAGCCCACAATTGGGGCTCGATATTGGAGGGTTCATATTATTTGCTGAGATCCATTTGAGTAGCAACAGAGTAAAAAATCCTAAATTGAAGCATTTCTATCTGTTGACAGGTAGTGGTGGACCTAGAGTTACAAATTATTACTGAATTTTTGAAAACTAAAACAAAACATGTCATCTTCTAATGAGATTTATTATTCTGACAAGTATTACGACGATCAATATGAATACAGGTGGGTTTGAAATGTACACAATGTTTGCTAAGATCTATTGTATAAATCGAAGTTTTTGGTGAGTTTAATGCTAGAAATCACCTTGTTTTATTCAGCATAGGCAAATGTTAGATTTATCATGTTAATCTGATTCAGTAACAGACAAACCTTTTCCCAGGCATCAATTGTTGAAGTGGCAGTCATTAATTGTTTTTTAAATAGTATTTACATGTTAAAAGAAAAATGTCTAGAACTGAAAAGCTGTGGTAATGTCCTGTGCTAATCCTGCCAGAGAAAAGTCAAAAGTATTTGTCATTTGTGTACAAAATTACTTTATTCCAGAAAGATGCTGTATGAGTAATATAAAACATTCCTCTGTTAAAACAAAACATTACAGCAAGGAAGCTATGCAGGAGAGTGGTTGGGTGACTCATTCACTGGGCTGCTCACTATCAGCCACTTTGTAAATGGAGTTAGTTGGTTTTTTGACTCTCCAGCATGAGCTTGTTACTGCAGTCTGTGCATTATGATATCATAGAAAGCATGACAATGTCAGTGACATGAAAAAACACATGAACTCACATGAAACTACCTTCTACAAAGTTAACACTTTGGCACCCGGCTGGCTTCGGGGATTTTCAGAAAAAAAAAACGCCTAAATGCACGTGGCTTTGCACGGGAATATCTCCGGTCCGGTATGCTCTACAGACCCAGTAAAAGTCTCAAAAGACGCGGCAAGTCTTCTAGTCTGCACTCGAAAAAAAATTTTTCTTGCGGAGTGCGTTTTTTTGTGAGTGACGTCATAAGTGTAAGACTTTTAGGCCGCCTTGGTCCACTTTGCCTGGCCCTGGGCGCCAACTGTGAGGTGGTAGTATTTCACTTAAGGTTTTACTGGAAACTAGGCTACAATCCGAGTCTTTTGATACTTTGGATGACCTGCTGGGGTTTCGGGTTCAAAAGTTGTGATGTAAGTTGGTAA
>JGI24021J15306_10013765_pt1 | contig 10061 bp, 4 predicted proteins | sample Ectturendosymbi1_FD_15306 | JGI IMG/M metagenome (IMG submission 15306) | reverse complement strand
TCTTGTGTAGTTTAGCAATATTCGATCTTGCAAACCGGGGTGTGCGTTAGCCAGTCCAGCCGCACACTTTCTATGCTCGATTGCTCGTATTCGACAAGACATTAGCGCAGCTTGATTTTGCCGTTGAAAACTGCTCTGACGTAGTGTTGATTGTGTTTTACTCCTTTGTTTTAACGCGCAGCAAGAGATTTCTGTAGTTATGGTCTGCTATGTCGTAGCGTTGAGTTCATTTTCCTCCGATGTCCTAACATGAAGGGCTGATAGCTTATGTTCAGCGCAATGGCACATAAATTAACACGAATATGACGTCAAACTGTGACGTCACAAACAGCGCACACCAAATACAAATTACCACCATATGCCACTGACAGAAACCCTCCCCATGAAAATTTTCTGCGTTCGCCACTGGGGAAATACATTTCTAGAGGGGAAGCATTTTTGTTTTTATCATACGTCTAAAACAAATTTTTCTGAGAACAACAAAATTTGGGGGGCACAAAAAATATTTGGGGGTAACTTCCCCCGAATGCCCCCCCATGTCTGCGGTCTGGGCAGAACCGTCGCCAGAAAGTTTTCCATTGGGGGATTCATGCTTGTGAAGCGGGGCTAGAAATTCTGAAAATTTATATTTAATCTTAACATGAAGAGAATTTGCAGATTGTGCAAATTAATATGAATATTTCCCCGCAAATACCCATAATAGGCTCGTGGTTTCCAACTAAAATATTTGAACGAACTTAACAAAAGGAATTGGGTCGTAAATCATTGTCATTTAATTGACGGCGATTATTTAGAGATGTCGCAATGAAATGCAAATGTAAAAAGATTTTGCAGGAAGTAAATCCCATTGTTCAGTTATGAAAACATTATCAGCGAAGGAGCAAGCATGAGACCGGTCAAAACATGTGCGCCGCGATGAAAGTGTTTTTTCCATTAGCCCGAACTGATAAACATTACTCTGAGCTTAAGTGAAATACGCTGATGAATCGTGCGCATTGGGCTTTTCACTGTCCGAAATACGCATGCATAAACTTTGCTGATGTCTGGACTTGTTAATCTCCTGATGCATGGCACATGTTTAGATTAATAACATTTTGTATCTCAAATCGCCTACAAATGTTAACAAATATAGACTAAGGCCTACGTGGACGCAACGGTTAACAGCCATAATCCACTAACTGCACTACTCTATTTTGGGACAACCTAGCAAGGATTGCTAAGTACACTCTTCTAACTACACAATTAACTCCATCTGATTGTCTGAACAGCAGTGCACAANTGTGTAACTTTCATCGTAAGCACCAAAGAAATCTTGNTTCTATGCAGTACAAAATATGATAAGACTACCTGGGCTAGACATAGTACATTTTTTTTACAACAATCACTGCACAAAACACGTTGATCAAGTGGAAGTCTGACTTCTGGACGTATACAACTAGGTATGTAGGTAGGGTCGGATAAATGAACGCGAGGCCCATCAGGGCAGGGTCGTGACCGCAAAGCCTCCGAAACGCTTAGCCAGGGATGTACTGTATTTCTAACAAAAGAGGTGTGGAAATGCACACAAAAAACTAGCCATTTTAAAACACCTTCGAACTCATATTACAGCAAAATATGAAAAAGGTGTGGAAACGCCGTTCCCGCGCGATCCAGCCCCATTACACTTCTGTGTTTAGCGCAAGACCGCAGTTCGCTCATTCCCGATCCTTTGCGTGCATAGGCACGTAGCGAAACCTGTTACTAAACTTGTTAAATAGGCTACTTTGCTTTCAAAGGGACCCCTAACAGCAATTGTAATGTGTAAATGCCTAGCTTTCAAAGGGGCTCAAAGTAACTGTAATTCATGATCACTTTTCTTTCAAAGGCCCACCCCCAATTTTACTGATTTCTAGTGCTTCATATTTCAATTTGGGGATCGAAGCTTTCTTTGGGGGGCTATGTGGTGACGGGACTGAATTTTGGACCCCTGTAACAGTGTGGGTCCCGCAATTGGGGGGTATCGCGTACGGCTGATACGGCTCTGAGAGCGACTAACATCTTTTCACTTTACCTTTTCGAAAGGTCTATATAACGCTAAGTTTTTCCTTGACTACTTTTTGTCAACCATACCTTCTTTTCCACTCTGTTTTCTTCACAGGAGGTACAGTATGATGGTGAACGGAAAGCAGTTGTAATGGTGTAAACATCATTACCAGGGNTGCCAAGAAAACGCGTAACGTACTAACACAGCGTGATCCAAACACTGGCATTCGGGCCGCCGGACAGTTTTTGTGCGGCCTGCGAACACTTTCTGTATGCCGTATATTACACAAAGTCGCAAATACATTGAATTAACCACACAGCCTTTGCAAGTCACACATCATTGAAGTGCAGGTCAATATGTAAGTATTAGGGGGTAACAATATCTTTTTACAAATTACGACGTTACAATAAGTAACCTTTAGGCTAGGCTAACGCTGCAGTACTCAATGACCACAAAGCATGCGTTTATTTTTTATCTTTGTTGCAAGCATAGACTGTAATTAATTTTCAAGTTAGATTAGAAGATGTGCATTGTGGAAGTTATATTTAGTCAAGTAGGCTACAGCAATTTAAGAAACAATGAGTATCAAAATATGAGTATCAGAGGAAAACCGAAAGTTCAATTCTAACTGTGTAGAAAGGTAGTTCTTCGCCAATAGCAATGGCAAACCACTGTGTCTTGTGGGGTTGCAAGTAATATCCGCTCCCAAAGAGTTTTTATTTAAAGAGCAACAAACACGAGAAAACATACCGGAAATACCAAGNAAATTATAGGAAAGCAATTTTGAAATAATTGAAGAGTAACCAGACCCGCAACCAGGGCAACCGNGCAATTGCCACGGTTTATGAGACTTTGCACTGAAGACGTGCTCCATATTCGNAATTTGCGAAAGTGCTTTCTCAATTACGAAACGATTGAAAAGCGACACACGAAATAGAATGGCTGATGAAACCTGCATTTCATGCGTCTGCCGACTACGAAAATTAAAGCGGACATTGACTTTATAACCAAACCCATGAAACTAAAATTTATTTTATTATTTTGTTGGGGTGTTGTGTATCTTTTTTCTAGCAGAACATCTCTATTTTGAGTCACAAACAAACAAACAGAAAACTTATAACTTACCCTAAAATAAAAAATTCCCTTAGACGTGGAGCAAAATTAAGTCTATTAGAACGGCAAACGAGTCTTTCAATTGTAATTGAGCTCCACTTTGTGAGGCCGGCAAATTTTTCCTCAAACCGTAATGTGGCCCTTATTATGCTCGCAGTCTTGGACCACCCTGTTCAATCACTCGAAAGTATCTCAGAGGCTTAGGTAACCTATGTTCAAGTGTGGCTTACAATCAAGGGCGGCAAACAATCGAGGAAATACAGTACCAGTGCTCTTCAACCTTTCTGTCATCGTGGAACCCATGAAATACTTTCGCGTTTGTCATGGAGCCCCATTAGCAAATATTTAAAAAACACGACTTACTTGTAAGAAAATCAAAATTTCCGTTATTAGACACTTCAACAAACAAACAGTTATTACAGAAGTTAAAAAGCAATAAATTTAGTGACTCGGTTGTTCTTGCATTTCTGGAATGTACCTGCTACATTCAGGATTTGGCAAAAAGAACCCGTATCTCAAATATGTGTCGTCCCAAATTCTAACTTTGGCAAATGAACATTTGGTCCGCTTCGGACGTTTGAACTACATTGCTCATTACCGTCCACACCTTCGCTATTATTATTTCGCTTCACATAAGAAAATATTCTACTTTGCTTCATCTGGCTTGACTAAATAGTAAAAAGTTGGATTCCCACAATGGATGAACAGCAGCTCTAGTCCGTTGTCTACTCTCTACTATTCCGATGTACAGTACTGTGAACTGTACATCGGCAACATTGTATAACTATGATGCAAAAATAACGTTCTTAATTGCACAACAACAAACAACAAGTAGCGCAACAACCCTCAATATTTCTTGTTCCGCTATCTGCACTCAACCCCCTGCACAACTAACTGGCTTACTTGGAGTCTGAATGCGGCACGGTGATCTAAAAACTACATAATGACGCATTAACATACAGAAGCAAGATATCATTTCCCCTAAAAAAACGAGGAATCCTCGCGGAACCCCACTATATGTTTTGCGGAACCCTAGGGTTTCGCGGAACCGCTGTTGAAGAGTACTGCAGTACACTGACCAGGTTTTCTGGAGAGACGTTTTGCCTCCGTTTTTTCAGTGCTAATTTTCATCCCAGCGTGGTCGCGCGCGGCACAAAACCGATCAAGTTCATTTCGAAGTCCCTGTTCAGAAAGTGCAAGCAGCACCAAATCCTCCTCAAAACGCAAACGGTTGATCTCGCAACTGACAACGGTGACATCCCTGTTGGAAAGAATTCTTCAGGGGATATAAACTGGATAACACACATATTATGAAACATGTTAACATGTTTTACATGTTTTAGCTAAAAATAAACAAGATCAATGACAGAGATGATACACCCAAGGGGTCGGATAAACCATCAACCCCTTAAATGAGATGCAAAAGACTCTGTTATTTGCTTGTTTTTTAAAAAAATGCAGCTCTTTTTTGCAACATAACGTTTAAAGTTTCAAGCAATATCTTATGCATTGATATTTTTAAGACGTTGCATCTGGAAGCACAACCGATTACATGTACGAAAAAGAAGGTATCAAATGTTCGTTTGCAGCGGAGTTGAGAGACACTGGACGCTATGGATTCCTTCTACCAGAAAAGTAAACGATGCTGAAAAGAACCTTGTTAATTTATTGTATTCAAGAACAAAACAGTTTGCAGGTCCTTGAAGTGCATAGCAAAACCTGTGTTTCTTTGTTTTGCATAAAAAGGTTGTTATAGCAACTTCTGTGTTTTCACTTATAAATGATTTTGAAAGGTTTCAGTAAAAATAACAATCACTAGTACTAGAGGTTTCGATTTTGTCGGTACAGTCAAGGGCTTGTCAGCTTGCTCAGATCCAGAAATGCTTTGAACATAGCAACTTATCAAATGAACTCCTTGAACTGGTTTCACACTTAGTCTGCATTGGAGATGTTGCGGACTAAGCTGGAAATTCTTCCATGGTGTTGCTGAATTGGAATTGCGCAAGTTTTGTTGTGAATGTCGTGTGGAGGAACTTTAGATAAAAGTTGCTGTTCTAGTTTTGCCTTTTCGTTGTTTTCTTGCACTTCTAGTTTTGCCTTTTCGTTGTTTTCTTGCACTTCAGGAAACAGCGATTTAAACTTCAATTTGGCAAATATTTCGGATTTTCCGCTTTGGTGCAAAATTGTACGAATGGATTTTTTAATCAAATGCAGCAGCTGTTAAACCGAGTTTTATCAAAAATCGGGCTCAAAGTTGTTTCTGCACTCTTACAAATATTCTCTAGTTGCTAGATTACTTCCGACATTATTGAAACAGGATAGGAAAAAATAAAGCGCTGTTGACTTTGTTTTTTTTTCGTTTCATTAGCCTACCTTCTTGCGAAGACTTGAATTTCTGAAATGATGGTATTTATCACCATTTCCCAGATTTCATTAATTCTTGCATCCTGACCACGGAAATTATGACTAGCTTTAAAAACACTGTTGTGTAAGACAAGTAAGGTGGAAGCAAAATACTGCACTTGACTTTTTATCTTAGCTTTCGACTTTACGCCTGTCCAAATTTCAAATACTTTAAGAAACTGTCCATTCAAAGCAGTGCCTAGAAGCAGGCGGGGAACGCCAACAATTCTTGAAACGTGCTTTGGAAACGTTCTGAAAAGCATGCTACCATCAAAAAGAGCTAATATCTTTTAATGAACCAAAATGTCGTGAACGATTGACAGAGTTTTTTAACTTTTTTCGTAATTATCCTGTAAGTAGCAGCACAAAGCTTTGATACTGAGAAATTATTTCAACTACTAAGCATCATCAAAGCATGCAAACTTTATTAATGCGTTCTTACCTGGTGCAAATAATTATTATTTCTTTAATGGTGCGGCTGCCTGGAGATGGCGCCACATCCAAAGAAATGGTCACGGGTAGATGGCGCCCATAGGTAATAAGTCACTGTGATAGTCACAACAAGCGAATTACCGTAGTTCACTTGTCCCTATATACCGATAGTGCAACCTAGTATCAATAGAGTAAACTCGTCGAATGAGCTCTATTGTTGCTGATTGCTTTCCTGCTAATTTGATGTCCCGAATAACCATCTTTCTCTTGTGTTTGCCTCAGCGCTTCAAAGCGATGCAGTCAAATGCAACAACTAGTCTTGATTTTCAAAGTTTTGGAAACATTTTTTCAATAAAACTTTCGTGTTGCATGATGGAATTGCAGATGAAATTCTAATCACGAAAAACACAAGACAGATCAGCTATTTATGTTGTTTTCTTTATGAAACGATTGGTCTGTCATTTAATTGACGAACCTGATGATAATGGTTAGAAAACGCAGAATTCTCGTTGAACTGATTTTGAGGAGTATAAGTATTCTCGCATAAAATGAGGTGACTGCCCAAAAACATATTACAATCAGGCCCGTAACCAGGGGGGCGCAAGGGTGCGAAGCGCCCCTAGAAAATTTTTCGCCCCCCTGGAAACATGTTTTGGACATAGTATGAAAATATTGCACATAGTTCAAAAAAATTGGGCCCCTCTCAGAAAACTCTTCGCCCCTCCTGGTGTCCCAAGCTGGTTACGGGCTTGGTTACAATTAATTAATTTAACAAATTTCATGCAGCTGATTCTGTTAATATTCTCTTTTTGCAGTCAAATTCAACCTACAGCCGAAGAAGCGTTTGCTGGTCTGAAAGTGATCGCACAGGCAATCCGGTTTGGAAGATGTGCGTAATGCGAAGAATCATGCAATATTGTCAAAATTGAAATGAAACCAAATAAATTGCTCACAAAGATTTATGGAGTGCTTTCGTTAGCTGTGCGTGGTAAATAGCTGGAAAAATAGGAAGTTGCACAAAAGGTTATTGACAAGCTTGTCCATGGGAGCAGGAGCGTGCAGATGTCTGATGATGCCCGGGGCAAATACTTGATTGTGTGCTCCCCTACAAAATTCTAGTATTGAGAAAAGTGAGAAATACAGGCAAAGCAAAACTACCTGCCCAGACCTTTGTCACGTGCAAAGGATTACGGCACAAAAATGACATCAACTGAAACGAAAAAAGAGGAAAAAGCTCTACGAGTGTCGTACCACATTACGCAGCAGTAGCATTGGACTTGAACTTTGCATAACGTACGTGAAAGGACACAGAACTGTTCATGGCACTTTTGGCGAGAATACAAAGTGAAATACGTTTCAGAATAAACGCTGGTGCTCTGTTCAAAAAAGCATTACGTTCAGCGCCGGATTTAGATGGTGGGGGGCTTGGGGCGGGCTCAGACGTGGTGGGAGGTCCCATGTGCGGATACAAAATGTTTAGGAAGGGGATGATCGATGAAGTCACTAGTATTTCCACATATCATTAATATTTATGACGTAATCTTGTGACGTCACATTTGTTAGCTCAACTCCAACAAAACTTTATGACGCAACATGGTATTTGCAATGATTAGCGATTTGTGAAAATGTTGCAAAACCAGTCGTTAGAAGCATCGCGTTAGAAGCAATACTACTTAGAAGCAATGGTCGTTAGAAGCAATACTACTTGAAAAGAGTTTTGAAAATTTTTGGAAAAACTTTCTGGGCGATCCAACGTTTTCATCATCTCTAAACTAGTCTTTGCTCAGCTATAAATTTTACAACAGAAACCAAACGTTGCAGGCAGAGGGGATTTCCGATATTGTTAGATTTGATTGACCTGACTAGCTACTTCTGTATCAATTAATTACATCTGCGACTAAATGCAATCGTGGCATCTATATGTTCCATTGAATGCTCGTGGCTCTTCAGGCGCTCAAGAGCGTGTTTCCAGTCGAAGATTTCTTTTCTAATAAGGAAATAAACACATTTAGTCGTATCCGCGGCTCCGCACACATCAGTACACAAGTGAAACATTTAAACCAAGGGTGCGCAACCTGCGGCCATACGGTCGCCGATAATGAAGTTTGCGGCCGTCCACATGTAATTTAAAATATAAGATTTGGCGACCGTACTGGCGTATATTGAAACAAAACAAACACAACGCAAATCAGTCGACACGATGCGTTACAGTCTGGATGGTGATGTCACAAAGAGTTATAGAATGAATACGCAATTTATGTTTCAATGTGTTCTGTGTTGGTTCGCACTTGCCAGTAACCTATTCTGTAATTAAACATATCTCATAAAAAATAACTCGAACTCATTGGCGGTCGTACTTCATACAAATAACTTTATGATACTGCCGCCGGCAATAGCAAAATAACAAAAGGTTGTACACTAGAGATGGTACAGTCCAAGATTTTTCAGGCCCGGACTGCCCATAGCCCGCAACATTCAGCCCATTAACCGCCCGTGGACCGACAACATTTATTCTTTTCTAAACAGGCCCGCGCATGGCCCGCTAAACAATTGGCAGTCTTGTCTATTTTGTCTCGTAAGGCAAAATATCTCCAATGGCTATTTTGCCTTCTGGAGTAAAATATCTGCTGAGACTATTTTGCCTTTTGTGGAACATGATTGGTTGAAGTGGACATATCATGTGACAAGCACAATAAACAAAGTTGCATGCTTGGATTACTCTCCTAGTGTTTTTCCACTAAATCTAGTGTTTTGCTTTTCATCTAGTGTTCTATTGGTTTTTCATAGGTGTCTAGTGTTTTTTAATGAGTGAGCTGAATGTAATTAAAGTACAAATTTTGTGTAATTGTAACTGTGATTGAGACGTTTTGATTTTGTGCAATTCTAATTAGCTAAAAATTCTACTGTTGCAACCTCTCTGCTGGCGTTGCACTGAAATGCGCGGTTAACCACGAATGGAACTTGCNCGAAGAACAACACCATATATATGTGACGCGAACAAACAATAAGAGAGTGATNTCGTCAGGTGAACTCTATTGTTGCTTGCTGCCACAGTGTGAAGCTTTGCGCACATGCCNCTCGGGCGCTTCCGATCGCAACACTACCAAATGCATATTAAATTACACGAAAGCATATAATCTGTTTTGAGTTACCGCCATGATTCGAGGTGACTGGTGATCTATTAAAAGTTTCAGTAGCCTGTACAGCCTACAAACAAACACAAGCGTTGCTACTGAAGGTTGTGGGTTGTGGCTATGTTGAAAGTCATGAAACAGAGGTGCCATTTACCCATTTGCCTAAATTTCACATTTCATACCACAAGGAATTTCTCAAGAGCAATGGCGTGGAAGTGTGGTTGGTCTTTTCCTTGTGGTAATTTACCATGTTGTGTGAAAGTGTTGCACTTCACCAAGTCATGTCAAAAGATTGTAAGGCGTAAAAGAACAATTGTGTGCATGTGTTTGTGTGTTTATGTGTGTTCTATCGTCCATCTGGTCTGTGACTAATAAACATATAATCAGAGCTGGGCAGTAGCGAGCTACTGTAGCGAGCTAATTTTCCAGTAGCGTCAGCGATAGTGCCGCTCTTTTTTGAAAAAAATAACGGATGCGGTAGCGACCTACCACAATTTTACCGCTACCGCTATTCGCTACTTTGGCGTGTGTGGTGGCCACAAGAAAAAGTTCGCAAGAGTTCTTCCGTCAGCATACGTTGATAGTAACTACTCTTCTCACTGTTTTGCGCTGATTTTGGATGATTTGTCTGAGGTAAGCTAGCATCATTAGGAAAGATTTAGCTCATGTTGCTTTTGACCTGATCGATAGGTTCCACGTCAGTTCCATAAAAACTCAGAATCAGCGACAAACTTAAAGCAGTTGGTGCTTCGAAGCATTGGCTACTGCTACCGGTAAAGCTGCGTATGACTGAATTGAATGCTTGGAAATATATGGCACTGGATTCAAAATTTCGCTGCACTTGCAACTACGGTTTTTATTTTGAAGTATATGTCAGTATGACAGTTTTTGTAGCTTGCTTCGACTCCAGGATATTTGACTGTATGCATAACTTGAAGCAAACTTATGATTCTGTC
>JGI24021J15306_10013764_pt1 | contig 10061 bp, 6 predicted proteins | sample Ectturendosymbi1_FD_15306 | JGI IMG/M metagenome (IMG submission 15306) | reverse complement strand
CCCGGAGCTGGAGGAAGGGCCTCCCGTACCCCCCGATCGGGGGCCCCGGACAAAAAGAGGGCCCCCAAATCTGACTGAGTACCTTTGTTACGGCATATAGAGACACCAAAACTGAACTCACCAAGAAATGATTTCTCACATTTACTCTTTCAATATTCATATTTATCTAACACGTCAAAGAAATTATTCTTCACACGACCCATAACTTCCTAAAGCCAACCTGTGCTAAATGCATTGTGGATAGCTTCGTTGTCAGCATTTGCCTTGGTAAGGTGATTGTTGTGCAGGTAACGTTTGCTGAATCCACGTTGATTGTAAGCATTTTTAGCATAGCCTAGTAAAAAATTATTCCAAAAAAAACGTCCAAAAACTTCCAAAAAAAACTTCCAAAAAAACGCAAAAAAACAACAACTTCCAAAGTTGTTCCAGTCCAAAAACTTCCAAACTTCCAGTCCAAAAACTTCCAAAAAACGCAAAAAAACAACAACTTACAGAAAACCAAAAAAGTACTGAATACTGAAATATCAGCAGAATTTGGGCTCAGTTTTTGCATTTGCTAGTCAGGGGGGAGGTTCGCACCCTTGTACCCCCGTCAGTCACACCACTGTTGTAGACCTGTGTGGTATTCTTTCACTGTACAAGAATAGAATAATCGCTTTGCAATCATATAAAATCGTAATCGTAGCTCGCGCCTGTAATATCCAGTGTATCTTGTGTCAAAGTTGTCCAATCAACACACGAAACTTTACACCAATGAGAAATCCAGTTATTTAACGAATAACACTGTGCCCAGTTGTGGGCCTCGGCCCAATTTTGGGCCGTTCAGCACTTTTTAATGGGCCGCGCAACACTTGTTGTTGTGGGCCGTGCTTGCTGCGCTGGTTGCGTGGAATCAAACATACGCAACTGTAACAATTATATAGAAGATTGATTGTTTCACGTTAACACGGCATTGACGTTGTCATTATAGGGTTTTGCATTAATAAATCATTGCTATGTTACAGAATACCGAATAAAACATAAGTTTGAAATTGGGCCTTCAAAAAAAAAGCACGGGCCTTTAATTACCATTAAAAGGGCATGGGCATCCGCATGAGAGGAAAAACGGTCATTCGCCACCCCTTTTGGAAAATGGGGCTAAGAACCAAACTTTTCTAGCAAACCTGAAGTCAGGAGCTCAATTCCGATTAAACTGATATAATTCTTGCATTGACAGATTATTTGCCGTTATGACACCCACAGTGCACACGAACCAAGTTCACTGTCCTGGTGTTGTGCAGTGATGACTTGCAGTTCGCTCATGTCTGCTGCTTTGCCTGTCTGCAGAGGCAAGTTGCGAACAGGGCTCTCACAAATGCAACTCCAAAAATCCCAGAACAGTACCAAAAAATCCACAAATATGTGGATAAAATCGGAGTGCCAATGATAAATAGTAAAAATAGAACCAAATATGATTTGCAAAAAAACTGAAATAGTTGATTTCACACATTTTCATACATTTCCGAAAATCCCTAAAAAGAGTCAAAAGTTCCAATCTAGGGACAAAATTCCTAAATGTGAGAGCACTGGTTGCGAAACTTGCGTGTAGATTGTTCTTTATGTGGATGAGCGTTCACCGTCAAAAGCCAGTAAAGGCAAGCAAGGATTTATTGAAAGGGTGTTTGATTGCTTTGGACGAGATTTTAGACGTTTGCAGCTCTTTCTTCAAAGTGATGTTGGCAAATCGTGCTAGGTAAAATAAAGACATAATTGTGGTTTTGTTAAAGACCATGGCAATTTTCTTCTTTGTAAAAAGTACCCTGCTAGTGCTTGAAAAATCTGCAGATGGTCTATTTTGTAACTTATCGTAATATACTTGGCTATTGCTGCCAACGAAGAGCATTTTTTGTGGCTATTACCGTAAAATGGAGCAAGCGCTTTGCGAACGTCCGTTTACGTTGCATCGTCAGTAACCTGAAAAGTATAAGCAAAATTTAGACGTTGCCCCACATGAAAAAATTTCTGCGGACGCCCATGAAAAGGGGTTTGGGGTCATTCTAACGAAAGTTTACCGATCACTACTGTGCGCAATACTGCTGAGCGGAGCTTCAGCAAATTCAGGCTAATTAAAACATTTCACAGATCAACTATGACTGATAAAAGGCTAACCAATCTGGCAAGGATATCTACTGAAAGTGAAACTGCAAAAACATTAGGTATGACTGAGCTGACAGAAACATTTGCATTTTTGGAAACTTGGAAAAAGTCATTTTCCAAGCTTGAAACATAGCAAATGCTTAAGTCTGTCTGCTTTATACGTTGTGTTGATGCTGTAGAAAATGCTTTTATAAACATTTGATGAAAACGTCGATATTTTGACAACATAAATACTATGCGTTAAATGCATTATATTGCATATTGGGGTCCCCAACGTCAAGGCTCGGGGGGGGGGCAAACACCTAGCGCCGGCCCTGATCACCCCTCCCTGGATCCGACCCTGAGGCTATTCTCGGAGCAGTCAGGAAAAGTCAAGAAATAAAAAGAACAGAGTTGATAACCTTACAATTTTGCAATGAACTTGATAAGGTATGTCCTGAAACGCATACCTGCTGGCTCTGACAGCAGAACGCCATTGATAGATTTTTAAGCACCCTAGGCAGGATCAATGACAGCACCCACCTCTCCTAAACAAAGATCCTTATTCTATATATCGTCACGTTGTACATTATGGAACTAAGGACGAATATTTTGCACGAGAAAAATTCATTAGATGAATAAAATTAATACCAAATTGCGACATGGCTTATCTGCAGCATAAATGAAATTGATATAATCTTTCTGCATCAAACCTGAAACAGTGTAGTGCCTGTATCTTCTCATAAGCTATGTGAACGTGTGTTCTATTTACTTTCATTATGTTCATTCACTTTTACTTGGTGTATGTTCGTCACGTCCTGAACACACATCTACTTTTTGCTCCTGTTTGGCCCCCTCGTTTGGCTCAGCGCCCTAGGCAGCCGCCTGGTTCGCCTAATGGTAACGCTGGCCCTGGCTGTAGGGCATAGGCGAAGTGACGATATAGACGAAGTCGTTATAGCTGAACTAGAATATACGAAAAAGAGGAATTTTGCTGGGATTAAAACCACCTGATATTTCAGAGGTGATGTAACTTGTAACTTGATGTTTCACCTAACAACTAAATATGTTTTTGAAAAATTTTGGAGAGCAATCGCCCGGTTTCCGATTGGTTGTCACCAGTGGCGTAACTGGAGATTTGTGCCAGGGGAGAAAAATTTAACTGAAGGGGCCCACCACCGACCGTAGGGGGCCCACTAGCCAACACTCAGAAGAAATGTTTAAAAATGATAGTGAATCTGGATGCTATGGATATCCATACTAGCAAAAAAAACAAAAACAACCTGAAAAACGAAAAAAAACAACAACCTGCTGAAAACCAAAATAATTCTAAATATCAAAATGTGAGATAAAGGAGGTCTGGTTTTACATTTAGCTTGCCATGTGGGCAACTCGCCCCTCTTCCCTTCCGTCAGTTACGCCACTGGTTGTGGTCCTGGTTTGACTGACATGAGTTCCTTAATTAAGAAAAAGTATTTTTGTTTGACAGATAGCGACCGTGGACCGAAAACTCGATGTGATTTCTCAGTGCTTGCAAATTGAAGACAACAGCAACGATTAGAATCTATGGCACAGTGCACACAGACCCAGACACAGTTGATTGATTTTACTCTCTGTGTAGCATTCTCAAGGATATCAGCAACACCAAAGAAAATCTGATGTTCCAATACTCGTCCAAGGCGCGGGTATCTGTTAGAGACAAAACTGCTGTAGCCAGGCAAACGCCTGTAGTGTTTACGACAGCAAACTGATAATAATATATGCAGACTTGTCAATAATTACCGTAGATACAAGGAACGAGCAAACGTCATCAAATCACACCTTGTTCTTGCAAAATCTTGTTACTCAGAAAAGATTTCAAAATTTTGCAGGGGTTTTGTTTGAAGGCTTCTCGTTGTCTCGATATTTTAAAAACGCCAGTGAATTTTATTTTTTCGTCATAGGCCAACACGCTTATTTTCTTCCATATGACCGTACTCTTGTGTTTTCAAACGTGCTATTTGATGCACGAGCTGCAAAGCAACATCCTTTAGTTGCGTGGCAAATACTTTCAATAATCGTCATCACTGGGAGCGAAAGTAATCTACTCTTTCATGAAGCCTCGTTATAGCCAAGACGTCCCACAGAGGCTTTCAATTACGAGCCCAAATATTATTGAAATCAATTCACGCGCGGTGCTGCCAATGCCATTGACGTTCACCAGTGCAACATTCACTACGAAAGCAGCTGCATGGCCCCGCCCCCGGGGCAAGCAAGTGGAGGTGGGCGCCGCTGACCACTTGTGACCCTGCGAAGGGAGTACAAAGTGAGTATAATGAAACTGAACTATTACGGAAACCGATTTGCAAACCGGTTGTAATCCCAATCTCTTAAGTTATCCTTGAAACGTCTTTTAAATCTCTCATCGTAATTGGTGAAAAAAGTGCAGTATTTTGCTGAATGTTGTTGAGTTTTATGACTTCGTTGTGGCGGTGCTGGGCGTGTAGGGCGTTGCAACAACCACTGGTTTTATTTTAACATGTAGCAAGTATAGCATATTCGCTGTAACAGTGTGCGTTCAGTGAAAATTTTCTTTTACATAAATTAAAAAGTACAGCATGTCTTGTTCTTAAAATTCCTTTGTCAGAAAACCAAGGAGTGGTCAGTGGTCAAGAGCGGTTCATACTAAAAACTTACCGTCACTTAAATCCAAGTATGATAATCTTTCAGGAATCAATTCTATTGGTTGACAGAAACCCACCAGTAATAATGTAGTCGAAACAGCAATCTCTGAGACAGCGGCTTGGTTAAAAATTCAAGACCAAGATTCGAGACCTGAAAATTTGTCGACTTCAACATTTTTCTTCCACTTCTCAAAAAGGTGATCAATACGTTTGATCTTTAAGGTTGCAAAATTTTACCCACTCTTTCCGTTGTACTGTTTTTTCCTTCACTGAAGTTACGTAAAACATTGAGTAGTTTGAACTGCGGAGGATTTGCCAAGCAACATCAACAAAGCATTAAAAATCTCGAGACAACTGGCTCAAGACCGAGAGCTGCAGTGGTCGAGACCAAGACCAGGTCTTGATGCTTTATCCCTGGTTATAAAGGTCAACTCACTTTACAGAATTTTTTTAATTGTTTGATTTAGCCTAAACCGTAGCTTTTATTGCAAAACTCTTGCATGTGCTGAATCGATATCATTGTGGCATTTAATCTTATTCAATTCAGTCGAATGACCCTGGTTAACAACTCCATTGAGTACAGACCCGCCTTTCAATCCCATACTCGTCGTCGCTTATCCATACAGTTGGACCACTGGCGGTAACTCTAACGAATCGAATCAATGACGTGAGATAAATGGGACTGTGGTAACATTTTTAGAGACCAATCAGCCGCCAGGGATGGAGGAACCGGGGGGCCGCATGAGACTAGGCCCAGTCACTTTTCGTTCGGGGGGCATATTCCCCCCACTTTCAAATTTTGCTTAAACCATTTAAGCAACACAATCAGTATTGGGTCCATTGTTAAAGTAAATCGTTTATTGAAAAAGATTTGGCAAAATTTTGGCAGTAGGCTGTTTTAGCAATGTTATTTGCAATGTATTATTTATCTTTTGGCAGTGAATTGGGCGGAATTTCGTAAATGTTTGGCAGAATGCAACGTACACAATCTGGTCGCCCTGCTCCGGCCTACCTAGGGTGCGGTGTAAACAGGGGTCGTTGGGGGCTTATAAAATTTTGCATAACATTGAATAAACACGCTGACAAAAGTTAATGACGTCATATTTTCAATGCTTGTGATCAGAACCGTCGCACGAAAGTCTTCAATAGGGAGGTTTTACGCTTGTACAGGGGGCTTGACCTTCTAAAACTTGACAAAAACTCCACTGATTTACAGGGTTTCATATTTCAATTTGGGGGCATGGAGCTTTGTTTGGGGGGGCTAAACCCACCTAAACCCCCCGTGGCAAAGGGACTGCTTGTGATGTCACAGTTGCCAATTCCAACTAAAAATTTGTCAATAGTTTTTTACGTGCACTTGTGCCCCGCACTTTGAAAAAGGTTCCTACACCACTGTCAGCATCCCAGCAGAGATGATCACCGTCGGGTTTGCCGGTTGGATATCCAGCAAGATAGTAAGTTTTCCACTGGTACAGATACCCTAAGCTGTTTTAAGCCGGAGCAAGACACAGATAAAAGGATATCCGATCTCAAACGCTTTACTCGATATTTTGAGGATTCAGGCTGTGAAACAAATTATTGTCATTTTGACCTCTTAGAGAAAGTTGTGCATTGCACAATCATTTTTATTATCTTAGGAAGCATCTTTTAGGTTTCTGTGCCATGTCTCCGAACCTGTGTATACCCTATTAAGGATATGCGTTTAGATAGTTTTCGTATGCGGATAGTATATCTGAAAGAAAACCGGATTTGGATCGGATACGGATACCATTAAAAAACAGGATAGGATCGGATAGTATAAAAACACTATCCAACCATCTCTGGCGCCCAGCAAACGTATGCGGACTCTGATTGTCTTTTACACCGGATCCAATAATATTTTGCAAATTTTCAATCCGACTCCAGTAATAACATCACACATGCGATCCGACTCCTGTTCGACTCCGCATAAATATAAGACAAGTAAACACCACAAAATATCAAACAATTGAATGTGAGAACCATTATATCTGCCTCACTGTAAACACTCTTCACACAACTTCTGCTGTCTAATTTTAATTGATAGCAAAAGAAATGAAGCACTGATGTAGGCTTTAGCAGGTTTTTGTAAGGTGTTTTAGGGAACCGATTCGGGTCCCCAGAATTGAAAATCGGGTCCCCAGAATTAGAGAAAATCGGGTCCCTACAGGTCCATACCGGGTACCTAAAATTTTCCTTTAAAAAGCCCTGCTTATAGGAATATAATCACAATGGCCACCTCACCACTAACGTGTTCCCTTATGTTAAAGTAAAAATATTACATTTTCGTAGACACCAGCAGCAATAGCAATAGTGGTTAATGGCTTAATAGCTTCGCAATGCTTAAACCTTTAGCCTGCTTCAACCTTACCTCATTTTTCCCCTACCTCCACACATGTCTCAAGCAACTCCTGCAATCCGTTACCATCAGTGCTCTGAAACGCCTCATATCCTTAGCAATAAATGCAACAGACGCATCAAACAATTTCCTTTTTAACCTTGCTCAGGTGTATTTAAAAAACCCTTGTTGGTACAATTTGCCCCATTCTGGTAAATTTTTACCCCCACCACCAAAGCTTACGCAGACGTTGTAGGTGCACAGGCGCGTGTTTGAACAACTCAGACACTATTCCCACGCTCATCTCATCCTAAAAAAGAAAGTTGTCTCTTCTCGGAAAAATTTTATTACTTCAAAACAAAACACATCCCCCTCGCCAAAACACGCGGGTAGTAAAGTTCCAAACGGCGCAAAAAATATACGAAAACATCCGAAATTTCGCCAGTAACCTTTATTTGTGGTCTGTAACAAACCCATAGCATGTTGTGTTCAAACTGGTAGAAGTAACAGTACATACAAAAAAAGTAAATTAGGTTGAGACATGAAAATTTGTTATTTTAATGAAATTTTTGTGAATTCTGTGTTTTGCCCAAACTGGACAAATTCCTTTACGATAATATCTGGCAATCTGTTGCACAGAATCGATCAAAAAAAAGAAAAAAAAATATTTCAAACATGTAAAGGCGGTAATGCTTGTTTTGAGTTGCCACACCTTTTACAAAGTCACAACAGGGTCAACTGAATATTTCTGTGATATTGTAGTGAATAGTTGCTCATAAGGTGTGTTTGGCCGAAGCTGGACAAACTCCTTTACGATATGTGGCAATCTTCTGCGCAAAATCGATCAAAAGAATGAAAAACAAAGTGATTTCAAACATGTAGTAGCTGCAACGCTTGTTTTGAGTTAACGCACCGTTTACAAAGTAACAACAGGGTATTCAATGACAAACTAATGTGCTATTGAATTCTCTCACAAGCGTAACTGGAATAAGTACTTGTACGCACAACCACAACGCTTGCAGAAAAGCGTTTTTCACACAATAGTAACGTTCAAGTGTGCCATACAAAAAAAGCAATGTGCATGCAACGCTTTCCTTTCCGCAGTGAGTTTGGGCAGGAGATTCCTAAGTTTTGCTTGCACACAGGAGCTCCACACTTCCGGCACACGAACCTCGTCTTGTTTCGGTGCAATGGACCACAAATTTGGCAGCGTTTTCTTGCCGTCAGTGGTTCATGGACTTGCGCCGGTTAACGCTGATGTCAATTCACGAAATGTTGGCCTAATGTACATGGTGGACCGGATGGCGGGAGGCAACATCATGCTGCTGTGCTAGGCCATGTTTCTTTGGTCACAGCGAGATATTCCACTTAATTTTTAAGAATGAAAACTCCTGTTCAGACCTGTACATTTGAAAGGCGTTTGAAATGTTTGCAGGCTCGGGCATTTTTTAAAATGCACTCTCTGGTGCTTTTTAAAAATCCGCGGTGTTGAATGACAACAACTGGAACAAACTTCTTATACAAATAGATCACAAGCTTTCCAGTTAAAACTCATCTCGTCTCTTTCCCAAGGGAAAATACTGAAGAGAAAGATTGCCGGTGTTTGGCAAAACGATTACTGAATGTTAAACTAAGTTACGCGGGTTTGCTCTCCTGCTTGTCAAAAATGTTTTGATTGATCTGCCAAACCAAAGTCCTTGGCACCGCATCAACATGTCAAAACGTATTTTCTGCACACTGGCAAAGTTGTCTTTGACTAGCTTCTTGCTGGAACATTTCAGGTGCACTTTGCCCGCTCCTGGCACCGCCCCCTAACTTCATATATACAAAACGTATGCAGATTTTGAGAATCCTGCATGAAAGACCACATGAAACAATCAGCTATTGGAAGGCTCACCTTGAAACGGTCATTTGTCGTATGTTTCCATCACGCCTCCAGTTCATTTGCCATATACGGGCAAAATAGACCTGAGCAGGGTTTGAAAAAAGTCCCCTCTTGCAGTTGGGTCCCAGGGCCTGATGAAGTGGGTCAAAAGGGCATAAACCTGAACTCATTGTGATGTCACCCACAAAAAAACTCAAATCTGAAATTTCCCAATTTTCTTTCAATCGAATATACAAGTCTTTCCGCATTTTTAGAGGGTTTGATCAGTTCTCTGCCTCAATCCGCTGGTGAGTTATGGCCGAATATGTTGGCGTCGTTTTGGGCCACGCGGGACTTAAAGGGCTTTAAGTTCGTAACCGCAAGTCCCGAGCTCGCATCAGTGGACCTTGTTGAAGTGTTTTTGAACCTCATCGTTGACACTGCAGGAGTAGATTTGCGCTGAAGATGAAAATAGGGGTTTGTCAAAATGTCGCTTAGGCCACTGGCTGTTGCGTTATTGTCGCTTGTACGACCTCGCAAACTTCTAACATTTGTTCTGTTCCAAAAATGAAAATGTTTCACTAAAAATGTCGACGCTGTTGTATTTAGATTTTGATTTCACAAAAAGAAATAAAATATTAAATTAAAAAGAAACTCCAAAACACAATTTCAAATACTATCCAGTGTTTTTGACATAATGTGCTTGACTAATATTTTTGAAAAATGAAAGTGGTTACTAAACACAACTTTGATTTAGTCTTATAAAATGTTTAGCCAGTGGAATTGCAGCAGGGATAAACCTGAATTGTTTGACTTTAAACTGGTGTTTAAAATTAGACGTAGCTTCCTGTAAAGCATTGGTTCACAACCGGGGAGGAATTCCTCCGCAGAGAGGAATTTCATGAGTTCAGGAGAGGAATTTCCACTTCATAGTTAAGTTACCTATTCATTGTTAGTGCTGTACGTCATTTTTAAGCTGACATTGGCTCATATTTGAAAGTTATTTAGCGGACTATCGCCAGTGGCAAAACTGACGGGGGGCAGGGGGGGCGGCCGCCCCCCC
>JGI24021J15306_10013762_pt1 | contig 10062 bp, 6 predicted proteins | sample Ectturendosymbi1_FD_15306 | JGI IMG/M metagenome (IMG submission 15306) | reverse complement strand
CGCACAGCAAACAAAGAAAAACCATTTCCACACAAACTCTGCAGTTTCATGTCAAGTTTATCTGCATGCCCTGCTAGTTCAGCATCTATAGCAGGGAACGCCAACCTTCTTGAAGCTGAGAGCTACTTCTTACGTGCCGATTAATGCAAAGAGCTACCAGTTTGATGCACGCTTCTGAAATAAAAATGTTGCTCAATTTACCTTTAGTTATTTTAGTATTAACAATTAAGATATTCCGTAATGTGAAGACACTGATCATGCTAATGTTATTTTTAGAGCAGGCCCGTGGGCAGTAGTGTAGCCAGCCTGAAAATTTTTTTTACGCCAAATATTTTGACTTTCAGCGAGCAACAGTATTTTGTTTGGGACAATACCTCTCAAAGCGCAAAACAAGAAATGCTAGAAATTTGTTGGCTATGCCTTTTGGCTACGCCTATGCCCGCGGACAACCTGCTTGGTCCTTGCGGGCGACCTGGTGCCCGTGGGCACCACATTGGTGACCCCTGATTTTTAGTGTTTTTTTCAACATATGATTTGGTATGGTCCTNAATCAGAAAAATTTGATAAATGCACATAAGGCAGAAATATTGGTAAAAATATACTGATTGTGCAGAGTTGAGAAAGATAACCATTACAAACTATTTAATTTTTTTCAACTCCTTCAAATTTTATTGCTGTTCGTTTTGTTTGATTAAAAAAAGTTCAAGTTAACTGTACAAGTGTCCTGCCTATTTTATTTTTTACTTCTTAAGTAGATTTTTTCAAAAAAATAAAAAGTGGGTTNTTTGGTGGGTTTTATTGTTTTTTTTAAGTGGGCTTTTTTTAAAAAACCCAGGTGGTTTTTTTTGGGTTGTTTTTTTTTTACAACAACCCTGTGTAAAAGGCACGGTTTCAAAGGGATTTTGACGCGCTTGGCTTTGCAAATGAAGTAGATAGGTGCAGGAAATGGAGTGTGTGGCCAATGAGCTCCACATACGCAAACAACAAAGAGCACAAGCAAAATTGCACATGCAGGTCAATTTCTTATTGGACTTTTCATTTTATCAAGATCCACAACAAAAGCGGAAACGCTTTGCATGAATTCAAAATTTACAGCATTCGAAATTATAGTCTAGCCCGGCGGTGTCCAACCTTTTTGAGTGAAGAGCCACAACTGTTTGGCAGGTAGCTTCGCGGACCAAAGTTTCGTATCACGATATGGTGGTGTATTGATCGCATAGTAAACAACAACAAAATCGTAGAAACCAAGGTTCTTGTTGCCCAAGTGACATGTTGAGGAACGCGATTTTAAATAGGCAACAAAACGTGTGGAAATTCTTAGCCGCTATCACAACTTTTAGCTTTTTGCTTGCCGTCGCAATTATCCGAAGGAGCTTAACTGAAACAGCACCTTCGATGTACTTGAAGTGAGCTTTATCTCTAAGTGAAAGCTGTACAAGCGCGTATTAAAAAGGTAAAATACCACACGGTTAGTTCCTCGGAAATACCGCAATTGTTCTATCAATGACTGATCCATTGTAACGATTGATGTCGTGACGAAGAACTTTTGCCATCATTCCCAGTTAACCACAATTGAAGACACCCAGAAAGTAAAACATCGCTTAGCTCGAATTTCATATCTGTGTTCAGTATGGGTTATTACTTGTAGTTCTGGAGAAAATGATGTCGCGGGCAACTTGGAAGAATTACGCAGGCAACATGTGATCTGCCGAAGATCACAGGTTGTACACCCTGGTTTAGCCTAACCATAATGATTTATAACATGTCCAGACTACATTCACATTTAGGAGAAAAGGAATACAAAAGTCAGGAGCGAGCTCTGTTGTGTTGACAGTTCCTAAAATAACTGTGTTCAGAATTTAGAAATAACTACAATTGCTAAACCGACGCCAAAATTTCAACGAACACGAAAATCACATGCAGCTTTATTTCATACAGAGACTTCGTTTACACATTTCTTCTTCAACGATCCTATTTTTTAAAAATCGGGAAAATGTGAGCACATAATGCATAAACGGCAACTTCTTAAGATCACCTCTGATCCTTTTGTTCCAAATGAGCTCACAGAATCCGTGGTAGATTTGACCGGTCGGTGCATATATAGTAATTTTAACTATGATGTCATAATGCATACGATTCATTGGATGCAGTGCAGACGTGTTTTGCCGCGCCCGTTTTGGCAAAGTGGGCAAAGGCTCAGCTGGAAGTTAGCCTATACCCCCTCCAAGATACTATGTACAGTATGTAGAGTATACATACTAAAATTATTGTAGACAAAGCGCTTGCGTTGCACAGCTTGATCTAAAACGTGGCGTTCATAAATTAACGAAGGAATGAGTTCATTCTAAACAGACAGCAAGGCTTACGCTTTTAATTATTACGCGAACGAAATCAAGGTTTCCCCGTAGGATCAAAGCACCTGTTCTTGATTTTATTCCGCAGCTTGGCGAAGGGTGAAGAATCGTCCAACATGGGCGAAGAAACGTGAGATGTACACTGAAACTAAAGAGAAAGGTCATGGATGCGCGAGTGCGCAATATGTCACTTCTCCATGGCACGCAATCAAACTGCATGGTGGAGTTAAAGAAAATGCAGTGAAACAAGACGTAGCTTAAAAATTTTTAACTTTCAAGCTAAGAGACAGACAATGCTTGTTTATTTTACATGGCCACCGAAAAGACCCGGAGGTCATCAAAGTCAGCTGGAGCAAAAACGTATTGGCTGCATAAGCAATGCAACAAGCCGTGGGAGCGATTTTGCAAGATCCCGGTCTTAACAGAGAAAAGGCTTGGAAACCTAAAGTTGCTCGTCCGGTCAAAACGATATTTCATTGTGTACCAAACACTAACGCATCAACGTGTGGCCTTTTTTGTTGAAGTTCTCCGGCGTTTTTCAGTAGCCATAGCCTAAAATAAACTATGGCTAAACAGCACGGAAGCTGTCACTTATACGGGCCGGGTTCGGATTTGTGATTTCGGGCTCAGGCCCAGTTCGGGCTTCAAAATGAGGCCCGTTTACAACTGTGCACGACTAAGCTGAACCATCAATCGGTGGAGTTTCAGAGTAACCATCAATGTGCACTTGTCCCTTCGACTGCAAACATTAGAATACCGCATCTCTCACGCAAAGCTCACTATGATTATAAAACGCAAACAGCTTGAAACCTTTGGTGCATCAACAGGTGGGTGTCCGTTGGCTGGTGTGCCAAACCTGACGAATTCTAAGCCCATCTGTTTCTTTCTCGCGTAGGGCTGACGAAGGATCAAGCGCACTCTGTCCCACGGTTTGTCAGCTACTTTGTGATTCATATGTTCTGTTGAATAAAACTATACGACTGCACAGAAACACCGAAAACATTTTTTCTTATAAACTGCATAGAATGCGATGGCAACATTGTATAACGAATTTCAGATGTCAGCTGGGTTCAAACCTGACACGTGTAATTCAAGCTAAAGAGCAGGCATAACAAGAAAGGGATTACACCTAAAAATAAAGAAAGAAGCGAAGCTGCCTGATTTAAATTTATCAACAACCAAAATTAATTGCTAACCAGTAGAAGACGCAAAAGTGTCACTGTATACAGTTAGACTTTTTTCATTGATGGGGTTTGATTTTCCTACATCAACCACAATCTGTTTTTTATCATAAACCCGAAAACCATGCGCAGATGTGAACAGATCCGTAGCCAGGTTTTAAGGATTGGGGGAAGAATATATTTTTTGAGAGGAAAGAGTTTTGCTTTGATTATATATTTAAAACAAAATTTGGAAAACACAAAAAAATTGGGGGGAAACTTCCTCCGAATCCCTCTTTGCTACCAGCCTGCATGTGAACATACTCATACGGTGCAAATAAAAAATGTGTTAAGACAAATTCAGAAGGCTCCACGCATTTAAGGGACTAACTAGATTTTCGGGATAATTTCCCATATTGCTGAAATGTGGTTATGTTTGGTGGGCTGCTGCATCTGGAACCCCTACTAATGTAAGACCACATTTCACAGCTTAACACGAGTCGAAATCAGCAATTTTTCAACAGCATATGGGTGTTTTTCAAGTCATTTCATACCAATATCATTAAAAAAGCCGATAAACCATGAACCGATGTATCAGGAAGTTTCCCCTACAAAATATCAACTTTGTGCGCATTATTTCTAGCGTTCTTACTCGCAACGTACATAAAAACCCGCACAATTAAAAGCTCTAGGTTTGCTGCAAGCTTTGGAAGAATTAGCCGACTGAGCTCTGCTGTCACGACTTTGCATAGACTCAGAATGAGCAAATTTTTTAAGAGGAAAGCGATCTCACGCTACTCTACGCATTCTCAGTCCTGAAATCTGAATCAAATAAAATATATTTAAATCTGTACTAAAATCTTTTTGAGTTAGGATTTCAGGAGTGAGGATGCGAAGAATTATGTGAAATCTACTTCCTTCTGAAGATTTTTTCTGGTTGATTTGAGTTGGTCGCCGTTGTAGAGACTAGGTAGTTAAAACTGTGCACATGGGTTTGAAGCAGGGGAGCAGAGGCGCAGCCCAAGAACGGCTGGAGCCAAAAACTTTTAGTATCTAAAAGTCTAAAATTTAGATGGTGGAGCCGGAGTCTGAAATTTGGTTTCCGGTTTCACAGCCCTAGTTTGTGGGGCGAGTTATATAAATGCACTACATACAGTTGTTTTCAGTTTTTAATGGACCAAATCATTCTGGAGCCAAAACGTTTAAATGTTGGATCTGGAGCTGGAGCCCGAAAGTTGAATGCGAGCTCCGCAGCCCAGGTTTGAAGTCCACAGTGACTTAAACGTGGGCAGATATCCTCCATGAATAGGTCCTCCCAACATGCCCAACCGCTTCTAGCGAAATTGGAGCTTAAGATTAACTAACCTGCAGTGAGTTGCTTTTGCAGCTTAACAATAATTTAAGCATATCTGTATTCGTCCTTTAANGCGACGCAGTCAGAACAATCAGTTAAAATCTTGTAAAACGTTTGCTATAACGAAAGTTGTTTACTGGTATTTCTACCGTGTGGCAACAATAGACAACTGTTGATTTTTTTTAAGAAGCATTAAATATTCATGAAAGAAAAAGCGTATAATTTAACCGATGCGCGAATCGTCATGCAGTACTGGAAAAGGACACCAAAGAGTACCTGGACACCACTGAGCCCACGTTGACATGTCAGAGCTTTTCAATGGGGTGGGTTAAAGACATAGAAAAGTTAAAATTCCTTTCACATTAACTAAGTGCTACGCAATATCACTTTCTGCAGGAAGCTAGATCATTTAAAGGGAGGCTGAAATCTCGTCATCTCCTTTGTCTGCGCCTTCGTTTTGATAAGAATAATTGCGAATGGGAGTACTCAGGCAGTACAATCAAGGAAGTTTAGACTTAGGATCCACGTATGCATTCCTTGGCAATATCTTGAAAATGCACTACAAAACTAGAACTAACTAATGCGACGTATTACGTACATGTGACGAACAAAACCCAAAAAATCTCGTCTAACGGGATCAGTGCCATGGCAGAAAGCGTATGGAACAAGAAACGCTTAAAATTCGCGGTTTGCCACAAGATCCGTTGGGTCGTTAGGAAAAGAGTTTTAAAATTTCCAAGGACCTACTAAAGCACACAATTAGAATGGCAACAGAGCACAGATTCAGGGTAATTGAAACCTACGGAGATCGAAGCAGACCACGTATAATATCTGCACTGAACATTTGGCTGAACCAAACGTCACTATAAAAAATAAGGCTCTCTCTCTCTCTCTCTCTGCAAAGTAATTACAAAAAAATTCAGTTCACATTAGTTGACACATTTGAGTCAAATCACAACCTAGCACAAAACAACACACACTGAGAAAGTAGGCAGTTATTTTAATGGCCCGAATAACCAGAGCAGCAGATAAGAGAATGAAGAATGATTAGCAACGAAAACATTATAACCTCTACATTATAACCTCTCTAAATAAAACCTTCGCTTAAACCCAGACCATAAGCATATTTTAAACTTCTGGACAATAAGACATTTCAAACCTCTGTAATTAAACATTTTGCAACCATGCTTGTTGCGTTCTGATCTGGCATCCAACGAAGTTTGGAATGAGACGGCAGGAACCAGATTGACGTATTCACGCGATGGTAACCATTTCGATGATCCAACGAGAACATCCATGGTGGCAACGTTTATAAACCCTTCAAGACAGCAAATCTGCTATGCTCATTGCTGTAATCACACACAAAGCAACATCAAACATTTTTTAAACAACTGCATTGCCTTTACCAACGACTGATTAAAACAAGATGACCAATTTCGTTTTCTCCCTTTGCATGTTTAACAATCAAACGGAATCAAACTGGTTGGACTTGGCTGCGAACTATTCCAGACAGTTCTTACAACCATGTACACATTCAGCAAACCATACAAGCATGCTGTATGTGAAGCAACAACTGCATTTACAACAAAACTTTATACAAACCAATATCTATGTAATGAACTTCCATTGGTTTGTCAAAGGCAAATTCGACAATAGCTGTGTCACATGCGTCTTTAGGATTTGTGAGCCATTTCTTGTCCAATAATAAATTATTGGCATGGTAATCAACACTCTAAACAGCAAAAAGTAAAACAATTGTAAATAACAAAAATGAGTGAAATCATTCTTTGGACTTAATGTGCACAGTAAGGTGTTCTAAACAAGGTTGTAATTTTCACCAAATCAGTAAAATCGTTTGTATTTCTACCAACTTCTTTGTATTTAATAGATCCTGCAGTTCAAACATCTTTTGACAAGTTCAACTTCTTCCAAAATATTTTTATGTAAAAGTTCACTACTGCTACATCTGAGCTACATTGTTGACATCAGTTGCTTGAACCGTTATTCTTGATTCACACATGGTCTGAAAATACTACCGTGCTTGTCCATTCCTTTTTTTATCATTTGCCACAGCAACACATGTAACTCATATAATGCAAACACAATAGATAGAACTACCGATTACATATGCTACTTTCTACCTTTTTTATTTCACCAACAAAAACAGAATTTTCCAGCTGATAAATACATTAAAATTCCATTTATGTCAACTTAAAGTCCAAGGTAGCTAAGTACGTGAAGCATTCAATGTAAAAAATATGTAAGTATGCACACAGCTTGCCTCTGATGAGACTGAGATGATTTTGTCGATAAGGATAGGAGCCATAATGTGCGTTTTTCACCTGCAATACAAACACAATGCATACTCTCATGAAATGCACAAATCTGGTATCAAGCAACTATCAAGAAATCGAGCAAACAGAATCTTGTGCATTTCAACTTCATAATTAAAAATTAATGGCACTAAAGTTCAAATTCATATACAGCACATGTGCAACAAAGTCAGGCATGCAATACACAAAACTTTCTCCCTAAATCAACGGGAAATGTGCAACTTTAGCTGCTTTGTTCTTCAAACTTTCTATTTTGATGAAGGTATTCCACTAACAGGAAATCAATAACACTCTTTAGATGCTTAACACAATAGCTAAAATTGCTTTCACTAGAATGTTATGCAACAACCCAAACATACAAACATTGTAAATCGTAATGAAAACATAAGAACTGAGCTGAGGTTATAAAAAAGCACCTTACCTGCATAAAACTGTAGGATAAAAACTGGGAGGAAAGGTCAAGCCATCAAACACTACAATGCCTTATATAATGTAAATACACCTTTGAACTACAAACAATAAATCTGTACACTGGGGGGGAAATATAATTTAATCAAGTAATTGCACAAGTAATTCTAAGAAGATGAACAGGGCATTACACTATATTAATAGTGAATGTCTAGCAACCTATGATAGCAACCACAACATAATCAACTGTATCTAGGATTTTTTTAACACATTCACTGCCAGGGTGGTACAAATATATCGTACTTTGAAAACGCTATTTTTGTGTCACTTTGCACCTCCATAGCTATCAGTCGATTGTGCTAGAGATCTGTTCAAACCCTTCAAAGATGTCACTCACAAAAACCCAAAATCAAAAAAATGTTTTTTCCTTGCAGACTCGAAGACTTGCCGATCTTTTGAGGGATTGAACAGCTCTCTGACACAATCAGCGGTGGAGTTATGCTGTCGCAAGACACGTGCAAACTGTGTGCTAGGCTGAAATCCCGGTTTTGAAGGTGTTAAGAATAAAGCATTGTAAAAATAGAAATGAAAACTCATTGCAGCTTTTAAAAAATTAGTATTATGCAAAGATAAATGCAGTGCAAGCAATTATACAAAATTTTCCTGACAAAATTCATCTGAGGTAAAACTATTTCATTAATTACAGCTATCTTATAGGACTGACTTACATTTAAACAAGTAGACTAGCAGGTACAGTTGTGTTTTCACACCAACCTCATCACACGACTAACTCAGAATGAAAATTGGACTGAAAAAGGACGAAGCATCCAGTAATGCAAGTTTTACCATGACCAATAAATGCCATCACTCAAAGAGTAACCACCACAATGTATACATGCACAAACCATCAGTCACCATGAGTAATGTTGGGCAAGCAGAGAAAATGACACAACAACCTATTCAGCATGAAGTGATTTAAAGACTCTTCATTTTTTTGGGAAAGGATAAAACTGACCATGACAAGAACTTGCATTCAAAGTACTGAAGTTGATATTGTAAAACCTAGGTATCAAAACAACCTTGTTGATGGCAAAAATATTAGCATTTGATGTCCAACAAAGAAATATGCACATCAATCATAAAAACTGTAAACAAATGCCAATAATCTACATAAAACACTTCTTATCAATACTAAATTACTAAACACTTCAACAGCAAAACATCACATAATATCAGCAGTTAGTTAAGCAAAAAACACTAAGTGGTACCATCAACCCTACCAGTTACCACCAAATTGCTTGAAATTTTTCAGAATTTCAAATCAGTATCAAACACATTGCTGCAAACTCAGTGTGCTGTCAACAAGATCCAATTCAACTGGAGGTGTGAAGGCAAATCAAGCACATATTAGGAAGTTTTTTTAAATCTAACCGTCAGTTAGTTGACTACAACATCTCTGTGATTAATGAGAGAAATAAAGAAGTACATAGAAAACAGACATAGTTGTTGATTGGAAACACAACCTCAATCACAATTGTCTATGGACAAGTGCATAATGAAAGCAAATGACTTCTTACATCGTCACTGGGTCTCTCATATCAACAAGCTTCAGATGGTAGATCCTCATTGAAAAACTTTAAAACATTTCCAAAATGTATGCGGAGTTCATTTTTTAAAATAGTCATAAGCTTGCTTTTACATAATAACAGCTTACATTATATAAGCATGCATACTAGCACAATATCAACATTTGCTTTGATACCAAGTGGCTCCCACATTTAAAAAATTTCAAAAATACTGTGTTGGCACTTATTTACGTAACATCCCTCCTGCTAGAATTAATTAATGTTGCTCTTTCAAGTGTTTTTGTGGCTTGTAAAAATATGAGCTAACATATTGATTTGCCACAAAAATACTTTTTAAACAGCAACCTCTAACTAGCATTGCAAAACTGCAAATACAAAACAGGTAGGTCTTTGAGAGTTTTCTATTTTGATCTAGACTGGATTGGCACAGGTTTTAACTTTTGTTCTTCCATTGATGATTCCCAGTTGTCACCAGCAAAGCATTCTACTTCTATTTCATCCACAGTGCCTTTGTCCAAACATCTGGGATTCACACCTGGCATAATAATGTGATGTTATTGAGTACAACACAAATACACTCTTTCAGATATCATTAAATTAACACGTTGAGAGCCGGCCTACGGTATATTCGTACCTGGATTTCGGTCTAAAAAACAGCAGTTTTTGGTTGCCTTACCAACGCCCTAGCTCCTCCGCCGATTGCGCTAGAGAGCTATTCAAGGGCTCAAACGGTCAGCCAGTCTAGTAGATTGCACTCGAAAAAAAGTTTTGGTTAGGGGTGCGGATTTTTTGTGACTGACGTCATAAGTAAAGTAGTTTTAGGGTCATTTTGGCTCATGTTACCTGGCCTAGGGCCCAACCGCTAGG
>JGI24021J15306_10013760_pt1 | contig 10062 bp, 7 predicted proteins | sample Ectturendosymbi1_FD_15306 | JGI IMG/M metagenome (IMG submission 15306) | reverse complement strand
TCATGCACTTCTGAAAAGCACCGAATTTTTGTTCCTCATAATGAAGTATTAGAACGTCGGTCTCCACCACATGAGCAGGGAGACGGCGTTCAGTCACGTTTCTTCCCAGCTACGTCACTGGTTGTTTGCAAGATCGCCGGTGATGTCGTTGCCACGCAATTTCCTTTCGTTTTGATGCGACGCACTACAGTCAGGGCACTTTTGAATCCTCTCATTTCCACAACGTTTGTGAATGCAAACATTGTAACAAAACAATTAACAGCAGGTTTAATTGTAATGCATGTGCGCAGGGCTCTTACCATTACTGAAAATGGTTAGAGAAATTTTCATGGTGGTGTAACTTGTTGTTGCTCGCGGAGGGATGTTTTGTGCTTGAGCGTTTGTGCTTCAAGTTACTCCTTTCACAAGGACCTAGGTTTAGTTCTCGGTTCGGTTGCTTCACCAGACCAGGGATTCCCAGCTGAGGAACGAGGAACTTGTACCCCCCAAGTGGAAACACGATTCTTGACTCTTTCTTGTGATTGCCATCGACTGAATTTGGAGGTGACACATTTGCCACATATTCTTAATCGTTTTCACTATTTTACAGCAAATGGAATATTGAAATTCCGCTATTATGCCCTTGGGTGAGGCCCTTTGCCGTGACTGTCGTTGCCTCGCAACGCTTCCAAACAAGCAGCTAATTTTGCAGATAACAACAGGTCATTGATGTCGTCACAATAACTACTGGAGTACGCGTTGTCAAAAAATGAAGTTTTAATTAACGCCCTGATCCGCCATATTCAAAGATGATGTTAGTGAAGTGCAAGTAAACATATTAAGAACTTTAAATAAACCACATTTCCTTTGGAATTGTTTGCTGCTAGCCAACTTGGGTCATTAAAAATGTTTTTTCGAAACACCAAAACATGTGTGGTTTCAAAAACATTTACACCCGTTGTGTGTTTTTTTTACAGAAGAAAAACAGAAACTTTTAGCATCAGCTTCGCGACAGAAGCGATTCATAAAAACACGGGATGACGCGGAAGGTTCGCAAGTGCACAAACGTGCTTGTGGTTGAGTGTAGCGTGAGTGTTGATTAACTATTGTTGGATTTTCACAGGGAGGCGTACGAAGGAGTTAGCAGTTCGCCAGGCCTGCAGCAGCAGCAGCGACGACTTCTCTCTGGTCGCTTCGAAAGAAACCAGTCGTTGCACAAGATGACGCAGCTCCACAAGAGCGATGTGAAATGTCTGGTTGAGGTGTGGCCGAATATTAACGAGTTCTGTGTTGCGATCGCAGTTGAAAGGGTTTGGATCGATCGCATGACACGCGCACTTAAAATCTTGAGCACGACAATGACGTCACACGGCGGTTAGACAAAGTCTTAAACAAGACAAAATACTGTACTCGGGTACAGGCCCGCAGGCAGGTTTTAAGGTTTGGGGGTGGACAAAGTGCATTTTTTTGGGGGAAAGATTTTATATTATGTGTTTGAAACAAATTTTTCTGGGCACAACACAAATTGAGAAGCAATGCCCCAGACTGCCCCCGTGGCTACGGACCTATTCGGTACAGAGACCGTGGTTTACAACCTGGGGAACCATTTATGGAGGGGATCATGAGTAGATATTTTATGTACACAGCTGTTTGCTTTATTCGAGTTTTAGATGGGGGTCGTTGGTTAAAGTGGGTTGCTGCAATGGTTCGCGGTACAAAACAGGTTGAAAACCACTGGACTAGCACATTGCGCTTAGATGCCATGTATGGAAAGCACGAAGCACATGATGTCCACGGGAAATACGGGCAAAATCGTATGAAGTTCCCCTCCACTTCTTGTGAGCAAATGAAGCCTGACAATTACCTGGAGTGAACACAGTGGTGTAGGAGACGGGGGGTGCAAGCGCACTCCAAAAATTTTGATTTGGTGAAAATCCGCGCAAAATCCCTGAAAATCCGGGCAAAATCCAGGGAAATCTGGGCGAATTCTGTGAAAACCTTCGCAAAAACCCTGAAAACCTGGGCAGAACTCCTGGAAAATTCGAGCGAAAATGGCGCCCAATGTCTTTTGGTTTGAAAACAATGGCGCCCAACGTGGTTTGATTTGAGGAAATGGCACCCAATACAGTCTTCATAAGAATATATTCGCACAAGTGGCCCAAAATTTTTTCGGGCAAGTTTGGGGAAATTTGGGCAAAAACCTTCGCACCCCCAAAACTTTGCCTGCTCCTACACCTATGAGTGAACAACTATTAAAGATGTTCAAGGAAGCGTTTCTTAACCGTGAAGCAAAGCGTCAGAGGCACTTGGTGGTGAGGCAAGGGGGGTGGTTTTAAAAACACTTATCAGCAAAATTCAAGATGATTTAAAAAATGAGTTTGGACCGGCAAACCACCGACTTCCTTTTCAACCGTAACAGCAAGACGACGAATCTTTCCCATGCGAACGGATTTGCAAACTTCACGCGAATGGAAAATATATACAACTTTAGGAGCATTCTAACGTTTAAAAACCGACTCCTTAGCTTGGTAAGGTCAGCCTTCTGATCGTTGCCGACAGACAACCAAATGTTACTCTATTCTTCGCCGAGGTCGTAAGGCTCTGACTTACGTTTTGAAAAAGAAATTGTGAAGAGAAAGCAAGAGAATAGCGGTGGTGACTAGGAGCAGCATTAGCTCTTGTTCGCTCAGTTTCCACAGCAGCTTGAAAAGCGCGGCAGCGTATCTCCTCACAGATTGCACGGATCTCAATAGGAAGCCCTGTCAAATGAAACAATCCTATAAGGACTGAGAATTAAACAGACAAATCAAGTGAGAATGGAGGGGTGAAAACTTTCCGTTTTTGCGCGGTTTCGCACCTTGTCCAATCAAGCAGTAAATTTAACTCGAGATCAATCATGTCGAAGACAGAGAAATGACATTTCCTTTGCATCAATTGAGCACCCGGGCAAAGAACACTGAAACGTCGCCGACACACAAATGCAGCGCAGTTTGCACAGCGCGTATTTTCAGATCAACTAAAACAGAAAATACTTTATTTTCAACTGACCGGTTGGAATTCGTCGACCAGCGAAGAAAACTTAACATCCTTTTCGAACTGGCGCTGCTGTTGGCTCTTCAGCGAAAACGCCAGGAATCGCTGAAAACCGTACACTAGTTTTTCTTCATTGTCCAAAAAGGCGCCGGATACGGAAGTGACGCGACCCTTCTCGCTTGTGCGTCTCCACGCCAGGTAGAGCTGCAAATAGGCAGATGACGTTTTGCGTGGAAGTGAAGCGTAACGAGCGGCGCAGTCAATGCAGAAAGCGTGCGCAGATCGGGTTTGACGATCCCTCATTGGCCGGGCTCATCAAGCTGACGAAGGAGAGCAATCACTGGACTCATAAAACAAAATAGAACTTCTAAAAATATATTGATGACGAAATACAGGGCATTATGACGACAATGCGCAACTGCAAACCGTTAATGGGCAGACGTAAGGGCAGTTTCCGATTGTTGGCTAATGAGATATCCAACACGAAGCTTCTAAATTACTAACAAGATATTTATATGAGTTTTACACAAAGCACAGTACCTTTACAAGGACTGCGCAGCATATTTCGATTTTAGCTTTATTAAATAGAATAAATCTTGGTATAAGCAATACTTGTTTCAGTTAATTTGGCCATTCTAAACTAAATCACATACCGGTTTCATACAATTTATATAACAGCACATATCACTACATAAAAAAAGACTGGGAATCTAGCAATATAATTATAATATACGGGACAGTCTAACTTTACCGTCGTAAAAGGCACCTCTGACCGTTAGAATTTCGACACACATTTTGTGCTTTCAGCAGTTCGACCATGTGATTCTTATCCAGGCACAATTGAGAGCAGTGCTCGGTATAAGCGCGACATGCACGCTCGCTATGATTACTGCTGTCGATCAAATTTGTCAATTTCTTTCAATACATCCGCGACGGTAGTTTCTTTAGTCTTACTGTTCCCAGTACATTCCTGAACGTTTACTCGTTTAAAAAATGCAGTTGTTGCAGTACCAGTAAAGATTATATGCTTTTTGAACCGTCCCTGTTCTACGCTCTTCAAATTTCTGACAATAACATGCTTTGCATCTTTCTTGGTGCTTAGCTGTAAGGAGGATGAAGCTGTGCGGTGCCAGCATCTTTAGTTCATTCGATGTTTGCAGGTTAATTCCGCAAGACTGGCAGTCACTAAAAACGCAGCCATGGTACAGATTGCGTAACTATGTGAAGATGATTTTGACGCCTAACCAGTGGCCCTGATGCTGTAAAGTCGTAAAGTCGAAGTCTGAGGTTCCATACAGAAATGTCGGGGCGCGAAACTTAACAAAAGACAAGGTTTGACGGGGATAAATTGTCGACGATTTACGCAAAGGGTGTAGTGGTGCGGGAACGCATGGAAACGGCGTCCCAATCCTTTTTTGGGTGTGGGAACGCGTTCCCGCCCTTCTTTCATAGCAACCTGACTTGAAGATGTGTGTGTTTTACTCAATTTTCTGTGTGCAGACCCAGACATCGTACCATAAACGAATAAACGACAAGCTATCTCGTGCGTAGCACCCTAGCATAATTGTGTAATTACTGTAAATGTTTAGTTTATCGGGTGGGTTCCAACATTTCACATTTTTTAGCACTACACCCTGGATATACGTAAATGCCAGTCTTTCTCCGAAAGACGCGTAGACACAGGCATCGTCACCAGTACCTGACTGGAAGTAGATGGGGTATCTTCCTGGCCAGTGAGTGACTTGACGAATTGTTTTTGAACGGGCGCAAGAACGTATACGAACCGGAGCCAATCGAACAACTGCTCGTCTTCGTGTACAGCAGCGGTAACCATGCGTCGAACCCGTTTCACCGCACTGCCAATCTCGCTGACGACCAAAATCGCGCAGAGNCTGCAATTACATCACGCAATGAGCACAACGCCCCGCAGCAGGGCGTTAACGTGCGCTCGTGGAGCGGAGATCCTGGCAACAGCACCAGGATCAGCAAGCTACTTGGGGAGCTCTGTTTTTCGCAAGCAAGGAATGCTTGGCACGGGTTATCCAGCTTCCAAGCGCGAGTCTGCAAGCGCGCGCAACGTCAGCGATCTGACACAGGTTGCCTTGCGCACGCCGTCGCGCAGAGTCACCGCAGTTTTTGCGCTGAATCTCGAGCGAGCGGAAACGAGAAGCGTAAACAAGACGTGAAGAAAGCACGCGGCGCTTGTTAAACAGGTCGCAATCATCCAAAGAAGCACGAAGGGGCGGCGCGATCGCAAACGCACATCAAGAACCAGTCACGTGATCGCGCACGTGACTGGCGACCGAGCAGCTAGCATCGAGCTGAGGAAATCAAACTGACGCTTGAAACAACTGTGATCGATTATCGACTCCTGGTGACAATAGTCTTCTGCTACTCACTGAATACTGTAAGAATCGTCGCGCGAAGGCGGACAGATGTCGTCGAAGACCTGCTGCGACGCGAGGCGAGGCACGATTCGATAGTGATTCGACTTCAGTAGATCGTTGACCGCTCCGCGTGGCATGTCAGTGGACTGCGTTGATAACACGCAAAAGGTTTTATGCACCGCGTAAATCATCCACGTCACATTGGAACCACGGCCAGTGCCCGCGACAAATGAATTACGTTAACAATTTCCCANCGGGCCCACGACGACTGAATTACGTGAAACTAGAGGCGTAACGAGGGGGGANGGGGTCACAATTCCCCGGGCGCCAAACCACTATGGGGTCCCATCAATGTCACAAGTACTTTCTTCAATACAGTACTGTATATTTGCTTCCTAAAGATCTCAGGTTCGATCATGGGAGCGCCAAACTTGCTTCTTGCCCCGGGCGCCGGCTAACCTCGTTACGCCCCTGCGTGTAACAACTGCCAGAGTGCAATAGCGTGTTTTGAAAAGCACACAACTGTAAACAGCAAAAGTATCAAGTCGACTATATGTAGTCAGCAGGCAACGGAAGAAGGAGCAGCATGCCAGTCGTCGCGAACAATTAATTTACTTGAAGATTTCATCTCCGGAGACAAAGCCAGCGCACTATGCTGACAGGAGCTTTACGTACACCCTGGAGATCTGGGGAACCGTTGTATGTTTTTCTATTGCAACCAACCTGCAAAGTAACGCTAGGCTTGTCGGCATTTTCCTTGAACAGCAGAAGGCAGGGTCCAGTGCTAAAGACATGAAAGCGTTTGGCGAGTTCTTTCCCACCGTCACCTTCTCGCGACACGAAACCAAACTCTGCGTTGAAAACGCTGGTATGTGTATTATGGCGGGCAGCGACAAATATAACAGATATAATCGATCGAAGATGCCCGCAGAAGCGGAATGGCGTATGACAGGGGTGGGCAAACTACGGGTCGCGAGGGCATTTTGTGCGGCCAACAGGACAGCCACACGGACATACATAAGTAATTTTATCGATTAGATTATAATTCTCGAGAATTTGTTCCACACGTTTCATTCGAAACCGCATTTATACTCAACCGGAAGTGACTATTGTTACCTTCACTTTGTGCTAGCCAATGTAAAATTTTCTTTTAAGTTTTCAAAGCGATTATAGATAAACGTCAATTTTAACTGAAAATTGTAACAAATGAAATATATGCGGCCCCCGGCAGCAAGTTTTCATTGTGGCCCTACGTAGAGAATATACGTAGAGAATGGCCCTACGTAGAGAAAGTTTTCATTGTGGCCCTACGTAGAGAATGTTTGCCCACCCCTGGCGTATGAGAACTGCAGCGCGTTGACTCACTGATGAACTGATGGTGTTTCGTGGCCATAAGAGAATACAGAAGAGTAGGTTTGAGCTGGGTTGACACAAGCAAGGCACGGGGCTGATCGTCGTAGTCCAAGTCATTCATAAACGATGAAAACGTTTGTGACGTCACCTGCGAAACGCAATCGTTCAAACATATGTTCGAAAATAACTTGGCTCTCACACCGGTTCGCGCACTAGCTCCGTCTTTCAAGGCTTCCAAGCTGTCAATACTCAAAACGGCGAACAAGATTGGAACAATGATGCGTGGGTTTGGCGTGCCTCCTGTAATGCAGCGGTTGCCAAAGTTTTTTGAGGGCAGGGTTTTTTTCGCTGAGACATTTCGGTCATTTGTCCCACAATAGTATCAAAACCCGCCGTAACAGTATTCACTAGCCCACCTTATGGGACATCGTGACCGAATTGACTTAATTTTTTTCGGTCATTTCAAAAAAAATTTGTTCTATGACCGAAAACAAAAAGTTTGAGCGCGAATCAAATCTGAGTTGGGTGAACACCTCGTGACCCAAACCATAAACAGCGTATGACACAAAATAATGATTGTACGGATGATTACTGACAGTAAGTTGCTAAGTTCGTTTTCAAGGTCAGCAATTTACTCTTTCTCAAATATCTACGCTATAGACCGACACAGAAAAGCAGTAGTAACATTGAAAATATCCAACTCAGATTTGGACTGGCTCGGCGCGACCTATTTTTTGACCCTTCGCGACCCTTGTTTGGGTTGCCAGCCATACTTCAGGAACCACTGCTGGAATAGGTTGCTCTTCTGAAGCAACAAGTCACGTGATAAATTCTTGCTGTCACGCAACGGATGCACGAGGTTTATGACGTATGACAAAAATAACAGGTGAGGTCAAGCCACTCTTGACAGCACGCAAAACGTGTGACGAATTCGACACAACATTCTTTTAAATAATGCATTACGTACCGCGCACGTTGCTGCGGACACTGCAATCACGTCACGACCGCGAAAAAGCTTAGCAGACGTACCAAAGCCTAGTATCGTTCGTAAACAATCATGCGATCATTTCAAAAGTCGGCGCTTTAGGTTTTGCAAGATTTCTTGTTTCATCTTTCTACAAGGTCTTGATTATTTCTGACTCGGACAGCTAATATGAAAGAGGACTTCTTGACCAAGAACTCCAAAAAGCCATTAACAAATCTTTTTCTATTTTAAACACATTTACGTATAGTGGATGTAAACCATTCGCACCTTACAATTTGACTATTTTGTATGTGCTGGCTTGCTTACGTCGCCAAGAGAGTTTTATGTGCGTGTGCTCTGGACTTTACGGATTCCTGATTCGCCGCATGTACATGGGCGCGCAAAGATCTGGTGCGCTGACCTCATTTCACCTTGAACCCTAACTCCCGCATTTGTAACAAAGCATCATCAGACGTTCCATCTTCCATGTACGTTCAAGTAGAGAAAATTTACCACGAAAACAGTTTGTCGAATAGCCATCCCTTTTTAACAAAATCAAAAAATGCGCACTTCCCGTGCGTAAAGCTATCCAGACAATGCTAAGAACGGACTGTGTTCGCACGGTACCTTCAAACGCACCACAAACACCCGATTTCAGTCAAATTTAGCAGTTGCTGTGCCACGAGCGCAACCGTTCCGGATTAGCGTGGCATAGATTGAGGGGCGTTTCTATCGGCAATCAAGTTTTTACAAACTGCACTTTTTTTAACAACACCGAGTGCCTGCGAGTGTGAGCGTGCTGGCATCGTCAATCGCATGCAACTATGTTGCATGCTTACACCGCCAATAACCGCGTGGTGCTGAAATATTTAGCACGTGCTTTGCAGAGGTTGCCGGAAGGCTGTTTTGAAACGTCCATGATTGCTTGCAAAGGGTAGTCCTGCCTGCGTCGGAAAAATGTAAACCATCTATTTTGATATGATGGCATTTGCAAGGTTCGCCATCGGTAGAGTGTGCTAAGCCAGTGGGCCAACTTGTGTCTACGTGAGCGAAAAAAATCTCAGCAAAGGCATTTCATCTTCAAACTTCCACGAAGTCACACATATTTACGCTTTCGCGAAATTCATTTCGAACGCTAGGTAAACAGGTTTTGATGTCAGCACCTTCTCTAAACATCTGTACAATGTACAATATGCAGAGGTATGTACTCTCCATGGGGGAAGCAAGGAGTCGATCAGCAAATTTTTGAAAGGAAATGGGTTTCACTTAAAATCACGCATCCTCAGTAGTCAAACGGTTTGTTTCGAAGTTTTAGTAAAATCATTTATTTGAATAAACGTTTTTTGTAATTTTGTAAGTCAACACTTTCTTTTTGTCGCAGATGGTGTTCTTGCGCCAGTCAGTTAGTTAGTTAGTTAAGATGTTCTGAACTTCTGATTTCTCAGCCTGTGTTATGATATACTCATTTTAGTCTTGAGATGATTTTTTTCTCTATTCTTACTTTAGCCTTTCAACTTGGAGAGTACATACATGAATACAGATAATGTGCAAGTTTGAATCGTCGCAAAAAGACGAAAGCAGAGCGCAGTCGGCTGATTCCTCGAAAGTATGCAGAAAACCTACGGCGATTGGAAACCGTTGGTCAAACGAAACATTTCGAACAAATCCATCGTCAATTCTGTGATGCCCGCCTGCTATCATTGTTTAAAGGAGCAATAAACGCACGTTGCTGCAACGTTGTAGACAAGCACTAAAAACAACACGAATAAAATAAGCCCCTGACAACATTAGGAAGAGAGAACTCAGACGAGGAATACTAAATATTGCTGTTTTCTGTACCGTTGTATTATGTGGAATACGAACCGCCTGATTAAGCTGTTATAATAAGTGCGTGAGGGTCGCCAAGGTGCGAGTTGCAATTAGACTCCTGCAACTGCTGTTGCGAAACGTACATCCGGGATAGTTATAAGATAATAACACAATCCTGATATCCTTTGATCAGCCATACACGCATAGCTATCCAGATTGGCTTACTTAGAAACACAATTGCGGGGACTTGACGGGAAACGCACGAACGATGAAATGAAGCCAGCACGCACTTACGCAATGCCCGGTGGAAAACGACTTTACCGTACAAGCGCAATCGACGTTTTAGACCAGGGGTCTCCAAACTTTTTTTTTCGAGGGCCACATAAGCTGTTACTCAACAGTCCGAGGGCCGGACATCTTACAAAATGTGATTGTTTCAGGAAATGTTTCTGCCAAATCAACAAATTTTCCTTTGTTATATTGTTTTTCCTCATTGGCAAAATGTCTACGCGGGCCGGATGAAATGGCTTCGCGGGC
>JGI24021J15306_10013759_pt1 | contig 10062 bp, 5 predicted proteins | sample Ectturendosymbi1_FD_15306 | JGI IMG/M metagenome (IMG submission 15306) | reverse complement strand
TGGGTGTACGTATTTTCCTCCGATAGCCTAACTTGGAGCTCTAATAGTTTATATTCAGTGCATTGACACATAAAATAAGAAGAGTGGATGTATAGAAAAATTTGCATATTATGTCAACAAACTTCGCCAAAACGTTGGTTTGGAAACAGTACTATGACGTCATTTTGTGACGTCACAAACAACGCACACCGAATACAAATGAAACCCCCCAATGAAAAGTTTCTGCGTACGCCATTGCCTATACGTTTCAAACGGTAAAACTTTTCAGCCTGTTTGCAACAAACCTTTAAAAACCGGGACTTCCTTGTTCCTTCTGCGGTAGTTGACCAAACACGCGTTACTTGGAAGAAGGGTACAAAGCTGGTTTAACTGTGCGTGACGCACGGTGAGTCTCGCGTTACTCTTTTGCAAACAATTATGATGTATAGAACCCAGCAGGAAACTACTGCAATTTTCCTTTCGAGTAGCTAGGAAAGCACGGCTGCAACTTTCGCTGTGCACTCGGAGATACACAGATGAGGATCTCGACACGGGTCATGGTAGCTGGTACACTCGTTCAAGAATCCGAATCACAACTACATAGTGTTTACCGTTTGATATTGTTTCGCGTAAATTTCTTTAATCGCTTGTCTTTGCTTGTTAGATCTACCACCAATCACCTCGATAATTTGGTCTTCGTTTGTACCTGCAAACAAAACAGTGATAGACCAACGAATTCAAACTGCTAGGTTGCAGTTTAAGAAGGAAGACTAAACTTATTTCATCAAAGTCATCAACAGCACAAAGAAAAATTTGACGCAACAATACAAGTTTCCAATGGTGCCACTATTCCAAGGCTGTCCCACAAATGAGGTCTTGCTTTGCAGCCAAAAAAGCCACTTGACAAAACAGACCTCAGTATGGTCTTCACCAGTTTGCCTCAACGCGGCAACATCACTCTTAGCACAAAATGATCAAAACTTTATATACTGTAAATCAACTCGTTTAGTACACATGTGTTGTATTCGTTATGTACAGCAATATTAAAGAACTCTAAGAATATCAACAAGAAATATCAAGTAACGCAGAAACAAGAATTCACCCATGTGCAAGAAATGTCTTGGGTGTGCAGAGAAAACTACTTCCTCATCCCCACAACTCAATGGCGGCCAACCTTGCAATGGAGAAATATGTTTAAATGAAATTATTTCAGTGTACTGGCGAGCCAAGCGCGTAAGTAAAAATTCTGGAACTCTTATCCTCAAACTATTTACTGCTCTAAGGAAACGGCAGCAAATTAATTGGCAAAACAGCGTAGATTTATTTGCGACACGTTAGCCTGCTAAGCTACATCGCGGTTATTGGTCTGTTTCGGATCTTCCCAATGAAAGTTTAACGCTTTTGTTCGACTTTATTCGATACTGAACAGTTGTATGCTGCATTGCTCTGGCTTACGTTCCCGTGTATTGAAACGTTTCTCCTATATATGAATGTAATCACGGAAATCAATGAAACTCAGTGTTTCTGGTGAGTAATTAAGAGAAAAGTAGCGGGAGTCTTTATACCGCTTTGTTTTGGCTTGACAACCTCAAGACATCAGGCCACTCAGTTGGGAGACTGACCCGCGCTCCTGCAACAGCTATCTTAACCCCACAACAAGCAGGACACTTCCTTGGTATCCTACGCTACGAGTTCCTCACAACCAGTGGTTCCTACAGTAATTTTGGGTTCTTTCACTTCGATCGAACTTCCGCGTAGTTGTTTTCAGAGGTAGACTCATTAGACTTTTTTTACAGATATTGAACACAACACGCACCTGTAATTTTTCAAGCAACATTTGATTATACAGAAGCTGAGAACATGAAAGCTGTTGTTCTATACAGAAATGATTTTAATAGGAGTGGAGCACGGGATCTGAAATGTCACGCTTCCACCTCTGGAGATAACTGTATCTAGATTACATTATCCGATTTCTTGACAACTTTGCGCTAAACTCGGAAAAAAGAACCAGGTTTTTTAAGGTGTTTTGGGGACCTGTATCGGTTCCCTAGAATTGAAAATCGGGTCTCTAAAATCAGGGAAGTTTATCATCGGGTCCCTAGAATGAGAGAAATCGGGTCCCTACAGGTCCATACCGGATACCTAACATTTTCCTTAAAAAAAACCTTAGAACGTAAAAAATAACTCTCGAAACACAAACCTAATCGATCCATGGCCTTTCGTAGAAGCTCTGCGTCCGCTGTCGCGTTGAACTCTTTTCCATTTCCACTCCAATCATTTAGACCGAACATATTAGCTTATTCTTTTTTCAATAGAAAATTGTTTTCCTAAACACCAGTAAAAATCGCGAGTAACAATTTTACCAGCCATTGAAGGAAAAATAACACTGTGGTCTGGTTTGAGAACGGCCGAGCAGTGTGAGATTGCATTACGGAAATGGTTGTTTCACTTTAAAACCCTGTTGTGTTTGTTGAAACAGTCAAACATAAATCGAACGTTTGTTGCACTCGGGAATCAATGCAAAAACATTCCGTTACGAAAACTGTTATGTTCTTTAGTCGAACCATCCAAGGTTGCCAGGAATGCGAAAGGTATCAGACAGTATTGGTCTGGAATTCAGACTCTTTAGGACAAATAATAATGTTTATTTATTCCTGGTCCAGCACTAGTACTACTATTACTGGGTGTAGTGGGCCATGACGTTAGCAATTTGTATGCAGTAGTGCACCCCCGAAGGTGTGCATTTTAAGGTACTGCAGACTAGCAGAGACACTGTGGCCGGCGTGACGAAAAGTCGAAAAGGTTCGACTCATTGTCTCATAATCAGCAGGGCCGCGCCGCGTGAACTGTGCAATGATCTATGTCGTAACACGTGCCAACTCAACACAGCAATCTTCAATCAGGCTAATTCATGAGTCCCATAGCGGCTAGCTTATTGAGTTCCTCTCTCTCACACCTTTCGATTAGTCGATGAACACAAGGAAGTCGGCAGCATAGGTGTAGGAGCAAGCAAATTTTTGGGGGTGCGAAGGATTTTTGTCGGAATTTCCCCAAAGATGCCCAAAAAGATTTCTGCGACATTTGCCTACAGATTTTCTCTCACGAAGATCATAAAGACCTTCATTGGTGTGACCTCCAAAAGAAAACTCTTCATGTGTTTTCCTGCAAAGGTTGGGCGCCATATTCCCGGGATTTTGAGGGATTTCCCAGATTTTCAGGGTTTTTGCCCTGATTTTCGACAAATCAAAACTTTTGGGGGTGCGCTTTCACCCCTGCATCCCTCCTCCTACACTACTGGTCGGCAGTGAGGGAGTTGCTAACGTCAGGGACACCGACTACAAACAGTTGGCTTGCTCTTTTGCTTCTGAAATCAAAGGCCAATTAAATTCGGACAAGTTAAGACAAACAACTCAAGTGTCCGAATAATTTGTTAGCGGCCGGACAAAACCAATGGCGTAGCCAGTCCAAAAATTTTGAGGGGACAAATAATTTGGCTTTAGACGAGCAATAGTATTTGCTGTGGGATACCGCCTCTCGAATGACAAGATATGCTAGAAATTTGGGGATATGTCCCCTTTAGCAGCCCTGGCTACGCCTATGAAGGAAACCGGCGAAATCAGGACAATTTATTCTTTTTCGTGCTAATTTTAGGTCAGTCCCGTCGCCACGGGGATATTTGGTGGGCTAAGCCCCCAAACAATGCTTCATGCCCCCAAATTGAAATATGATGCATTATAGATTAGTGGATTTTTGTCAATTTTTATAATGTCAAGCACCCTACGCAAACGTAAAGCCCCCAACTTGAAGACTTTCTGGAGACAGTCTGCTTTAGGCCAGCTAGCAACCCTGCAAGAATTTACGAACAGCTAACTCCCACAGCTGCGCACCGGGAGCTATGTATGTCACGTGACTACGCCTTTACGTCATGCACTGAGTAAATTCCTTCCCGAAAACTAACAACGATTAGTTGAAGGCAAATGTGTATTTTACTCAAATATTTCAGAACTGTCTGTCCAATTCATATAGACCAGGGGTGAAGGACCTATTTGCTATCACGGGCCACATGAATCGCGGAAAATCGCTGGCGGGCCGCATATATTAATTGATTTTTCTACCTTTATCTTCCAAAGGAAAGTAAGGAGAAAAAAATATGTCAAGGAGCGAGAGAGACTTCTGTTGACTTCCTGTCTGCTTGTCATGGAGTTTCGTCGTGACACGATGTTGTGTTTTGACTTGGGTAACGAAAATTCTGACGCGGGACATATTTAAATGTTCGCGCGGGCCGCATATGACCCACGGGTCGCAGGTTCCCCACCCCTGTTGGCTATGTTATAGCTATATTATAGACTATGAAAAGGAGTGGCAACAGCACGCACACTTGGTTGGAGTCCAAAACCAGTGGTGAATGGTTGTGATGCAACTCCGCCGACACGGACACCAGGGTTGCCAATAAGATTTTTAGAAAAACACCATATAGAAAAATCGAAAAAAAACAAAGTTTTGAACAAATAACCCCAGGTAGGAAGACATACGAAATCAGGTGAATCTTTCTACTCTATGGGCATCAATGGGTCACAAAACGTGCTATGCTGAATATGTAACTTTGCTAATGAATTTTTTCTCTGTCTGAATCTTTCAGTCGCAGTAACATGGACTTGTTTGCATTTCTAAGAGTGATCTGACAGCATTTACAATAACCAAAATCTTCATTCGCACTGCCCTGCTGTAGCCAATCTTTGAGATTGGGACCTTTCAACCACTCTATCATAAATTGCTGTGTGTACCTCTTGCTGTTTTTCTTTCGGCTTGCTTCATTAGTACTGTATATCTGTCATTTGAGCTCATTGCAACTAGCTAATATTTAGAGCATATACGGCATCAGTTGCTTGTTCACCAATTACGCTGAAGACTAAGGTACCTACTGTAGATAAAACAAGATAAAGAAAATGAGACTAGAAATAAAAAGCTTAATCAATACCCTATCTTAAATCACTGCTACTTAGTTACACCACAAATCTTCAGAAGAAAAACCCAGAAACCCAGGAAGGTTTTAAAAACAGATGGGAGCAAAACCCCAGATTTAGCACCACCGACGGTCACAAACGTCTGAGCAGGAATACCGTGACTTGACTGCCAGTAAGGAGCAGGCGTCAAAGTAGTGGCACAGCCAGCCCAAATTCTTTGGGGGCTGCCAAATTTTTTATCTTAGACTAACAACTGTATTTTGTTTGGGATACCGCCTCTCATAACACAAAATGACTAGACATTTTGAAAATTTGTGGGGGCCATGCCTCCCTGGCCCCTTTGGCTATGCCTATGAGTCAAAGTGGTACTCTGGTAAAACTCGCCAAAGCTTTTCACGACGAACATGGTGTATGCCAGTGGTTCTCAACCACGGCTCCCAAGCACCCTTTGTGCCACTCTCAGCAGTTTTTCAATATCATCTTTAACATTCTGTGCAACAGACCTCGTTCTGTAATAAAGCAAAAGGTATCAATTAACTTGTGTTGAAATTTTTTGTGCGGCTCTCTCTCAAAATTGTAGGTGTGGATTTGGCTCTCTTCAGCGAAAAAGTTGAGAACCACTACCACTGGTCTATGCTTTTGAGATCAGCAAGACATGTGTAAACGTCTTTGAAAAACACCCGAAATTTCTAGAAAATTTATTGGAGAGTGAAAATCTGGGCTGTAGTGCTACCGCCGGGGCGAAAACCGCACTGGGTATCATCTAACGTTGGTTCGTTTATTTGGCGGTATCTTTTTTAAGGCACTTGACATAAACTTTTCCAGGGAGGCTAAGGAGAGAGATGCTCCGGCAGTTACTGCATTACTGTCTCCCTTTATGTATGGGGATGGCCACCCACGATTTCCCAATCTTTCGTTGCCCTTGCAGAACACCAAGCCACTTGACCCACACGAGTCAGAATTCATGGCAGCCTGCAGCCTTCTCTCGATTAGGACGAGATGTGTCTCGGCATAAAAACGATACTAAAATATTCAACATGTGAAATCAAAAAGGACATATTTCCGAGATTGACTAGCACTCTTCGTCAGCACCTTTCTCATCCTGTCGTGGCCGCTTTTACTTCCTGGTGCGAAGCTTTATCTTCTTCGTACTGCATGTCAAAATCGCAACAGGTCAAGTTACCAAGAACGGGAATTTCACAAGTTAACGATTGAAAATCTACGTTCTTACGTCGTTTCCGCTGACATGTAACGGATAGTTGACGAACTTAAAAGGAAAAACTTCAAAGTAACCTTTAGGTACTGGAGTGTTTGGAACAGGGGCGCAACCAGCTCTTCGTTTCGGGAGGGGTAATTTTCATGAAATTTCATTCGATGACGTATTCAACCGTGGTACAAATTGTCAAATTTTTCGCAAACGTCACAAATAAAGTTCTCTTCGCAACATTTCCAAAAATCAGAACTTTTCAGTTTTAATCAATATGCAGACCGAACGCTCAGGACAGAGAAAAAATTAGTAGCCTAACACAAACACTTGATTCCGTACTCAACTAGTGCAGTCATGGCTTTAGTGTGGCAGACGTATGGGCTACTAGTGAACCTGCCTAACTTTTCTTCTTGCTTGAGCAAATTCGTTCTAGCTCTATTCTTCTGTCGTGTGTTGGAATTTCTATCATAAACTACTGTAAGATCCCTAATTTGAGGGATAGCCTTCGCCATGGGTGAGGGGATCTTTGAATCATAACATTTCCAGCAAAACGGATCAGATGTGTTTGGGGAAAAACGCCTTTTTCTGGCATCCACACGAGTTGCGTGAAAGTTTTTAGAAGCAAGTTTAAGGCCAGTGGTGTAGGAGGTGGGGCTGCAGGGGGTGGAAGCCCAACCCCAAAAATTTTTATTTGATGAAAATCCGGGAAAAATCCCTTAAAATCCGGGAAAAATCTGTGTAAATTTGGGCAAAATGTGTGAAAACCTTCGCAAAATCGCTTTTTGTACTTTGATTTTACAAAAATGGCGACCAAAATCAAAGTGCAGACGTTTCTTTCTTTTTGGAGGTCATGTTTCTTCAGTTCTTTTTCGGGCAGGTTAGGGAAAATTTGGGCAAGTTTGGATGAAATTTGAGCAAAAATGGTGCTTGAAGTGCTTTGATTTGAAAAAATGCGCCCAGAATGGAATAAAATGCAGTCATTTTTTGAGGTCATTTTCTTGAGTTTTTTTCGGGCAAATTTCGAGAAATTTGGACAAAATTGTTCGCACCTCCAAAAATTTGCCTGTTCCTACACCTATGAAAGGCTATGGGCTTTCAGGCTTGCACTGATTGCAAAAGGTAGGATCTGGTAAAGCGTTATTTGCAGCCAAAGTGATGTAGTAGGTAGGTGCGTTCAACACTTGACTAGCACTCATATGACACTTTACTAAACCCTTTTTCCCAAGCCGTGATGCTGGTATCAACCCAGGAAGACAATAAAACGTGAAACAGTCCCGCTAAATTTAGTTAAAAATTACAGGTTTCGAACCGGAAATGCAACTATACAACGTTTTTTTAAGAAATGTACTACGTTAATAATGGTGAACTGTTTTGTCCCTAACAAAAATAATCAAAATGTTGTAGAAGAGTGCTCTTCAATCTTTATGTCATCGAGGAACCCCTGACATACTTTCGCGTTTGTCATGGAACCCCATTAAGAAAAATTTAAAAGACACGGATTACTTGTAAGAAAATCTAGTATTTCATTATCAGATTCAACAAATGAACAGTTATTGCAGAGCTTAAAAAGCAAGAAATTTAATGACTCGCTTGTTCTTGGATATTTGGAATTTAGCTGCTACATTCAGAATTTGGTCATCCGGCAAAAAAGCACGTATCTGAAATATGTGTCGTCGCATTTTCTAATTTTGGCAATGGAATTACATTTGGCCGGCTTCGGATCAGGTGCCTCTTTTACATTTGAACTACATTGCTGATTACCATCCACATCTTCGCTGTTGTTATTATTTCGCTTCACATATGAAAATATGCTATTTTGCTTCATGTGGTTTGACTAAATAGCAAAAAGTTGGGTTTCACATTGTTCTTACTTTCATTCCACAAAGGTTGAACGGCATATCTAGTCTGTGACTCCGTCTACTCTCTACTTACTAGACTCAGGCTGAGTCTACTTTCTACTCAGTCTACTCTACTGTGACCTGTACATTGGCAACATCGTATAACTGTGATGCAACAATAAAGTTCTTCTTAACTGCACAACAATGAACAACAAGTGACGCACAAACTACCAATATTTCTTGTTACGCTATCAGCACTCAACCTCTTGTATAACTAACTGGCCTACTTGGAGTCTGAATGCGGCACAGTGATCTAAAGATTTCATAATGACACATCAACATAATGAAGCAAAAATCATTTCCCTTAAAAAACAAAGAACCCTCACGAAACCCACTAACCTCTGTTGAAGAGCACTGTTGTAGAAGAAGCGGCTTGACGTGGCTATAAACTTTTTAAATAACAACCAACATGTCAAGATTTCTCTTATCACTTTGAAAGCTTCAGCAGTTTGCACGGTTCAACAGTAATGTTATAAAGTTTCATGAGGTCAAAATGAGGACTGTTTCAGAAAAAAGTGGCACCACGAACAAAAGGATAAATGCCTTAGAAATACCAACATTATCTCCCAAGTTTTGGCAATTCCAGCATATTTGTGGTTAAATACCAATCATTTACGAAATTTTCGTTCAGATGGCCCGTTTCAAGATAAATCTTGTAAGGATATATTTAACCAGTAGGACAAAGAAAAATTCAAATAACACTTTTCTTAAAAATGATCACAATACAAAAATTTCATCTTTATTCTTTGAAAGTTTCTGCAAATGTCAAAATTTCTGTGGAATGTTTTGAAAATTTCGGGGAGGCAAATGCCCCAAATGCCTCCCCCCCCTGTTTGCGCGCCTGGTTTGGAATGGTCCGACATTCTTTTAACTGGTTGCATACTTCGTGTATTTTAATCTCTGAACTTTGTATCTTTAACAGTAGTTCTGGTTGAAGTGATACCAACAAAACGGGCTGGTGGCTCGTTTGTAAATTACGAGAAGAATTAATGGTGCTCTTGTCTTTTGAATGCAAACAGTATGATGTGTTTCTTACACACTCGCAAGTAAGTAAAGAAAGTTTTCTGAAATCACACGTACGATCTAAAAGGTTGCTGATTACTGGCTGCATATCGCTAAGCTATTTCTCATGGATTACTCCGACACAAAACAAACTGTTCGTTATTAAAAGCGGAATGACTTGTTTNCGTTTATGCAAATAAAATTACTGTTCCAGGCCACTTCATATTGATATAGGGGCTTAGAAAGGAAACGAAATCCTGGGCCTGATCATATAACCCTATAGCCAACATTAAGAACTTGCCGCTTAAAAATTTTGACGCTGTAGCGTTTCTTATGCTTTTAGCGAAGGATTTACGAAACGTGCGCAGTGAACATGACGATATAAATGCAGACTGTGACAATCTTGTAAATATGTTTAGTGGTGTACTGGATCATCACACACCCTATTATAGCAATACTTCCCGAAAAGGTGGCTCATCCTGTAAATCTTGGGACACCTATCTAGCTGTAGCGGCTGGAGAGTTATAACAAAAAAACATTGAGCCACTATAGTGGCTCTGGTGGTCGTTAAAGGTTAATAAATGCATTGCTAACTTCTCTTAAACAGAAAAAAGCATCCTATAGAGCATAATTGAAACTAGCAATCTTTTTATTAGTAAATTCTAAATGTTTGTACAAATAACACTGTACGCCTGAAGGAAAAACTTAATTAAATTAAAAGTACTTTAAATATGCATACATAAGCATGATACTAAGGTAACATTAAAGTTGGAAATAACATTATTTCTTATAAATTTTTAAATGTTGTTCCCTATACCAGGGCTTCTCAAACTATGGGTCGCGAAATGTAATTTTGGTGTCGCGAAACAAATTGGCTTGACAAGTCATATATAAAAGCTTTTGTAAACTTAACAAGAAAATTAAAAGTAGGCTTGCAGTGAATCTATTTCTACTGCATTTTTAGAGACAATACCGTGTTTCATGCTGTCATTTGTTTGGCTATCAAATGATA
>JGI24021J15306_10013756_pt1 | contig 10063 bp, 4 predicted proteins | sample Ectturendosymbi1_FD_15306 | JGI IMG/M metagenome (IMG submission 15306) | reverse complement strand
TCAAAGTTGTGTATCATGATCACCCTATTGCATTTCTCCTTCTGCTATGTCAGTCATGCCGTAGTCTCAAGAACGTATGCTTCGGTGGCCGTATCTTAGGCTGGATCAAAAGTGCCAATCACGGTTGGCTGAGTATGATGACGACATCAGAGGGGCCCCCTTTTTGGTCTTGCCTCGGGCCCCTCCAACCTTAAACCCACCACTGCTGCTACCGTAATATAAAGTGAACCTTTGCGGGTTTGTTGCCACGGTATTGTTACGCAATAAAGACCAACAGCAGAACAATCCGCTCGCGACTTTCACAACCCACCTCTGCAGGCAAAGAAAGAAACATGAGTGAATTGCAAGCCCATCACTGCATGACACTGTAACTGTGAACCTGACTCTTGTGCAGTGTGAGTTTCATACCGGCAAAAAAACAGTCATTGCAAGAATCAAATCAATTAATCAGAATTTAAGATGCCGACTTCAGGTTTTTCGGGAAATATTTGGTTCTTAATCCCAATTTCCAGGGGGGGAAACGGGCATTTGCCCACCCTGCGAACGACCATGCGATCATTGACTATTTTATATCAGGTTCCACAAACACAGCCAGCTCATCTAATGAGCCGAAGAAACATTTTTGGCTAATTGTTAGCACAAGTTAATTTTTAGTATGCTTAGCGATTAAGCAATGTGCAGTACAAAAATATTTTTGGCGATGATTTTCAATGAAATCAAGTGTCGTGTCAACACCTCTTTAGGCCTGGTGGGGGGGATGCATCCCCTGCATCCTCACCCTGTGTCCGCGCCTGCATATAGTACTGATAATTTGGATTTTATAATTTCTGCTTAATCGGATGTGGATGGGATTACATAATTATTTTTTAACTTTTTTTGTATTTTTTGATTCAGTTTAGAAATTAGTCTACAGCATGGAGTTTGGTTCAGTTGAGTTTCTCACGTCCGTCGGGATTCTATGTCGTGCTTGATAGGTCTTGAGCCTTGACTATGACCAGTTATACAAGTCTGCTCTCGTATGTATCATGTCATCAAAGTTACGGAATTGGTGTGGCTTTCATCGACCCAGACCCTTTTCTTGACTCATTATTGTTTTAGGTTCAGTACACTAATACCTACTACCCAGTAACGTTTAGCACAGATCACCATTATTTATATGCACAGTATAGCCCAGGGGTTCTCAACCTTTCATGGTTTGTGGACCCTTCCAAAGACTCTCAACACTTGTGGCCCGTGCTCATCAATAGGGTTTTGCAATCTCACGGCAGAACTATTTAGTAAAGGCCTCTGCTCGTGGCCCCCATAGGGGGCCTAGGGTCCCAGTTGAGAATTCCTGGTATAGCTTCCCTATGCTAATGAGTCGCTTGTGATGCATACCTGTTAATCTTTCTGGTTTGATATCTTATTGCTCAGCTTCTCATTGCATTGCTGAACTTGAAGTGTCGATTATTATGATGTTGTGAGCCAAAGACACAGCGTAAGTCCGCTTGAATTTAGTTTTCAAGTATTTTATAGTCTTTGAATTGAATGTAACAACAGTGATAGAATTTTGGATTGAAACAGGATTTCGATTTTGAAGCAGAGTTTTCGGATTTGGATTTGATTTTGTTATAAAATTGTTGAATTGGGCTTGGATTTGAAAAACCTAAATCCGTTCATCTCTACCACGTAGGGTTGCCAGATGACCAGTATTTCACCGGCCTGGTCGGTATTTTACTGCTAATTTAGCAAAGGCCGGTGAAAAGCCGGTATTTTGAAAATCAGTGCCTACAGCCAGTATTTTGAAAAGAAATAATTTGCCGTAACTTTAAAAAGAACAAACGCCGAATTTCTCTAATTATAATAACTCTAGTAATGAATCTTGTCAGGACAGTTCCTTCAGCGAAGTTTATTTGCTGCTGTTGATGCAATCCTTGGTGCGATTGTCACGTCACATACACACCGAAATGTAATTAGCCAGCCAAAATACGGGCAAAAATTGTGGCGTAACAATACTCATTGTCTTTCTGTTTTCCCTGTGCCGCTTACGAATTACGACACAGCTTAGATCTGGCACTATTGACAAAATGGCCGGTATTTTTACAAAACGCATCTGACAGCCCTACTACCACGCATGGGTGCAATTAGGTGGGGGACAAGGGGGACGCGTCCCCTCCACTTTTTCAGACAGTGGGGATATAATATGCCAATCCCCAAAATGTTTCTCTTTAGGTTTCGTAATATATTGGTTTCACGCCAAGCTGTTCCCCCACATTTTACAACAAAATTGCGCTTATGCTACCACGTAGTAATTCAATGTTACGCTGAGTTGTCCTCGATGGGCGTGGGCAAAGTGATTTGTTGCACCATTGCATTGTTACGTCATAATCCTTGAGATAATGTAACAGGCTCAACGCATTTTTGCCAGGTAGTGGCAAGCTATTTGCTAATGTAGGCCTACATCTTTTTTACACGCTGCATTATCATAACAAGGTTATTAGTTCCGAAAAGAAACTCATCCACTCACCTTTATGTTGCAAAACTTTGATGCAGACGGACAGCACTGCCTACAGTCCTGAAGCTGTTTTTTCCAGATGGGGGCTTCTGAAACCTTGCGTCAGTTAGAACTTTTCCATCTTGCATTCCTATTTTCACTACTGCTTTTCCTTTCAAGGCTGCCATCAGGCATTAAAAATAAACTTGTAACCATGAACTTCAGCAGAAATTCTTCCATGGGGGCAACGTCGACATTTCGCTTATCCTTTTTCAAGTTGCGAACGATGTAATACAAATGGACCTTCCAAAACGCTTTACTGTTTGCACACCACAAAGAAAATTCCCCATGAAAGCACGCGCTCCGTTCACACCTTTTTTGAAATCGCATTCAGTGTGGAGTTGTACTGGAGTTTGCGAAAAAGTGCTTTTTGTCATCCTTTACAGCAGTGATTCCCAATGTGGGCGATACCGCCCCTCTGTGGGCGGTGAGAAACTCTACGGGGGCAGTTGGGGGCGATAGGAGACTCAGTTAATAATTACATTGCTGTTGTCTGACTAACTTTCAGTGACCAAATGTCATAAAAAACAGGATAATCAACAAACATGTATGCATGTAATTTGTAAACAAAAACTTCGCGTTTTGGAAACAAAACAGAGGTAAAATGCTAGGAGATAAATTGATAGGCATACCATACGTTCCGTTTTAGCCGGGACAGTCCCGGTTTTGAGGGCTTTGTCCCGGCGTCCCGGTCAGTCAACCAAAATGTCCCGGTTAGGCATTCACTCAGCCAGGATAGTCCCACACAGTGGCGTAGCGAGGCTAAGTGCCGCCTGGGGCCGGCCAATAAAATGCCGCTCTTTCCACACCTCAAATTTGCTTGCAATCATTTAAAATGTACAAAGATCAACGTTATCTCCGTCAACACTTGCACGGGGCTCTTGTAAGGTCCAGGAACCATTTAGATAAAATAGGTGAAATAGGCCTAAAGCCGGTTTTTGTTGAGAAGCGCTGGCTTGCAACTTTCATCATGATCTGTAAACTTGGTCTGGTTCAGGGGCGTGCAGAAGTCTTGTGATGCCCGGGCCACAGGGCAACTGCTTGATTGTATGCCCCCTACCGAATGCTAATATTGAGGAATGTAAAAATACAAGCACAGCAAAACTACCTGCCAGAACTCTTGCCACATGCTAAAGCATTACGCCACAAAAGCTTCACCTCAAGTAAGATTAAAGAAGCGAAAAAATTATCCGATTCTCGTACCACGTTACGCAACAATAGCAAGACACTTGAATGTTGTGAAAATAATTTTGCATGGCACTTTTGACGAGAAAAAAGTGAAATATATTTCGGATGCTAGAGCTCTGCTTAAAAGAACATGGCGCATTTTGAACGGTATCGTACTTCCTTGGCGCTGAAGTGCATTAACAGCTCCGAACGATGTTCATTCTGACAAATTTTCTGTGTTGCTTTGATCTTTTTTGCAACAATTGAAAGCGAAGAATCGATTTATGATTGCATTATTGCAAACTTTGCAATAGGCTTTTCTTGAATCAGCAGGATAGGCAGTAGTTAGCACCGAGCCAAATTACCAGTTCTGAATCTTGCAAGCATACATGTCGAAGCTTTTGACAATACTGTATTGCTTTGGCTTACCAAGGGTTTTTTTTCACCAGACATTACTACAACCGACACCGGCGTAACTGAACCAGTTGGACATATATGTGTCGGGGGATAAAATATATCCTACCAATGTAATCTTTTAACTTAACGCGGTCACTAAGCACATGACAGAAGCAAATCATTTAAAGCTTTACCAAGCCATCTAATTACTTATTATTACAACGTAATTATCTGCTTGAAGCAGCTTCGTTGCGTCATAACAAAAATTCCAAATGATTGAAGGCAGCTGGTTGTGCCTTCAATCATTTGGAATTTTTGTTGGTATGACGCATGCCATGAAATATTTGTTGCCAATGCGTAGTCGTCAGGTGATGTAACGATGTGCCGCTGGAGTATTGCTAAGGATGGAACGATAGGAGAAAAAAGATTAAGCTAGCTTTGACTATTCACCGTGATTTCATGCAGGGCCTTTTGTATTAGATTTTGAATGGAAGGGCATTATAAACCTCGAACTACTGGATCAGTGACGTTTGCTAGTCTCCGGTGGAATGTCATCTCTTTGTTTTGTTCAAAGGGTTTTCGACTGGGGTGAGAGAAGTGGCTTTGGATGGAGAGGAAGGTGGAGGGATTGGAGGAAAATTGCCCCCAAATATTGTAAAAAAGCCCTGATTTCAAAATTAACATTGGGGCACTTTAACAAACTGCATTTGATCGATACTTTTGAGTAAACATTCAATCAATTTGCTCACTCCACAGCCACATTTCCTATTTTTAAGGCTAGCCTACCAGTCTAGGGTTTCTAAAACAAAAACTGAAGAGTTAGAACTTTAAAAAATGTATTTACTGTAAAATTAATAAAGAAGAGTTGGAACTGTCAAACTACTTTCAAAAATTAATTGTCAATCAACAAACTTCTGCCCCCAGAAGGTTCCTCCCTGGGCCCAGATCCTCCAGGGCTCCTCCCTTGTTACACCATTGGTCCTACACTTGGTGCATCAGCTCCCATTGAGAAAATTTGTTATATCTTGAATAACATGCGGTCTGATAACATAAGCAGAATGTGAAAGCCCTTATCACCAGTAAAATTAGTACTGACTTTTCCTCGTGTGACTTTTACGAGAAAATAAAATCGAACAAAGACTTCTTGAAGAAAGTATTTGTCTACCTCTACAGAAAAGTATGATTGGCCGAATATTTAAATTTACAAATGCTTAAATATTGCTTTGTTTCTTAGTAAAATGCATTAGTTTAGTTTTTATTGGTGCCTCAACTACAGGAATCCAAAATGACTATATGCTCAGTAAGATATGAACCACATTTATCTGATAAAGCTCGTTCTTCTGAAGCGTCCCGGTTTTCAATCACAAAAATATGGTATGCCTATAAATTGATGAACTGCAGTTTCCATCACTAAAGGTAAGTTGCACAGTAAAAGTGTCCTCCTCTATAATGAAATGATTATGATTGTAATTTTCGTCAGCTGTGCTTCTTGGCATGGGTAAACTGCTACTTAATAATGCCCGTTTCGTTACAATGCTTGTCACCGGTCAGGTGTGAGAATGCACGCTTGCACTTATAATCGGCCTGTAACCAAATGCTTGAGCTAATTTTGGATGGAGTGGCTTAATGATCACAAATGTAATAATAACTGTGTACGAGTTCAATTCGAAAGTAGAAAGGCAATTTGTATGATTTATAGATCGTGTTAGGTGCCAACAAGAAATGCAGGGGAATGATATTAACCTCATTAAAGCCAAATCAGCAATCTTCACCTTCTTGTCCAACTTTAATGTTGTTCAAACGAAATCGAGCCAGTCATGAACTCTAACAGTTTCCAAATCATGAACTCAACAGTTTCCAACTGCTAAATGAGTTAATTTACTAAATTAGGTTTTATCGTGAAAGCATCTTTGCACTCATTCTTGTTTTAATCATATTCAAACATACCAAATATACAATACGAAAAAATTGTGTTGATATGTGTGCTAGACATGGTAGGGGGACGATAGAAATTTGTTTGTCAGAAAAGGGGTCGCTAGCCAAAAAAAGATTGGGAGACACTGCTTTACAGCTTTTGCTGTATTGGGGTATAATCCAATATCGTAATTATTGGGAACTGCAGGCAACTGAGTCGAATTGGACTTGAACTATCTACCACTGCGTTCGAGGTGCCCACATTGGTCTGTGCCGTAGGCCTAGCCGGAGGGGGACATGCCCCCTAAATTTTTAGAATATCTAGTCATTTTGTGCTTTGAGAAACGGCGTCCCAAACAAAAATACTGTTGCCCACCTAAAGCCAAATATTTGTTGCCCCCCCCAAGTTTTTTCCCCTCCAAAAATTTTTGGGCTGGGTACGCTACTAGTCTGCGCGGGTTGAACCTCACTTCTCAAAATTTAGTCTGAAAAATTTTCTACATTTTGGCTATCAGAAATGCTTTTTCTTTTCATAAACTACTTACTGTAATGTCCATTTTACGAGCACTTTCTAAAAATAAGTCATAATTTCAGAATAATCAACGGCCAGAACATCAGTAGCGGTGAAAACACGAAAGTTTGACACTCTCACAAAAATCTTTCGAGCAATGAGAAGTAGACCTATAAGTGCGACTATCAGACAACTAACTAAAGTTAGAACACCACGCAGGCTTAAAAAGTTTCGCAGGTGAATTATGAAAACTCGCCAGAGCAAACACAGTTTTGCACCTGCTCACTCAGAAGACAGAACTGAACCAGATGTATATTTCTACAAGCCTGCATACGTAACAAGCCACGCAGTGTGTATAAAGAAGCCTGCATAATCTTAGTTTGATTAAGTCAGTATGGTCCAACTACAGGCCCACGGGCTGCATGTGGCCCGCGAAAGCGTTCAGAAAAAATCTTCAAATTTGAAATTTGTTGAAAAGTGTGTGAGGTTACATTTGTTTCACTGAATTGCATGCGCTGGATAAAGTGCACTTGCACAAGAACAATGAATAATACCTGTTTTGTGTACCATTATTGTTTTGTGGTTTATATATTTATTTTAAGATCAGATTAGAAGGTACGGCTCCCCCCTAACCCTCCGCTGGGGCACCTGACTGTATAACCTCTGTGTTTTTTCGGTGCCCTGGCGTTCGTTGTCTTGAAGAGTACATCTGGCGCAATGAGCTCAATACCGCCAAATAAATATGTGTATATATGAGCTAAACGCGACCTTCTCAAAGTAGTCCTCGAGCCAAATTATTTGCCCATCCCTGCAATAGGTAATTTTAATTACTGTATAACAAGCATAATGTCTTTTAATAAACATATAGGCTCCAATGCTAACGGTGTATTCAGGCCCGTCGCCAGAATTTCGCAGTAGGTGGGGCTAAAAATCACAAGGGGGCACCACATTTTTTAATTACAATATTGGATGTATGCAGCAACCGGGGGCCAAACATGAAATGGGGGGCACAGATCTTAAATGGGGGGCGAGACACCACTGGTCCCCCCGCTGGCGACGGCCCTGGGTGTATGAGAAACTGTAGAGAGGTTTTGGAAACTAGCCAGCAAAGATAGAATTCCCAGACTGAAAGATTTTGCACTAAAAATGCGTTCGACGTTTGGAAACACATACATGTGTGAGAGTACGTACATTTTCTACGATGAAGGAAGACAAATCTACAGTGAAAGCAGAAATTGAATGGCAGACGAAACACTGGACGAAGTCTCCGACTTGCTACCACTCACACTGGTATTGCTAAAGGAACGACAGTGTCAGAGAAGCCTCGACTACCGGCATCCCACTGATAGAGATTTGTAATAAATTGCTATTTGCTATTGTGTAATAAATTCAGTGACGCACTCACGTACCTTCCCTTTTTACTTTGAAATGTTGTGAATCTGTTGTTTGATACATGATTTTATTGAAAGTGGTCAACAAGTTGTCACGTTTTTGTAAAATGGCTCGTACGCAAAAAGAAGTTGGCCCACGCTGGATTGAGCTATTCACTTAGGCGCAATGGTCACACTCAGTCTCAACCGAGCAATGGATATCTCAAAATTGTGGTTGCATTGCTATAGATTCTCTCTGGCTTCTTTTCACACAGTATAAAACTGCGTGACTTACCGCTATCAACAGTCACTGTCTCACTGCGTTATCTGCCAAGATGCAGTATCTGCGTTCAGTGTTGCCACTGGAGTCACTCTTGTCAACATCAGATTGCTGCTTTTTTCAACATCAGATTTTTACGTTACAGTTTCATACAAGCTGAATGCTTATGTTTCCAATACCTAACAAAGCGCGATAACTCACGTTGAATCCGAAACAGAGCGAAGTATCGTCATTAGATGGAAAAGTCGGTTATGCGTAATCGGTAGTGTAGGCCGATACGAGTATGTTATTCTCAACGCATTGAAGAGAGCTTGTTCAGTTTGGAACCATAACGAAACACACATGAGGATGAGAAATTGATGAAAAAACTAAAAATCACGAATCTGTTTTATTTTCATCCTGAAAGGAGAGGAAATGTGGAAAACACAACCAATAGCCCAGTCAACATCAGATTTATCGCTAAAACATCAGACATCAGAAATTTCTCTGAAAACACCAGATATGATCTTAAAACATCAGAAGTGGCAACACTTCCGCCTTCAAGAACAAGCTGCAACATGCGGCAAAACGCCTGCTATCCCAACTTGAAGTGAACATTGTTACTGTTAGATAATAAAGGCCAACAGCAGAAGAATCCGCTCCTGTAAATTCGGCCACGCAATGGAGCAGAAGTGAACTGAAAGCTCATCAGCGCCGGATTTAGGGGGGACAAGGGGCCTGGGCCCAGGGACCCCACCAAAGGGGGACCCCCACCGTGTTCATGTGCTTAGCTATATGTGGGACATGGGCGTGCCACTTATACATTTTTACCGAGGGAAAATTTATGTAGACCCTATCAGTAAGATTTCGCTTGAATATTGTTTCATATTGCGACGAAACACCTATTACACTTACTGGTTTCCTGAAAGTCGGTCAGGTATCTTTATCTAATTCTAGTGAATGCAAGGCCAATCCACGTATGACGCATTAGCTTGCGTCTCTGCTCGTTTCTGGCGGATTTTGCGTCTGCACAGGTCGCATACAGGGCCGGTATTAAGCCGATTTGACCGATTTTTTCTAATTAGGCCCCGCGCCAAAGGGGGCCAGAACCACAACAGCGAATTAGTTGACAGAAGCTGTCTTTGTTTTTCTCTTTCACAAACTTGTGCTTATTGTTTCACTTGTAGACGGTTGTGCGCGGATACTACCTAATGTGCGTATTTCCTTATTAGAAAAGGAATATTCGACTGGAAGCACGCTCTTGAGGGCCTGAGGAGCCCGAACAATCAATGGAACATACAGTATAGATGCCACGATCACGTTTAGTCGCAGATGTAATTAATCACTGTGAAGAACTGATACAGAGCCAGCCATTCAGGTCAAGCAATGCGAACAATATTGGAAATCGCTTCTGCCTGCAACGTTTGGTTTCTGTCGGAAAATTTATTGTTGAGCGAAGACTGGCGTTTAGAGAAAACGTACGATCGCCCAGAAGCTTCTTTCAAAAATATTTCCAAACTTTTTTCAAGCCAGATTAAAAAAAGAAGATGCAATGCTTCTGGTGACCAGTTTTGCAACAGTTTCACAAATCGCTAATCACTGTCAAATATCATGTTGCATCATAAAATTTTGTTATACTTGAGTTAACAAATATGACGTCACAAGATTGCGTCATAAATATTAACGATCCGTAGAAATACTAGTGGCTTTATAGATCATCCCCTACCTAAAGATTCTGTATCCGCACATGGGGACTCCCACCACGCCTGGGTCCCAGGCCCCCACCATCTAAATCCGGCGCTGAAGCTCATAATTTTTACAGCTAAGTTTTAGGCTTGTGGGGTGGTTTAACCTTTTAGCTGCTTTAGGCATAACTGTTTGGCTAGCTACATGGGTTCGTCAGTTATACCAAG
>JGI24021J15306_10013755_pt1 | contig 10064 bp, 11 predicted proteins | sample Ectturendosymbi1_FD_15306 | JGI IMG/M metagenome (IMG submission 15306) | reverse complement strand
AACCTAAACCCTAAACCTAAACCCTAAACCTAAACCCTAAACCTAAACCCTAAACCTAAACCCTAAACCTAAACCCTAAACCTAAACCCCAAACCTAAACCATAAACGTAAATCCTAAACTTAAACCTAACCCCAAAACCTAACCACAAAACCTAACCGCTAAACCTAAAACCCAAATAGCAAAAAGGAAAATATGAGGAGCAAAGTGTGGATACTTGTGCAACAACTACTACCAAAACGAAACCCCCATAGCCGTACCCAAAAGCATTGGCATACGAGGCCTGAAACATGTCTGTAATGTTACGCGGTCGCTGCCGAATTACTGATAAACTCAGAGTTTTATCCGAGCCACTTCATGCCAGGCGAATCGTTAGTTACTACCTTGACGCAGAAACGAGCAGTGTTTCCAGCGTTTTCAACGCGAGAGGTTACCTCAGGTCAAACGCGTAAAATCGGTATCCATTTCTTCATCTACCATGTTTTCCAACCTTGTTGTTAGCAAAAAAGACCACTTGAAGCGCTTGACAGAAGAGGGTAAAATAATTGGAAGCCGGTATGCACTCATGAGATGATATAGCAAAAAGTGAAGCAAAAATAGTACGTGTGGGTTGTTGATAGCTTCATCATATTATCGTCAAAAGTAACGATTTTTATTCAAAGAACCTAGAAGCTGAGTCAATCACCAACAAACGTCCAGCACCAATCTCCAATATCATAGACGATGGGTTTCTCATGCATAACTGTTTTTAGTCACTGCTGAGCGTCTGTAAACCACTGGAAATTTCCTTTGTGCAGTCAGGCTTCCGGGTGTAATGCGATGAGTCAGTTATGACATCCCAGTTAGAATCCACTCTTGTTCTGCAAGAAGCGAAGCTGTTACCACGATTATAAAACAAGCTACGAAGAAGTGTTGCAGGTAGACTAACTGTGCACTTAACTTAGAGCAGTTAAATGAACGAGTCTTATGCTGCAACCGTCGAGATCGAGTGTTCGACGATGAAACTTTGATATTCGTTAGAAGAGTAGTCAGGATTATAACTGTTGTTATTATGGTCTTCAAGGAAGTTCACTTTGGAGACGATCTAGGTCACTATAATACAGCTGCAGGTTCATCAGCGGTTCGAGGTTTTCTTCGTTTCTTTGTAGGTTTTGTCATAGAAGCCGCTTTCGTTAGTATTTGCGTGAGATGCCTAAAATATTTCTTCTTTCTCGTGACGAGAGGGTAGACACATTTCGAGAACCAACGAAATTACAAATTTCAGTGCAGAATCTTCGGTATCATCAACAATTTCTTGAGAGCTTTCGTTGCTAATTTCGTTGCAAGCTGTCTGTTGCCAACAATAGAAAATGTTTCTAAGTGATGAAGTTCCTTATGTCAATCTGAATGACCTTTTAGAATCAGGAAATGCAGAAATTCCCTCAACTGCTTCCAGCACTGTCGAAGACACCGAAATGCCACATGGTGAGCAGCTCGGCTAGCGTTGTATGTCTAAATTGTTATCGTTCCATGGTTGCGGAGTCGGTGTCGGAGACGCAGGGAGCCGGAGGTTTTTGGGTGCAGTCGGAGTCGGATTCCTAAGAACACTAGAAGTCGGGGTCGGTGTTGGAGTCGGATTTTTCTATCCGACTCCAACTCTGGAAGTCCAGTTGAATCATTTTGTACATCGCATTCCTAAGTTAGGAATCCCAACTCGTGCTTGTTGGAATGGTGCAATTTCTTTTCAAACTTTTATTGAAGCAGCTAGTTGCTACAAAATTGTTGACAGCCAAACTTCATTCACGTTATGTCAAGGAGTCGCAGTCGGAGATTTTGGAAAGGTCGGAGTCGGACATTTTACCTCCGAACCTGGTTGCAAAGTTTTGCATGCTGCGTAAATTTCTGCATTGTTTGTCATTGTTCGGAAGCCTTATGTAGCTCATCAACCACGCGCTATCTTATTTGACCTGAGGTGATCTGCAAAAAAACTGAGTTGATATTTTGAATTACAAGCTTTTTTTTCTTAAGACAACCATTTGCGAGAAGGTTAAGTTGAAGGCAGCTTTTCAAGCGATAATTCGATTTTCTGATTCACGCTTCAGTTTTTTGTGTAAATTATTGAGTACAGAGTTCAGCTTTACACTTTCATCATTGCCATGTCTGTTATGACATCACAACCTCAACTCAAAGTCAATAAATGGGGGAATACCAAAAAATACGAAAAGTAGGTTTCAGTGGTACAACATACTAAATTCTAAAGCAAAGCATACAGCTGAAAAAGAAAAAAAAAACAAGAAAAGAGGTTGATAGTTAGAAAACTATGTCGTCGTACGAAGTGCATTAAAGAAGTCAAATTCTCTGATATCATGGTTGTTTGAAATATCTCATTCCTCCAAATGAAGCAAGGTAAAATATCATCCGTACTATTTAAGGCCGGAAATCATCACACACGTTTTCAGGTTCAGTTGAGCATGCATTAGACAAGTCCTTTGAGTGTCTTCTGAAAGGTATAGAATTTGGTCCTCCTCAAAACTATTGACTTACTCCACCATAGCCTATCACAGATTGACGTCGGTTTACGGTGCTGCACACCATAGGCGTAGCCAGGGGGCCAGGGGAGCATTCCCCCAAATTTTTAGCATATCTAGACATTTTGTGCTTTGAGAATTGGCTTCCCAAACAAAAAAAAACGTTGCTCGCCTAAAGTCAAACATTTTGGCCCCCTTAAAATTTTTGGACTCCCCAAAAATTTCAGGCTGACAGCGCCACTGCTGCACACCACGTCACCGAATTACTGTACGTTGACCAAGAGACATTCATGCTTTTCTGCATCTATCTTTTACTTCGAAACAGTGGTTTAATCTCCCTCAACCTTTTCGATGTTTCTTTCAATAAACGTTTGATCGTGCTTTCATTAAAGTCGCAAGATATTGATCACAAAGGGAATCGGCTTGAGTTTAACGATAATGATATAGAAGAGATCGTATATATGCCATTTGCAGGACAGCGGAATGTATTGTTTTGAAACTTCCACATTGAGTGTTTTTTGAGTGAAACATCCTCCTAAATTTCGCCAACTAATTGTCGGTCCAAGTTTTGTTTGAAAAAGGAAAACCTCGAATATGTCGCAGAGCAGATCCCAGTCATATGATAAATCTTTTTCTGTTTTACAAAGTGAAGCGGCAGTTTGGTTGAAACCTCGGCAGCATTTTGTTAATACTGCGGTAAATTTGCTCAGATTTTCGTATCTTGAAAAGAAGCATGTGCAGTACAGCGTTCGGGCAGTGAAATGCAATTTGCCTGCCGTACCTTTTTAGAAGTATCTGTGTATGCAAATAAAACCTACGAACCTTACGGACATTATAAGGACTATTTGCGTGTAGATTATTGTCCGTTTCTTGTGGGTCCAGGCACAAAGATTAGGGAATTTGCTTTGACCCAAAAAATGGTTGCCATTGTACGTTTATAGCATTTAGGGCATAGAAGAGTTTTGAAAGGAAATATTTGGAAAACCGCGATAAAATAGACTGCCGATTTCACAACAACAGGTCTGTTTACTTCTAGTGGTGGACACTTACTTGGAGACGGAAGGGGAAGGCAGATACGCTTGAAAGTACGTGTGATCTTAAAGAGAGTGAAAATTGGGGAAACGGTTGCCCTTTTTACACAACTTACATAAACATTTTTTCGTGATCCACGACTGAGTATCTCTGAGTAAAATTTTTGTTCTTAGCCTGTGTGTGGCGACCAAGCGTTTTAACGATTTCCTTGAATGCATATTTGCAAAAGACCAAAATAGAACCTACAAGACCTTACTTTTCGGTAGTCAAGGCGGAATTTCAGTACTGTATAATCTTCAAAGCGTTCGTTTTGCAGATGAATCCTACGATGTCACCCAAGATGATCAAAACAAAGATGAAGCAGTGGACGGCTTCGGTTCGAATAATGATGTAGTTTATGTGAACACCGAAATCCGCGGGAAAGATTCAGATGAGGCAATTTTGTGTTGCGACAATAATTTTGGACTTCCTCTTTACGCAAAACCTTTGCAAAAGCATGACATTCCAAACCCCCATAAAGCAACCGACATCTACGGAAGTGTGACTTTTAATGGAGGCGAACTTGTGGCTAAGCAGTTTCATCACGATAAAGAAACTTCAGTGACAAACAACGAAGGCTCTGAATCCTTACTGACTCCAAGCAATGATAAAAGTACTGGGAAAAGGGTCACTGGAAGAAAAGATGTTTGGAAAAAAGAGCAGTAAGATGCTACTTTGCTTTTTGTGTTGCATCATAATCAATTTACCTGGCTGTGATAGGAAGTTTAGTAGAATGCAAAATTTATGGAGAAACAAGAAACATTCCATGATGTTGCAGAGGTCTTTTGGGTTTTGATCTTGGGGTACCGCATAAACTGCATGCATTGAAAACCAAGCGACTAATGCCGTTTAATATGGGGAGAGCTTGGGGTTTCATATATTTGAACCCACCATGACTTTCTTCCATCGATGTGAGGTGGCTATTGGAAATCTCAGAGAAAAAAATTAGTTTAAATTTTACACTTTAGCTTCAATTCTTTTTTGAAGATTTGTGTGATATTTAGGTTTAATTTACTTGGTGGTATTGCTGCCTTCACTTTCCCAACACGGATATTATCGGCGGTTTACACTCCATAACATCAGGTTTTTATGCAGTGTGATGCAGTGTTGTTTTGTCACAGGCTTATGTACAGCGATCTGCATCTGGTCTGTATGCTTCACTCTGAGCTGAAGCAGTGCGGGGTGTGAAAAAATCTATTGTAGTAGAGTGCAATTATAGGCGGGCAAAAGTATTATGTATGTTGTCAATGAACACTTTTTCGAAAAATTTGCGACGCTTATTGTCAGGCTTGTCCATGGGACTGTCATTGCTGTGGGAATCCCATGGGAAACGGAAATCCCATGGGAAACGGAAACGTCCCATGGGATGGGACAGCACACATTTATATTTCCTATGAGACTCAGAAAGAGAATGAGATTGTCAGAATGTTGCTGAATTGTCATACTTCAACTATACTTCTGAATTTTAAAGTCAATAAATTTTGTTATTTTTTATGTCTCTTTGTACATGTAGTCCTATTTAGTAGATACTAAACCTAAACTTTCATAAATTTAATAATTTTATTTGAATTGTATTCCATATTTAACATTATAATAATGTAATGGGAATCCCATGGGATGGGACAGGCACGAATTGCTATGGGATGGGACAGATAAATATGTCCCATGGACAAACCTGATTATTGCAATTAATAAACATAATTCTTACACTAATCCTAGATGTTAAAGCTATCGAAAAACCACACTTTCTCAAATCTTTTTTCAAATCGATGTTTTGCTACAAACATTGACTGAAGTCACATCCAGTGACTTGTGTCAAAGTCGAATCATTAGCAACATCAAGAATCGTAAGAAGTGGTTTATGTCCGAAACTATGTTTCTACCATATCTTTTATTATGCTATAGTGGTGCATGACGTATGTATTCATATCCCATCAACACGACAACTGCGAATTAAAATCACGTCAGGGAACTTTGAAAAAGAAGCTTAAGTTTGTCTTGATCGGAGAGACGCAAATATATCTCACGAGTACTGCACGTCATGCGCATACTTCAAATTCATATTCCTCATTTACGAAAAAACATTTTTTTTTGTTTTTAGGGTGATTTGTAGACATACAACACTGCGTAACACACCATATTTTCTAACTTGATGTTGAGTTCTTCTACTCTTAATTGTGTACAGGCAAGTCGCCATAGACAAAAAAACTCATTATTGCGCAGCCTATTCAAATAAAGGAAAAACCCCCAAATTTGATTTCATCATCTTGTTCAGGCCACACAGTTTTACCGATTCATTTTCCGACACCACAATTTTACAAAAATTAAGTCCATCAATCTTTATTGATGGAAACCCACCCGCGCCACCATGTCACGAAGAGGGAAGTGTGACGCAAGAAGCAAACTTCCGTATATGATTTGCTTCCATTACCTCGTGCTGTTATTTCGTGCTAACAGTTTTCAAAAGTTGTTTCGATTTGCAGTAGTTCATAGGAACGGTAGAATTCTGGTTCTCGACACGTGTTTGTTACTGAGAGCTCTTACTTGTGTTGGTGTGAATTTACGAACCCAGAAGGAAGTGGTGCGTTTACATTCCTTGCCTGATGCACAGTTTCATTACTCCACGCCTACGTGGAACTTGTAGCAAGTGGCTACGTAACTACAGCACTTAAGGTTGTCTCAGTTCTGGGTGGCAATTGTAATTGCGCAATGATGTCTATCTGCCTCTGACTTGCCCCGTAAATGTTCCGAAGAACATAAAAATAACGATTTTTTGGGCGCAGCAGAAGTATTACAGTGATCCAGTTACGATGGCAGTGATGGAGTTTATTTCGAATCAATGAAAAAGACGAAGTGGTGTCAGTAGAATCATTTCCGTATAGAGGAGATGAAGCAACGACTGCTGAAATTGCTGACCATCAGGCACCAGAGGACCTGGAATCTTCTGATGAAATGGCTGGCTCGAGTTTTCGATGAACAAAAAATTCCGAAAAGTTGTTCAACATGACGAGAACCTTCCAGATAAAGACATCGACAACTGGGGAAAATTATGATACATCAAGATTTTTCCGCTTTCAGTGACTATTTATACCGACGTCTTCATGCCAGATGAATTGATTACTGACATCGTAGTGCCTACGTTCAATGGACGCGATACTAATTGTGTTGCTTATTTGGGCAAAATTCGAAATTTAGAAGTGGAGGGCCAGATTAGTTTCTTGACTGTTTGTAAACGTCAACTGCATCAAACAATGCCTTGCCCATTGGTTGAAGAATTTTTTTCGTGGTTGGGACGCCGCTCAAAATTTTTTTACTACAGTATGCCCCCAGGATAAATTCCTCAAAAACAAAATTAAATTGAAAGCACTTTTTAGTAAGTGAGCTAACATTTGAAGATACAGTTTTTTTTTGTTTTTTTTAAAGAAATGTTCTAAAGAGGGAAGGACCTAAGAAGAAAAGTCTACGTTTTAATCTATAAGGTGGTGTTCATAGCAATCACTTATTGACAGCAAAGTTATTGCTCTTTGGTCGGTAATATCTTTCAACATATCAGCAATGAACATTTTGGTGTGAGGTGCAGAAACTGCCTAAACCACAAGGAAACAAACAGGTTAAAGAGAGAAGCTTAATCTTTCTGGTATAAACTTGTTCCAAGTTTCCTTAAAAATATGATCTTATCTTTCTGCAAAGAGTTCGACCGCTTTCGTGAACTTCAGCTGAGGAGTTTGCGAAAGCGGTCGAACCCTTTGCAAAAAGATAAGGTCATATTTTCGGTCTTGAACTATCAAAATTAGTTTAGGTAAACAAATTCCTTACAAAATGTCCACCATCCACCGCAATTTCCTGAATTGACGTCAGCGATACTAGCGCAAGTCCGTGAACCACTGACGGAAAGAAAATGTTGCCAAATCTGCCATTCAAGTACTCGGCCCAGTTACTCTTGTAAGATGTGAAGTCAGTAGCACATTAGTCTGTCAAAAAATCCTGTTGTGGCTTTGTAAAAGGTGCGTTAACTCAGAACAAGCCTTGCCGCCACTACATGTTTGAAATCACTTTGTTTTTCCTTTTTTTATCATTAATGTGCAGCAGGCTGCCATATATCGTCGTAAAATAATTTTTCCAATTTGGGCAAAATTCACCTTATGTGCAAGAATGGACAAAAACAAAACATCATAAAAATAACGATTTTCGTGTGTGTCTCAACCTAATTAACTTTTTTGCATGTACTTGCACCAGCTTCGAACACATCACGAAATGAGTCTTGTACAGACCCCTAATAAAGACTACTGGCGGAATTTCGGATGCTTATGTGTGATTTTTGCGTCGTTTCTAACAGTACTACAAGCGCTTTTTGTGAGGGGTATGTTTCTTTTTTGAAATAATAAAATTTTTTTCCACATGCAACAAGTTTGTTTTCTAGGATGATATGAGCTTGGGGAATAGTTTCTGAGTTGTTAACCACGTGCCGGCACACCTAAAACGTTTGCGTAAGACTTGGCTATAGTCGGAAAAATTTTATCCGGGCGGAGCAAATTTCACCACCATTGTAAGTTTACAATTGCACTTGAGCAGGGTTTTAAGTGAAGTGTTAATCTCATGGGTTCACCTCAGCGGCAGGGCCGTCGCCACCGGGGGGGCAGTCGTGCCCGGCCCCCCCATTTGAAATCAGTGTCCCCCCATTTCACGTTTGGCACACTGGTTGCTGCATACATCCAATACTGTATTTTAAAAATGTGGGCCCCCCTGCTGGTTTTAGGCCCTCTCTGCTGCTGAATCCTGTCGACGGGCCTGCTCAGCGGTTTTGCTTTAATTACGACTGGTTCATTTTTTCCACCTCACGACAAATGTGGATAAATAGTGGAACTGTATCTGACTACTCCTGGCCAGATCTCAACAAGGAAGCAGTTGCTGTCGCACGTGCCCTTGGGTTTTAGAAACGTTCAGCAACAATTTTACATTTCGGTGTAAAAGCCAAGTTATTTTCGGCGCGACAATAAGCTTCACCTTTTTTTGAATAGACGGTACTTCAGTTTGCTTTAAACGGCCGTTTAAAAGGTTGTACATTCCAGATGGTATTTTAAAGACACTGATCGAATGAAGGCGGAGAATATCTTGAATCAAAACAGAAGGCCCGGAATGTTTTTGGTGCGAGACAGCAGCGTATCAGGTTCGCAATGAGCGTTGTTCTCTAGACAACTCGTTAAGTAAATTTGACTTGAAAGTACATATAACATGACATCTTTTTGTCTTTCCACTTTTTCCCAAGACGGAAAGCGCAGTCATTACCTATTTTGCCAGCAAACATGCGATTATTGAAATTATGCAGCATGAAAAGGCAATGAAACAACATGAATAACTTCCTGAACGGACAAAGCTTTTATGTATCTGCGCCACATAATCCAGTAGCCTTCGTTTATTTCAGTTTTATTGCAGGTTACCCGCACTGCATCGATCAGGTGTCGAGAGTTACTGTAATCTTTACAAGCTCACAAGGCAACTTGAGTGTGTGTGCGAAGCTTTCTCACTCATGTTGAGCAGTACAACTGGAAATAAGCAAGTGCAAGTTTTTCATTGGCCGCAGTATTTAACTCAAAATCCATTGGCACCTTTCAAACAACGACGCCCTTTACAAAACATAGACGAATATTACCTAGTTCAAACGTTTTGCCCATGGTTGGCTGATATTTGTAACATCATATACGCTTATATTCCCGAAGACAACGAAGTAATCTGTGTACAGGCCCGCATGCATACAGTATTTTTATGGCATCAGGAGAACGGATTCATGTTCAAGAATCAGATTAAAAATTAGAAAACTGATTTGTTCTCCTCAGAGTGGCAATATTAGTTAAAAGTAAATTAGAAGCCTAAGCAAGCTCAAAAATTCCCATATGATAAGCCTGAAATTTTCAGGTTTTTGTTGCGAGTAGTCTCAGCAATCATTTAATTTTAATGTATTGCTTCAACGTACAGTATTATAAATGCTCTTCAATGCGATGCCAGAGAAACTAGAACTCAGCAAGGTTTTTTACTTCCTTTTGTAAACTCAAGTTTAGAAATGAGTGAATTAAAAACAACCCAAATTTCGGTCACCATTGCTTTCAACTTCAAGAAGTAAATCAAGTTGATAAATAAAGCATTTTCGAGGAATTACCTTCTTCTTAATCTTCTCATGAAATTCGTTGAAAACCTTGTTTAATATAATTGGAGGATCACTACAATAATGTTTTTTCCTTGTACATGAGTTGTAAAGCAACTCAGAAGTTTGCTTGATGCCAAATCTAGATCTTAAGAGTCTTATTATTCGGTTCATCTATTTCCTTCCTTATTTTTTTTATATGTTAAGAGCAAAGCGCTTGATAATGAAAGTAGCGTCCATGCCTTGATCCTGAATTTGACTTGAATAAGCGTTTGGTGGTACAGAACTTGAAGATGGCGTGAAGTAGGAGATTCATCCCAAAGCTTTTCGTCTGACACTCTTCAGNATC
>JGI24021J15306_10013752_pt1 | contig 10066 bp, 9 predicted proteins | sample Ectturendosymbi1_FD_15306 | JGI IMG/M metagenome (IMG submission 15306) | reverse complement strand
TCGATATCCTGTGTCAACAGAGTGACCTGGTCTATGGCCGAACTTCCGTGTCGGAAGCCCGTCTGCTCCTGTGGGTCGATGATTGCTTCGACACGAGCGTAAATGAGTCTCTCGAGGATTTTAAAGGGGACACACAGGAGAGATATAGGACGATAGCTTTTTGGGTCCCCCAGAGGCTTCTCTGGCTTAGGGTTCGCAACTACTAGTGCTCTTCTCCAGATCTTTGGAATTTTGAGTTGGCGCATGCAGGAATTGAGGAAGTCGCTGAACCAAGATTTGAGAACCAACCTGGCGTGGAGTATAAACTCCGGGAAGATGGAATCCAATCCCGGAGGCTTTCCTGGCTTCAAGCGTCTGAGGGCAGCAGCAAACTCTTCCGGCCTGAAGGGTTCAGAGATGCTGTGACACTCAGGTGTTGGAATCTTCCATAGGTCGGACAGCTGTTTGTTGACGAGCCTGGTGAACTCGCGGCCACTGGTCTTGTGTGCCCCGTTCTTCACAAGTTGCGAGGCGATGGAGATGGCCGAGACAGGGCCCAGGCGAGAGGAGCGTTCGGACCTGCCAGTAAGTTTGTTGATTGTTCTCCACGCCTTGCGGCTGGAGTGCGAGAAGTCGATGGAGTTGATAGCTTCCTCCCATTGCTCCTGCTTCGTCTGTTGTAGTCGAGAGCAGTGGCGTACGCAGAAAATTTCCGAGAGGGGGGCAAGTTTCGTCACAATCGTGTGACGTCACAAATCAACTTCAGGACGACCATTCTAGGGGAGTACGGGGGCATGCCCCCGTGAAAATTTTGCAAAATTACACCCAAAAATATGCAAATTACACCTAAAAATACGCATGCGGTTTATATATTTTTTCATTTTTAGGGTCTGACGGGGGGCCATGGCACAGTGCCCCCCTCCGTACGCTTGTGGTCGAGAGAGTACAGAAGAGGTGGCTCTGTCACAGGCAGTCCCCACTGGGGCTCGGATAAAGAAGCGATAGAGGGTCTCGCACTCTTTGTCCCAGCATGACACATAGTTCAATGGGTGAAGCATGCAGATGATAAGCGATGTACGTGGTCCTGTGACCCAATGGATAAGGCGCCTGACTACGGATCAGGAGATTCGAGTCCTGGCAGGGTCGATTTTGATACTGATCAGGGCTGGCTGAGAACTTGACCAGGTGGTCTTTCGCCAAGTTTTCGCCAACCTTTTGTGATTGAACATGATCATTAAACTGTGAAACCTGAGAGTTCAGATGTTTTTGTATTCTCATCAACATGGAGTCAATGTGATATATGATGTTAGTTTTTTCCTCTTATTGCATTCGTGTTATTTCGTGCTTTGAGTCACAAAAATGAATGAATAAGCCATACCGCTATTTCATAACAAAAAACAATGCACTACTAATTTTATGCTTGTTTCAAGACAAGTCTTTACATTTTGAGTTGGTTGCTTGCAGCCTACTGCATGTTTCCATGTTTTTAGATGCCACATTTCAGTTAATAAATAGTTTATGTTATAATTACGTTACGACAACATTAATTTTGCGTTGTTGGTCTGCAATGCCAAAAGAGCAGTGCCATGGAAGAATGTGTTGAAGCGAGCTTTTCATATGACTGTTTTTTCTGAGTTTCCAGTTAAGGTAATTTTTCGTGATTGGAGAACGAAATACTTGCACAGAGCAACGCAGGCATACGTTGTATTTTTACGGCTGCATGAAGAACTAGACTGATATTTCTAAGTGATAAATGGCATATGGTTGTCAGTGTGCTTATGGGGCGCCGAAGGCGTCTTTTTTCCGTCTCAACTCAGCTCCTGTACGCCATTCGCCATGAAAGAAATCTTTAAACGAACGAATGCACAAGGTTTTTACTTGCAAGTGCTTGAAGCTTAACACTGTGGCATTTTTTCTCACTGCAGCATAAAAGCAAAACGAGGAAAATCCAAGACATGTTTACTGAAGACGTAAAGTGCAAGAACCTGAAACTCATTGCTTTGCAACGCAATACAAATGCCACAAGCACAGAGCTGCACAACAGTCGAGTCGACGAGAGTACAAACTGATGAAAGAGGAGTGCGTAGGCAGAGCAAACGCGAGCAGAAAAACGTATTTTCTCAGAAAGCAGGACTTTTCTCTGCGAAAAAGACAGACAGTCGATTACACGAAATCAACCGATTGGGTCCTGCGGCCCATGCAGNCTGGCGATGCGTCTGACGGCCTGCTGGGAGTGCGGGTACTCTTGACTAAGTCTGTCAAGAATATTGATCATGTGGTGGAACCGCTCTTCCTGCTTTTGCAACTGCTCAACATAAAAGAAGACATTTTAAAAATGCAAGTTTCGTGTTTTTGTTTCCTTAGATAACTAAATACAACGAAATCCATGTGCTTTGCAATCGACCAAGACGTTACTTTGGCACTTCACCAAAATCATGTTGATAAGGGAGAGAAAATCCAGATGCTTCTGTCTCAGAGTGGACATTCGAAAAATAATTACCATAGCAATAGGGTATTGTATTGCCAGGGTTTTTTTAAGGAAAATGTTAGATACCCAGTATGGACCTTTACGGACCCGATTTCTCTTATTCTAGGGACCCGATTTTCTCTGATTCTAGGGACCCGATGACAATTTTATCTGATTCTAGGGACCCGATTTTCAATTCTAGGGACCCAAACGGGTCCCTAAAACGCCTTAAAAAACCCTGGTATTGCTTTTCCTTTCTCAATTGTTACAACAGTTACACTAATATGTTTCTTAGCTCATGCAATAGTTCATGTGCCATTTTATAAATTGGATAGAAATTTTAGTAACTGCCCGTAACTGCCTAATATCCGAGCTATCTGCACCAGATTTCCTCAGCAATTTTAACGTGGCGTGGCAGTGAATCTTTCCTCAGACATTATACTTAGTGCAAATCATATTATCTTGACTTTTGGCCTGGTTACCTTCAGGTAAGCAGAGAAGGTATTTGAAATTTATGGCTTTGCTTTGAAAACAAGTTTTGTAACGCAGCGCATCTTTAAAACGCTGTGTTTTACACTTGCGTGAACACACCTGGCCGTTGTTTCGCCAATGTAATATCATGCTCAGAATTATCTAAGCACTGTCAATCGTAGGCGTAGGAGGCAGGAGGGAATGCAGCCCACAACTATTTTGGTTTCGGGTAAAAATTATTTAAAACATGATTAAAAATTTTTTATAAAAACAACGAAATTTTTTGTCAAATTAAATCTTTTCTGGTATTAATAGTATAAAAATTACAATAAATGCCTTTTTCTTATCCAGAGCAGTTAAATCGCAAAATATTTCGAAAAACCTACTTTTGGAGCATAAACGTACTTTGTCGAGCAAAACGCTTGGCCCTCTACGCATACGAGTATGCTGTCCATTGTTTCAGTGTCACAAACTTTCGTATGATTTCGAATTGCTTGCTTTGCTTCAGTGTTCTATTTTTGTTGATATGTGGGTGACAAAAAATGGCGGAAGGCCGATTTTTTAATCTGCTAATGGCCAAGGCGGTTGAAGGAAGCGCTCTGCCAAAGAGCGCTACGGCGAATCACTAAGTGGTCGTAGATTGCTTTAATGCTGTTGCACTATATCACTGACACCGAATTGATAGCGAGCGGTCCAGAACGTCTCTATGAACAGTCCTGGGAAGAACTTATCCTTGCAATCGGTATCTAAGATCTGATACCCCGCTGTGAATTTTTTTAGCTCTCAAGCCCCGACAATGCTGCACAAATTATTTGAAACGCAACACGTTGAAATCTGATTTTTTGCAAGATTGTCACGTAGTGGATTGGAAGGATCAAAACAAGATTGCAAATCAGTCTTTCGCAAGCGCCCCTCATGGTACGCACAGAAAAAAACACCCAAAGAATGGGAAGGGTACAAGTCTATTTTGGTGCAGCATTAAACCTTCGCGCGATTTTGGTCGTGCTCAAACAGACAAGCACTTGTGAAAAGCATCGCCACCACAGCGCACTACACATAGTCAGTTTCACCCCAACTCACCTCGTTGCCGAGGGCTTCTTCGGACTTGCACACGGACGTGTACTTGCCAGCCTTTATTGACTGCAAGTGTTTCACTTTGGTTTGTTTTGAGACAAGATCGCTCAAGTTCTGCATAAAAAATGGAAGCAGGTAGTCTCGCAGGTACTGTGCGTGAATCTATCCTACTTAATTTCAAACTTGTTTTTACTTTTACATTCCTTTGGTTTTTAGCTGAAAAGTACGTGAAGCTACCACTGACATCCCTGGATATAAACAAGAAACGGTCAGAACAAAGGGGTTTGGGATGTTCATCCGTACGGGAATTTTGCTATAATTTTCTTGCCTGGTATATTTTTTTACGAAACCACTGCTGTACTTACTGTAAATGCTTTGCAATGTCTACTTGTTCAATATTTACTGAGAGTGCAACTACTTACGCGCTGCTTTATTTCGTCCCATCGCTCCACATCGCCTTCTAGCGTGTCAACGGTGCCTTGCAATTGCTGAACAATCAGTTGTTTTTCTTCTAAGTTGCGTGTGATCTCGGATTGGTTCTCACGAAGTTGACGAATGTCGTCGTCACAAGCAGCAGCGTCCTGCATTAGAAACAGACAGCAAATGAAGACACAAGGCATTAACCCATAAAAAAGAAGTATAGTATGTGCGAAGTTGTTCGAAATGTCAATCCAAGATCGTGATGAATGCAACTATACTTGAACACTTGGGTTAGACTAATACGCGCAGAAATGATCCATGACTTGCTGCCACTGAAAGATCTTGCTGGATCAGTGCAGCGAAGTTTATTGAACTACGCTGTGCAATGGCCTCCAAATGTTTCCTGACGTCCCTGCATCTTTTCCGGAAAACTTAAATGCTGAAAATTATTTGTGTTTGTAAAATTGTTGCCGAGCATTACACACATTGAATCGACCAACAAATTTTGACCAGATCAAAACTACACGCTCTTAATTCCTGCTTATTTTCAATTATTGAACGTTTGAAAGGTCTAGCATAGCTGTGAGTTTTGTTTTAGAGGAATTAGCTGACTGGGTTCAGCTTTGATGTCGTTTGATGATGATTCAGACTTACAGATATCTGTTTTCGAACAACTAATCACCACAAAGGGCAACGCGCCTTTGTGGAGATTCACGCGGAACATCAAAATAAACCCGATTTTTGCCTTGTGCACAGTAACGTGAAAAAGGATTAGTCTTTTTTAAAACAGTTCATGGAAAGGAAGCAGGAATCAAAAATTTATTCGTCAAATGAAGTATCATAACGGTTATACACCTGGTACTATTTGCTAACATACGACGGTAATGCCAACGGTCATTATATGACGTCCAACAGCTGAAAAAGCGATTCAGCAGTGAAAAACAAGTTTCAACAAGCAGCCAATGATCAGAATCTGAAATGACATGTTCGTTGAATACAAAGCAAGGTTTTGTAGCCTTTTTTGGCAATATCCTGATACGAACTTCCTAAAAAACACAACCAAAGAGCTGCAAAAAATTTAACTTGAACGTAGCCTACTAAAAACGAGTGTTGCCACCAACAGTCACACACAAGAGTAGCTGAAACACCTAGTTTAAGTTTGTAAGATACTTCCTTAAATTGGATACCTTACTATTCTAAAAGTGACTTTTACTTGAGGTCCTGTGGCCCAATGGATAAGGCGCCTGACTACGGATCAGGAGAGTGCTGGTTCGAGTCCTGGCAGGATCGATGGATTTTCCCCTTTGTTATAATATTTAACACAGCAAGCAGTCACTGATGAATAACTATGTGGATGCTTGCAACTCTTATGTTATCTATCTTAAAAGTGCTGGTGCCCGCTGTAAATTTAACGGCAACAGTTTGAATATTACACAAGCATCTTTTCATGCATGTTTTTTATTTGCTTACTGCAGCAGTAATTGCTTATTACGCTTTGTGAAGCGTATGCCGTGAATCTCAGTTTGAATTTTCCACTTTATAATTTGTATCATTGCAGCCATTTTCAAGAGGTTCAAAATTAACTTCAGTAACTCTTCTACACTATTAAGCTCTTCCACAAAAGGATAGAAATCACGAATGATGGCAGATCACTTGCCTCCTCAACTGAACTCTTCAGGCATATATCGAAGATTTCATTAGGAATTACGAAAATGTGTTTTTGAGACGAACCTCAACACCAGATCACTTTTGGATTGATCAGCCTACTCCTCAAAAAGAAGTGTTCCTTAGTATGACAGCATCTACTTTGCTAAGAAGAGCTTGCGGGTAGCGAAATATAACTCTGCCAATATGAGTCACAATTATTGTTGAGTCATTATTGACCGTTTAGCTAACCTATATGCCGGCAACCCCTATAGCCGGTGCGTTGCAAGTGCCACGCGACGTGATTATTTTTTATGATACTCCGGGCGATTTTTTACACTCAAATGAAATTGTATCAAATTGATTCCTATAACTACACAAATCTGCTTCGATAAAGTTCGATTCAGTTTTTGGGTTAGTACAGACCTAGGAGCAGAACCGTTGCCAGAAAGTCTACAACAATAGGGGGGTTTGATATTCTGAAAGTTTACAAAAATCCACTGATTGCTAGTGTTTCGTATTTTAATTAGGGAGTCTTGGAGCTTTGTTTGGGGGCAAAGCCCAGTAAGCCCCGTGGCAACGGGATTGCGTAGGATGCGGGGAAACGGGAAGGACTGTAACCCCAACTATTTTTGTTTCGGACAAAGATAATTTCAAAACAAAAACTTTTTATCGAAATTGCAATCTACTAAAAAAAAGATTGTCATTTGATTCTTTTTTGGTATTGATGTGGTGAAAATTGCATTAGGTGTGTCTTTTTATTACGTAGAGAAGTTGAACTGTTTCGTCGAGCAATTCACTGCAGCCCCCCAGATTTTTATCCTCCTGCGTCTATGCGACTAAGCAGTTCCTTTTGGTAGATCTGAAAGAAAACTATTCGTGTCTTTAAGATGTTGATCGCCTCTATTAGGTGCTTAGTCGTAACGGAGGTCTGTGGATTAAGGACTAGGCCTAAGCTTGAGGCTAGCTGGTTAAGACTCTGACGATGTTCAGTAGATACGGTCGGGTCGTTTTGATACTGGTTGATAGTGCTCTACAAAGCACAACTGCAAATTCAGCAAGTTTTCACATTAATAGTACAACCTATCAGGAATGACAAAAATCATGATTTAAAAAAACGAACATCGGATTTTTTTCATTCAAATCGGATTTTTTGGCTTAAATCTGATTTTTTTTATTTTTATTATATGTTTAAATTTCATATGTAAGGGGTGGCCACCTAACGCATGCAAAGTTTAATTTAAATAGTTTGTTTTAAATGAATTTTTTGCGATTTGTTTCTTCAAGTATACAGCGACTGGAAACACCTGAACTTTCACTCAAACTTTCTTTGCACTTATGCAGTATCACTAAATGCAAATCTGGTCGAAACACCAGTACTGGTACACTAAACAAAGTATTTATCGAAATAACAATACTCAAAAGCATCTCTTTAACAAATTCATGTACAGTTGTACACTTAATGGCATGTTACAAAGCTTGTACATAAATGTTGCGGCGTCAGCTTTTATTACGAGCTGTGGAGTGAACTGACGCTCACAGAAGGTTTGAAACGCGCAAGCAACGACCTCGCCGAACTGACACCTCGCAAACTCCGCGCATCACTGGACTGCAGTCTTTCAATTTCCTACAGCAATTGCAAACATGGCGAACGGTAATGAGCACAAACCCTTTTGTTGTCACGAAATCAAAAAGCAGAGTCAACAGCGATCGATCGCTGGATACGGTTTCAAAACCGATGTGCCTTCCACAGCTCAGATTTCGGTCTTTAAGTTAATCAGAAAACTGCTGTTACGGTTAGCAAAATTTGGTCTATAGCAGTGGTTCTTAAACTTTACAAACACGCCGAACCCTTACATAGTTTTCCAAGCTTTTGTCGAACCCATTTTTGCCCAATACAACAGAAAGTAAAAATGGGTTACTGAAATCAGATGACGTTCGTCGAACCCGTGAAACGACTCCGTCGAACCCAGTTTAAGAACCACTGGTCTTACGTAGATCTGAGCCGTGGTGATCACACCACTTGAAACCGTGTTGACGATCAATTGCCGCTGAAGTCTGCCGTTTGTTGGATTTTGATAACAAGCAATTGTGCTGACTGCTTTCCGTTTGCAATTGCTGTAGGGAACAAGAGACTACACTTCGGATGGTGCGCGGATCTCGTAAGGGTCAGGTTCTAGGACCTAGGTCAGGGGTGGGCAACCTCTGGCACGCGTGCCGAACTTGGCACGCGAGCACTTCTATCCGGCACGTGAGCGAGGCCTCGGAAACGAGATCCTCCCCCCTTCAAATGAAAGTTNCTTCATTTTCGTTTGTTAACAATCCGTTATTTAATTCAACCCCCCACGTACTTTTGATGCCAAATGGCTACAAACAGAGCCGTATCAACCGCACTCCGTACCCCCCAATTGGGGGTGGCACGCTGCCACAGGGGCCCAAAATTCAGACCCCTCACCACAAATTTTGGTTGGCACGCGGAAGAATTTGTCATTGATTTAGCCGATTTCGGCACGCAAACCGAAAAAGGTTGCCCGCCCCTGGCTTAGATGCTTCATATTTACTGTGCTTAGATGATTGGTTCGTACATACTACTCTAAGGTGCTTCGTATAGCTTGGAAAATGGATGACGAATATCAGTAAAAATCTTTATATACAGTATGTCTATCAACGCACCTGTCCATAGTAAACATAGAATGTTTTGTCACAGAATCACGGTCTTTTTTGGCTTTTTAAACCTATCGACGTAAAATATTCAGCCAATATTATTATCTCTGGAAGGTTTTCGCAGACTAATTTGATGCACCGTCGCATCGCCTAACGCCTTATTGAAGCCTTCTTAATAAACAATTGTTTTTTGCAATTACTAATTTTGAAAGTAGGCATGTGTAAGCTGGAGGCATGAGATCATATGCTAAGGGACCTTTGCACCGCCGGGTCATCGGTCCCTTTCTCGCATGGTTCAAAGGTCCCTTCCGCCACCAAATTTGCATTACGTGTCATAACAAAAAAAAGTGTAAAGTATCGGTTCTCAATATCTTGCACTTTGTAAACTCTTTCCTTGACCATACCACATTTGCAAAAAATCTTTCGAAAAAACTGCCTGTCATTTGCAAAAACAAAAAAATGCAGGCACCAAAATTTTATTTTCTTCCTTCAAAATTAAAATTAGCCCACAAAAATTGATTTGACAGCCATAGCTCCTTTAAAACACATATGGGCAACAACAAAGCAATCTCAGTTTCACTGCCAAAACCACAAGAACACACGTTCACTAGGTGGCGCGAAATAGCCTATGGCCATTGAGACCACCCTGGTCAAAGATCCCACATCTCCCCTACAATTTTTTCTTGGTTTTGGTTATGAAGTCATGTCGTTTTAATTTCCGTACTCAGCGGACGCAAGCATGCATGCAGGTTTCATCAGCCATTCTGTCTAGGGTCGCTTTTCAATCGTTTTATAATTGAGAAACCCCTTTCGCAAAATACGAACATGGGGAGCACATCTTCAATGTAAAGTCTCTTAAGCGGGGGCAATTGCCCGGTTGCGGGCCTGGTTACCCTTCAATTTTTTCAAAATTGCTTCCCTAGAAGTTCCGTGGTATTTCCCGTATGTTTTTTCGTGTTTGGTGCTTTAATGCCGCCTTAAATAAATAAAAATTCTTTCGGAACGGATATTACTTGCAACCTCACAAGACGCTGAGGTTTGAAGGAATAACTTTTCTCCCAGTTAGAATTGAACTTTTTGTTTTCCTCTGACGCTTCTCTTTTGACACTAAATTTTTGCTAAATTGCTATACTTGACTTAATACTACTTCATTGCTTTCACAATGCGCATCTTCTAATCCAACACAAATTAATTACAGACCCTATGTTCCCAACAAAGATAAAAGATGCGCATGCTTTGTGGTCATAGAGCAGTGCTTGTCAACCGGGTGTATCGTACACCCCAGGGTGTACCAGAATTTTCCAGGGGTGTACCAGCTTCATGGGGTGTACAGGGGTGTACCTGATG
>JGI24021J15306_10013750_pt1 | contig 10067 bp, 5 predicted proteins | sample Ectturendosymbi1_FD_15306 | JGI IMG/M metagenome (IMG submission 15306) | reverse complement strand
AGCTTTGAGGCTGGATGAGTCAAGGCTGCCCTCATCTTGCATTGACACTAGTTGTTTGAAAAATGTGCAAAAGTAGGAAATAATTCATCATATACCTTATCACAAACATTTCCAGCAAGTAGCCTACACAATGATTAAATCAGTGCTAAGAAAAAACGGTTCAAGTTATACTGCCTAAGAGCTGGGAAAAAAACTTTAACATCACCTACCAAGTCTACCTTTGACCATCCATTTACTAGTCAAGCTCCAAACAACCTGTGACTTCAAGCATGGGCAAAATTCAAACCACCTAAACTATCTGCAGAAAAATGAGTACTCATAATACTCAAAAAATGCCATTTCTGCTACCTGATACGAAGCATGAATGTGGCCTTACTTATTAACAGTCTTTGCAGCACAACAGCAATAATACAAAATGGCTTTGTAAACTAAGAAAATGTCCTATGAATTAAAAGATGTAGTGTGGTCTCTGCTATAACAATTGCATGTTGCCTTATTTTCTGATGGAAATGTTCACTAAGATAGGCTACAACATCACAAGGAATGAGAAATTTGTCTAAACTTTTCAACTCAGAGGCATAAAAAAGAAATCCCTAGATAAAAATATGAACATTGCAAAGTATGTATTTATCAACTTCATTTTTACAAAAGTTGAGTTTTTGTGTATGACACATCTGCTTGTGCACTAGACAGACATAGCCACTGTTAACAACTTGGGTGCTTGAAGCTGCCCTCTCCTGTGTAGGCTCACCAGTCACCAGTACTAACTGCTACAACAACAAATCTGTCCAGGAGACCTTTATATTTTTCATAATCCTTTATGCTTACTTCCGTTTTCCTTCTTTTTGTTGCTCCACTTAGATACTTTCTGTTAAACTGTGCATTTTCATAAAATTATCAATATACCCAAATACTTCAATCTATAATAAAAATCATCATTTCGTATAAAAAGTCATTATTTGGTATAAATATTTGCTTATATTTGATAGGGTTTTTCAGAACTTTTTGGAAAAAAATTTAACCTACAATTTTTTTAGGCATATGAGTTGGTTTGAAGCTTTTCTTTATCTGCTCATTGGAGACGGTGGTGAAGCCCCTTTGAAAGTATAGTACTTACACATTCCAATTGCTGTTGGGGGCCCCTTGGAAAGCAAGGTATATCCACATTAAAGTTGCTGTTTGGGTCGCCTTTGAAAGCATAGCACTTGCACATTACAGTTGCTGTTGGTGGCCCCTTTGAAAGCAAGGAATTTTACATTGCAGTTGCTTTTGGCAGCCCCTATGAAAGCAAGGAACTTAAACATTACAATTGCTGTTGGGGCCCTTGTGAAAGCAGAGTGCTTACACATTGCAGTTTCTTATATGGCCCTTTTCGATGAAGTTTGAAAGCAGAGCACTTACAGATTTCAGTGGCTGTTGGGGGCCCTTTGAAAGCGAAATATCTGCACATTACAGTTTCTGTAGGGGGGCTCGTTGAAAGCAGAGAAGGGGAGATTAGGGTCCTTTGGCCAAAATCTACATTTTGTTTGATGCAATCCCTGCTGCTTGCCGAAGTGGCTCAAACGTGGTTTCAAAAAAGTGCAAAGGGTCCCCATTATTTTAGTACCAAACAAGAACCAAAATATATTATAACGTCTGAATGACTGCACTTTAAAAATTGTTGAAAGTGACATTTGACATTTCGTAATTAGTGCGTAACATTTCGACCTCAATTTGGCGCCCCCAAAGTGCTGCCCCCCGGGGCAGGTGTCCCCCCTTGTCCCCCTAATTACGCCACTGGTACTGGTAGCGGTACACCGTCTAATGTCCACCACAGTAGCATGCTATTAGTCATAACCATGGACGTAAAGACACATGAGCTATGCCCACACGTTTTTGCAATCCCAATAAATTGCCGTCTTTTTCAGTTTCATACAATTATTTTGCTAAAACATCTTCATTAAAATGTCGTACCACGGCTGACTGAGCACAATGACGTCATAACACCACTACTCAGAGGGGACTCGCGCCTAGTTTTTGCATTGAGCCCCGCCCTTGCTGGGGCCGGCCCTGAGTACTAAGCATATAGTACCAAGGCATAGGCCAGTGGTTCTTGACCTTTACAAACACGCCAAACCCTTTCGAAGTTTTTCAAGCTTTTGTCGAACCCCATTTTTGCCCAATGTAACAGAAAGTAAAAAGTGCTGTAACATAACCGCGTTTTTAGTCATATTTCAGATGACCTTCGTTGAACCCCTGAAGCGGTTCCGTCGAACCCTAGGGGTTCGATTGAACCCAGGTTAAGAACATTGCACAGGCATATAGCACCAATGCATAGGCCCAAGCACAGCAAATGTATGCTGGCATGGGAAAAAGTCAGCAAAAAATGTCTCAAGCAGTTTTACAAGGAAAGCTGTCACTGTTCTATTGTGAAAAAGGCATTTTATGAAAGAGCCCAAGCATCATAGCAAGTTCACTAACAGCATTCACAGCGGATGATGAAATTCCAGCAAAAAAACGTTCTATAAACTCAAGGCATTTCATAACATGCCCACAGTATTCATAATGCATAACATAGCAAAATGCAAGCAGAGCGTATAGACCATTTCCAAAACCATATCTTGTTTTTAGGGTGTCATTGCAAAATTTTACGTTGTCATTTTGACACCTAAAAACGGCTTTCAAAAACACTGCCCTAGGTACTTGAACTTCTCCACCTGCTGCAGTATTGTGCTGCTCACTTACAGCATGCACTGCCTTGGGTTTGTAGAGAGACATAACTCGGTATTTTTCGTGCTGATTTTCATTTCGGTTCGGTCACATGCAGCTTAAAACCAATCGAGTGCATGCTGAAGACTCTTTTGAGAAGATGCTAGCAGTTCCAAATTGTCTGCAAGAAGTAAACGGTTGATCCTGCAGCTCTAAACTGTGGCACCCTCGTCGACTCGGCTGTGACAGTCTATCCAATTCATGTAGACCAGGGTTCTCAACCTTTTTTCTCCCGTTTACCCCTTGCCAGCTTCCTAACATAAAATTTACCCCCTGTCTTTTGTTTACCTGCTAGCGTTGTAGAAAAACGTACAACAGCATCATTAAATTTACCCCCAAGATAGGTAAAATTTACCTCCAAGGGGTACGTTTACCCCCGGTTGATAACCCCTGATGTAGACGATGAAATAGAGCGGTGACAGCACGCACGCCTGTCGGAGTCCAATATCAACGGTGAGAGGTCGTGATTTAACTTTCACGACATGGACACAAACGTCTGAGCAGGAATACAGTCATGGGCGTAGCCAGGGGGGCCTAGGGTGCCATGGTCCCCAAAAATTTCAAAACGTGTAGTCATATTGTGCTTTGAGAGGCGGTATTCCAAACAAAATAGTGTTATTTGCGTAAAATAAAGCATTTTTGCCCCGCCCCGCAATTTTTTTGGCCTCTCCCAAATTTGTGGGCTGGCCACGCTACTGAATAAAGTGACTTGACGGCCAGGAACAGGTGGCCGTCAACACAGTACTCCCGCAACACTCCCCAAAGCTTTTCAGGAGGAACCCGGTCGTATGCTTTCTCGAGGTCGACAAAGCATGTGCAGACGTCTTTGGCATACTTTTAAGATTTCTCAAAATTTTGCTGGAGAGTGAAATATGGTCTGTAGTACTACGGCTGGGACGAAAGCCGCACTGGGCATCACTCAGCTTTGGTTCAATTACAGTAAACCTCGGTTAATCCGGATTCGGTTAATGCGGATCTTCGCCAAAACCGGATAAAATCGGTGGTACGAATGATTTCTAACTTTATTCTTTACAAAAATATTCGGTGCATCCGGATTTTTTAATCCGGATCTTCGCCAATACCGGATAAAATCTGCTCTTTTCACATCTCGTAATCCGGATTTTTCTGCATTTCCATGCTGTTGTGTTCTTAAGTGCACTAATGATTGATCTCCAGGAAAGATTCGGCAGCTTTCAGGCGCAACACTAGCGTGCTCACAATCACCAATGAACATTTAGAATTATAATAACAACGACCGTAACTGCACGCGACATTCGGCTAATCGTAGAGACGATTGTTACATCAAACAGGGGCATAACATATCACGTTGAACATCACGCTCAAGACACGCCACCGCATCACGGTTTCGGTCTATTGATCAGTATCGAGTGTGCGTGTGTAAGAGCATTATCCCTGAGTGTATTGCACTCGGTAAGATGCCTGGAGGGCATTATCTTCCAAAGAGAGTCACTGTTTATGGACCAGTCGCAGAAATCTCTGCCTCAGTCCAAAATCCCAGATTTCTTCGCAGCCAAGTAATCTAAAATTATAAACTTAAGATTTCTCATAATTTAACTGGATATGGCGGTTACTTGTATAATATACAATTATAAATACTTTAATAAATTCGTTTTGTTTTTGCGAAAGGCTGCTGTTGGGTCATAAATGTGTTCACTTTAAGTGGTTTTCAACGACATCTCAGTACTTGGATGATGTCAGGCTGGAAACAATCATCTTCGGTTAATCCGGATCTTCGCCTAAACCGAATAAAATCGTCGGTCAAATCGAATCCGGATTAACCGAGGTGTACTGTATTTCACGGCATCTTTTTTCAAGGCACTTGCCAATGTAAATGTTAATTATTTGAAAATTCACAAAAAGCATCGCGGGCCACATGCGGCCCTCGTGTTTGAGACCCCTGATCAAATACCTACATAGAACCTAGAGTTCTTAATCGTCGATTTTGATAGATCGCTGATTTCCATGTAGTGTGACGATCATTAGTTGATGGATGGCCTCACTTATGGTGGCCGCATCCAACGTAGTGAAAACTAATGCATTATCGTAATTGCATTAAGTTTGTCCAAAAATCAGCCTGGAGAAACCCCATCGCGTTGTTCTTTCATAAAGCATCAGTTTGAAAAAGATTTTATCTTCTGTATTTGGTGATGCATCAGCATTAAAATGTGTATTATACAAAACCCGCCATTTCAGTAATTGAAGTAACGGTGTTGTGTAATGACGAGTTTTTAACGTTGCTTATCAAATTTTACGCGAAGTTGTGCTTGTTTTCAAAAACAAGTAAGTTTTTCCAATTCACGCTTAGATTAGCTGAGAAATGCAATCCGATTTATAACTACGCGAAAGTTCAAGCAATAATTGCTATCCAGGCTTAACTTTTGTGTAAACTCACAAACGCCTCATGCCAGCAAAAAGAAATGTTACAAACCATATTTCCTTACACGGCCACGCACTAATCTTTTCCAAACTCCCTGCGGAAGGGAAACCACACTGGCGCCTGGACCTCAGCATGACAACAAAAACACAGATCAAGCAAACATCTGTTGTAATCTAAGCTTTCAAGTAGGCTAGGCCTACAGTATTTCAAAAACGCACTTTTTTTCGTATAAAACATTGGCAACCACCACCACGAAATGTTCCGTCGTCGAATTGTCCTAGATCGTTGTTTGTTTCATGCAGAAATGTAACTGGTTTTGTTGTAACGTTAATGGTCACAGCATAAAATTTCATTCAGAAACAGACAGCATAAAATTTGAAGAAGCAAGTTTATAACTTTAAGCAAATCACTGCGAAGTTTTTGACGAAGACAAAAAAGCCCTATCGTGAAGGCTTAATTTTATGATCGGCAGTTTTGCAAAAGACTGTCTTCAAACATTAGTAAACAGGATTTCAACCAAAACGTAGGTGAAGTATTGACTTAGTTATATATTGACCTACATATAGCTCAAAACTTAGGGACTTGCCTAGAAATTAAAGATATCCTTTTCAAATATATTAATTTTTAAGTACAGACTATTAATAACTAATTTAAATATATTAATTTGTAAATCATCTGCAAGGATAAAGCAAAGCATGATTAGTGTTGCTTTCAAATCACCTCTAAAAACAAGATTGGGAATCTGTATTTATAAAGCTTCACTTCTGCATCGACGCGATGGCATGACTATATTGGTTTCACACCAAACTGTCCCTCCCACATTTTACAACAAAATTGCGGCCATGCCTGTACCAACTCAACAACAGTCTTTCTGTGCACATAATTACATTGCGGTCAATTAGTTTAGCAAACAACAGGTTGTGGTTTGTTCTGTCAAATGCTTTACATGCATCTAAGAAAGCTGGAAACACTGGGACATCATTGCTTACATAATAAGACGCAGTCTGTTTAAGTAAAAAAATACACATATCTGTGCCATGTTTTGGCTTGAAGCCAAACTGGTTGTCTGTTGTGGCCAAAAGCGGTGAGATGCAGCAGGACAAAATGTAATGTTCAAACAACTTGGAGATGATAGTTGCAAGGGAAACAGTAGTTCCCAGCATCTCTTATGTCCCCATATTTTAGCCTGCACTTTTAGTACCGAATTAAAATAATTCCTGATGTATTGAAAGTAGAGCATCAGTTGCCAAATTAGTGCAATCTTTTTAATTAAACACAGCCTTAAGAATTTGAAAAATACTTTCGTAAACACTGCATCTGTTCATAATTATGAAGCAAGCCTTTCTTGTTTTTAAACGTAACATATACCCAAACTAAACATATCTCTTGGTTGGCTTTCTTCAGTGCATATTGTTCCCAAACTTTGGTATGAAATTCCTGAAGAATTCCTTGAAACCTGTCATGTTTTATTTGGAAAGCACATTAAAAATATCTTGTTCTCTTGCCAATGTGCCAGTTAATTCTTCTTTCATGGGTTTATTCCATTTTTCTGTTTTTTGTACAGTCCCGTCACCGCGGGGGGCAGTGGGGTAGCCAGCCCAAAATTTTTGGGGAGGGCAAAATGTTTCATTTTAGGCGAATAACATCATTTTGTTTGAGATACCACCTCTCAAAGCACAAAATGACTATATATGCTAAAAATGTGAGGGGGACATGGCCCCGTAGGTCCTCCACTGGTTACGCCTATGACGGGGGGTTTGGTGTGCTTAGCCCCCCGAAACAAAGCACTAAACCCTCCAAATTTAAATGTGAGACGCTATAAATCAGTGGAGTTTTATCAAAATTTCAATGCCAAGCACCCGCTGCACAAACTCAAAGCCGCCTCATTGGAAACTTTCTGGCGACTGTACTGATTTTGTATATGGTGTCTCTTCATTTTTTAATATACTTCGTCCCTATAAGTGCTCCCCCACCCTCCCTTTAGCTCACATATGGCCGGATTCCCACATATTTTCAAAAACTATTTTTCATACTTTTTCAACATCTTTTCAATACTAAATTGAAAGACTTTTAATATCATCATTTAGCTTCATTTTTCAAAAAAATTACTCATGGAACACAATGCAAAAACATGCAGAACTATCATCAGCGTTAAAAGAACAAAATTTCAACAAACACACAGCTGAATTTAGAATTTCCATACTTTTTCAATACTTCATTTACATTTTGGCCAATTTCAATCAGATATGGGGCAATCGTAATCGATTACAGTTTTTAGAGTAATCGTAATCGATTGAACTGACTGAAAATGACATGTAATCGATTACATTGTCAATTCAATCGCAATCGACGATTACTTTCGCGGCTTAGAAATCTTCACCTTACATCAATGTTCGATCAACAGCGGTTTTGGTGGCTAGGTTTCCTCCTTTGTCATAGTTTGTTATGATTATGTTTGAGGGGAGGCCATTAACAGTGGCGTAACTGACGGGGGGGCAAGGGGGCGAGCTCCCCTCCTGTCAAGCTAAATGTGAAAACTGGTCCCCTTTAGTTGACATTTTAATACAGTAGAATTTGCCTAATTCGTCACCCCAAGGGGATTACAAAAAAGTGACGAATTATGCAAACAGGTGAAAACTCTATCGTAGAAGCTCGTATACTTTATCATAGTAACTCGTATATATAGTGCTCTTATTTGCAGTAAAATACAAGTTTATGACGTTATGGTTGAATACAACAATTCACACTTCTGCTCTATCTGGACTCCTCCATTTAAGCGCCTTTTCAATCTTTAATAAACTTTTCCGCGTTCTCTCAGTGGGTAGTCCGGTCGCGCTTCGCACCTCGTGTATAAATTCGATAAACAAATTGCGAGGTGCAACAATTCTCAGATAAAGATCTTTAATTTGTTTGAATTCCCACGCGTACTAGCTGGTTAGACATCAAAAGCAAAACTGCAAATGACGAATTAGACTAACAAAACGCTTCTCAGGGTTAGAAAGAGGTGACGAATTAAACAAATTGACGAATTAGGCGATGGCGAATTAGACGAACATAAATCTACACAAAAGATAGGGATTCTGCCGGGACCGACGAAAAAGTGACGAATTAAGCGAACTAGACGAGTTCTACTGCATTTAGTATTCTTTAATTTGTTGTTTTTTTGCGTTTTTCGAGGTGTTTTCATTTTTTTTAAATCTAGCATGAACACCACGACATCCACAGACTCACTATCATTTCTTAACTTTTTTCTGAGTTTTGGCTAGTGGGTCCCCTACGGTGAGCAGTGGGCCCCCTTCAGCTGAGCTTTGCCCCTCCTGTCCCAAACCTCTTGTTACGCCACTGGCCATTAGCTCGTCTGTGTGCATTAAATCCAGATAGTCCAGCGGCAAGCACAGCGTTTGCAACGAATACAGTACTCGCTTCGTTCCAGCTTTAAAGCCTTCCTGTTGGCCGCCAGAAGTAACGTAGTGAGTCTAATGAGATGTAGCAACAAAAAATAAGAGCTTTTCTTAAAAACGAGTTGACATTGCGACAACAGGAAGGGATAACGGTACCATTACGAGTAGAGGTGTTGGTTTTGTTTGTGTATATTCAGAGTGAAAATGTGAATGTAAATTCTGGAGCAGACTACATATATAAATAGAACAGTAATTTATATAATTAAATTTTTTTGCAAAGGAATAAGATAATAATTTATCCCAAGTCGAAAGCACCTTTCCACAACGCTGATAACTAGTATGTGAACAGAGATATAACCTCGGATACTGGTAAAAAAAAACGAATCCAGTTAGCTTTTGTCAACCCTTGACGATTTGTTCAATAGACAGACGCGCAGCTATATTGGTATCACTGTTCATTTCGTTTCACATGAAATGCTACACAATGCTATGCTGCGCTTGCAGACAATCCAAAAGATATTACCCAGCTGAAAACATCGTAACCCGCAGTTTGAAGAAATAGTCAGAAATTTTGAAATTGCTAACACACAACTTTTCAGCGTTGCTGGACGAAAGCTTAAGCTCAAAAGATGTCGTTTGACTGATAAAAGATTTGAAGCGTTGATGTTTATCAAATCAAACATTTTAAAAATTGATTACCTTTGTTTGGTAATCAATATCTGTGGTGTAAGTGACGGGGGACAAGTTTCTCTTCCCTGCAAAATGGTTGGCGAAACTCACAGTGGCACAACTGACGGATGGTGAGGGGCCAGTTTCCCTTCCCTGGCAAGGGTTAAATGTGAAAAACGAGGCTCCACTTTACATTCAGCCAAATTTCCCCCCAGGCTCAAACGTCTATTACGCAACTGGTTTGTTGTCTGCACAAACATCTCAGTCAACAATTAATGTGATTTTTCTCTTTCCGGTGCTCAATCCTTACAGATTGGTAATTTCGTTTATTGCATTCATTTCATATCGTATGTTGTGTGAAAACTGACGTACGTGAAACCTTGCAACTGGGTTTTTGTTTTCTTTTTGATAATGTTTCAAGACAAACATAATCGCGATTGTAATCATATAATCGTATTCGATTACATTGTTATTTTGTTTATTCGTAATCATAATCGAGGATGTGGCAAGTAATCGTAATCGATTACATTTTTGATGTAATCGCCCCATTGTCTGATTTCAATGCTTTTTCAAGGTCTTGAAAACCAATTTCAAAATTCAATACTTTTTCAATACCGCGTGAGAACCCTGATAAGGTGCGATTTTCACATTCTTCTCTTTCTTTGATGCTTTAGTTTGAGCACTTTGAGAGCCGGCGTACGATTTATTCGTACTTCGATTTTGGCCTAAAAAACAGCAGTTTTCGGTTGCCTTGCCAATGCGCTAGCTCCTCCGCTGATTGCGCTAGAGAGCTGTTCAAGGGCTCAAACGGATCGGCCAGTCTAGTAGATTGCACTCGAAAAAAATTTTTT
>JGI24021J15306_10013749_pt1 | contig 10067 bp, 9 predicted proteins | sample Ectturendosymbi1_FD_15306 | JGI IMG/M metagenome (IMG submission 15306) | reverse complement strand
AATAAGAATAAACATATATTACATACCAATTGGTGTGAAATCCACAGCTCAGATCTTTGGTCTTTTCGGTGATCAGAAATACTCTGACTCAGTTAGCAGAAATTGGATTATACACGAAGAGAGCCGAAATGTTACTAACGCGAAATTACACTGGACTGTGGTTTTTACTGCACGTTATGCGAGGCGAAAAGGAAAAACAATTAACCTTGGCGCGAGATTGCGCAAACCGTCAAAGGCCGTTGCCGACCTACTTGGCAACCACGAGGCCGATATACCAGGGGACGGAAGCAGGTCAATCCGCCCACGGGATCTCGGTGCGGTATTGTGTAAACAGGCAAAGACGGTCAAGAATCTGCTGGCCTACACTAGGAAGCCACGGGAACCGTAGCTGGCAGGAATACTGCGGTATCTGTACATATGCTGTCAATTAACGTTAGGCTTTAAGGTAGCATCAAGTAAATCAAACCCCCATTGAATCTAGAGAGCTGCACACATTAGATAACTAGTAACCGCATGAACACAGCTTAAAGCCATTAAACACGGATGGGACATTAGTCGCTGCGCGCCGTTACACTACTTACCACCTAGGCGACAACGACAAATCTATCAGCATACTATTTTCAACAGGAAATCGATTTCACGTACAGTAACTGCACGCATCTCCAGTCCTGAAACCTTATTCAAATGTTATCTTCTACGTTCAGTAATGGTCATGCTGCCTCTTCAAAGTGAAATCTTGTGTTTTGACATTAAAAACCTGCATACTTAAAAACTAATAACCGCATAACGTATCGATGACGTCTGAAACAAAATTATATTTGTTATAACAGCAAAGCGATGTGAAAGGCAGTTGTTCTTGCAAATACGTAGTTGTAAACATATTGATAAAGAAACGACCTAAACTGCTTTAAATCTCATTTTTGTGACCAGATAAGTTCGCAAGTACCGTCTCTGGATCGTGTCAGATCTTACGAGGGACATTTACTCATTCTCAACGTATCGGGAAGTTCACAAGTAACAGCAGCACCAAGTTTCGCCGTCAGCTGCTCCAATCAACTGCTAGGGTCTTCGAATATTCCAGCTATCCGATCGAGTTCACAGTTCTTCGTGGTAGAAATCGGGCCTCCTGGAGTAATCAATAGAGAAGGTTTTTCAAGCTACACAAATTACAGGTATCCTGTGATGCTTTTCATTGTAGTTGTTTTATCATTTTGGAGTAAAGAATATACAGTACTAAGGTCGAAGATAAAGTGTGTTTCTGAATTACACGGTTTTGTGGATCAGTGGGGTACGCAGAAAAGTTTCATGAGGGGTGTTTCATTCAATGGCGTATGGTGTCATTTGTATTTGGTGTGCGTTGTTTGTGACGTCATATTCATGTTATCCAAACCAACGTTTTGGCGAAATTTGCGCTGATCAGCCATAGCAGACAAAATATAGACAAATGGTTTGGATAAAGCGGCCTATCGCGGAACACAATCTTAAACATTCGTAGTGGACGAAAGGTGTGCAAAAAGTGGGGAGATGGTTTCTGGATACAGACGATAATCCAAATTCCCAGCAATACGTAATTATTCCTTTTTGGCCCATTCACAATGTTCCTTGAAATTTGCATGCACATTCATTCCGTGGTATTTGCATTAAGTCGACAAATTAACAAGCAAATGTATGCGAAAACAATTAATACTCTTTGCGCAGGTAATAAAGTTTTCGTAGAATTTCAAGCACAAAGGGGGGTTAAACCCAAAACCCCCCTTGCATACACCTTTGTTGTGGATTAAGCAAGTTTTTCAAAAGTTACTCTACATCAGTGTTGCTGTAACCTTATAATATTAAGTTTTTTTGCAATCAGTTTCAGTGGCGTTCTTTGACGTCACGCAGGAATGCGATCCCGCGATGAATACAACGTATTTGCATCTTAATTGCTCGGAGCCCTAAGTATCTGACGCAATTTTTCTTTCCCAGGAGAAGAAACCGTTAATTGGAGGTTGCAGGCAGTCGCCATGCACCGTGAATAAACAGGTCATGGTGAAACTTGCATAAAGTAAACATTCGGTTTGACATCAACAGAAACGTGTCACCATTGGCTTGTGAAAGCACAGTAGAAATAGGTACTATAAAAGAAAGTATGAGCAATTTGAAACAAATACTCAACAAACACGTGCTTCACCATTTGTGATCATTGCCAAGGAGCTATTTAGTTGCTGAACGTCCCCGGTGTGGAACCACATAATTTTCCTCACTGGACAAAAAGTTTTGAGGAGATGCAGAGATGCTCTTTGCGGCCAACGTAACTGGTACAAAAAGACTTTCTAGGAAACTTTAAGGTTTCTGCAAAAACTCTAATGTCCGTGCAGTCATCTTTTGTACCATTTATGGCGTTGTTAACTCATAGTACTGCATATACAGCTTTTGGACTAAAATAATAAAGAAGTCTATATTTAAACACAACAAGCGAATATACTTCAGTTCTGTCTGTATCTTAACAGGTTTGAATGTACTTTTAAATTTTTAGGTACAAAGGACAGCGAAGCAAATTTCAAGTATGGCATTTACTCAACAGCGATCCTAATTACACAAAAACCATGTACTTTATGAGATTTCCTGTGGAGGTAAATACCAGTGTGCTCACTGGAACATGGACGACGTACTAACAAGCGTTCATGTTCCAATTTACTTATTTTTGTTTGGAGAGAAAATCACAAGAGCCTTTGCTCGTGTAGCATTTTCAAACTAAGCCTGTTCCCATACCTGTGTAACGATGACATCATAATAACCTCAGAAGGCACCTTTAATATCCCAGAATTGCATTTACAGCTTCAATGTTGCCATTGATAGTGAAAACAAGACTATAAATCTTGCTATGTGGCCGTATGGAAAGGAAAGTCAAATAAAAAATAACATGTGTACTTAAGTCTATAGAAACACGTTCCCGTTTATCATGAAAAGTATTATCCTGTTGGCATCGCTTTTGTGTAAACATAACGAGGTAGAGTGTAATGACACTTATCCATAAAATGCCCGACACATATGGTCATGCAGTAATGGCAGGACAAATAGCAGGAAGAAAGCTTATTTATCTCACACACTAAATGATTCCGCGTCATGTTGCGTAGTTTCCCATCCCCGCACTTTACGGTATTTCCGTTCACTTGTCAAGAAACACAGCTGTGGTCACATCAAGTTAGTTAGATTGTCAGACAATTTCCCCAGCAGGATGAGTGAACAGGGTTTACAAAATTTTAGGGGACGTGTTTTCAAGCAGGTTTCTGTCAAGGAGTTTTATTGCAAGAATTGCTTTCTCGCGAAGAATCAGCAAGACTGGTTATAACCTGTTAAATTCTCCTACTGAATAGGCAGCCTCAAATTGAAAACACGACATCTGCAAATTAAATAAATTTAAAAGCAATTTTGGTATCGATGTGTGTGCGCAAAGCTGTGAATGAGTTCACGAAAAGTACATTACGGTGCACGTTAGATTTGGGGTTGGGTGATAAGGGTCAAAATTTTTGGTTGTTTGAAAAACCCCATAATACTAGCTCCGCTTATGCAACTGTATTGATTGACTACATCACTGCAACAATTGACAACATCACTTGCATATACTGTACATTATGTTTGGGGCGAAAGGAAAACGTAACTCCGGCCAGTAACTCAGGAGTGTGCAGTCGCGTGTTTCACTAACATTTGAGCTTCTGAAATTTTCTTGTTTTAAGCAGAGATTCAATCAAAGAGACCCATGTGGAAAGGGTTCAATTCGGTGGAAAAATGAACCTTCCATTTCCACTTCGAATGGTTGTCAAGAAAAATCTTATTTGTTTATATGCTAATGCATTTGCACTTTGACAGTCTTCGTACTAAGATTTTCATAAAACGAAAATAATGAAAAACCCACTTGTGTAAAATACGTAAGTTTTTGGGAGAGTGATAACTTGATATTGTGCAGAAAGTGGTCCTTGCAAGAAACGCAGTTTATTGCTGCTGCAGACGCCCTCGCTGACGCGTCGCTCTGAAAATATCTGACGCAAACAAAACTCGCAACCCTGTAAACTCTGTCAGTCGACAGGCAATTAGCCATGTTGATTTTCTTTCGTACCCGTTTGCAGGCGTTGCGTGTTCATGACACCAGCGTTACAAACTCAATTTAAGACGAAACCAGTTCCGTAGAAGAAAGTTTACGCCTGCGCACGCATATAGTTTTCCGTTTGCGGTAGAGCGTATGCGAAACGCTATCGGTTCGATGTGGTTGGTATTTCGTTGTCGGACACCTGTTCATTTTTTTCATGCCGGCCTTATTTATAACTGATCGCAATACATTTTTCGCTTTGCGATGATTGTGCCTTGACACTGGCGGCACGAAGATATTGCCACCGGTTTGAAATCAACCCAATAAAATATTTACTTTAAACTAAATGATTTTCACATCTGACTTCTTCTGACAAGCCTCTAACAAAAATCGTTAACATTTGTCATTAGAGGCCTTGTCGTGATGCAATACAGATATGCAAATACTGTTACGGCAAGAATGCACATAGCGTTGGCGGCGCTGATTGGCGCGAAGAAATGACCAGAGCGTTGGTCCAATGATTACTCATTTGTGCTCGAATCGACCGAGTTTGCGCTGATTTCGTTTTTTGATCAAGCTGCGGAAAATCAGGGCAGCAGTTACATTTTGAGAGGACAGCGGAAAGGAGAAAAAAAAATTGTTCTTAACCGCTCCATTGCCGGTTTGTTTGACTCCTGCAATTACATATTTGCATTGACCATATATGTTTTGACTTTCGTGGAAGGCACCTTGTTGAAGTATTCATTTTGTGGAATGCAGTTTTGGTGGCGGCGACAGCATTGGTGCGCTGTATCGCTCAAGTAACGTCCTGGAAGCTCGCGTATTAGTGCGCTGAAGCACCGAGAAGTAGTTAAGCGAGTCTTGTGTATTTGGGCGCCTCTGCCGGTGTTCTTCAACGTTCGTGTTTTTTGTTTTCGTTAAATTAAAAGGAGCGCGTTAACAATTTTGCCTGCTGTAACTCTGCAGTGTTACCTGCCGTAACAAATAATTTATTATTGAGATCGTTTCATACAACGAATACACTGGACCATCCTCCATTCTGGACGCTGAAGGAAACTGGATATTCGTTTGGAAAAACAAGACGACGAATGTTTGTTTCAGGAACATCACTGATGGTGGTAAGTTTTCGTTAGTGTGATTCTTATTTGTTTTACCGACGTTCACAATCAAGTGTATAAGGAACCCTTATTGAAAACTGTTTGTGGGGTTGTGATCCTAAGTTATTGCAAAAATCTCTTTGTTGACATGATTGCTATGACAAATGACTGTTCAAGAAAATAATCTTTGATCAAGCGTTCTGTCTGTGGCATGTTTTGTAAGCCTGTGTGATCTTCGTTATGTAGCTGATTTTTTGAAATTGCTATCTGCGTTGTTTGCCCTTAGCAACAACTTATCTGTTTTATGTGACTACTTTTGTTTATTTTGCAACTTCAGTGTTTGTGAAATAACATTTTTCTTTAGGGTTTCCACTGGTCAAATAACGATTACTAGGAAGTTAGAGATAAAAGTGGAGATTAAAGTTTGAAGAATTTTAGCTTGCAGGTATTCACGTTCACGCTTCTTTGCAGGAAATGTTAACGTTTCGTGCGAGATGTTAGAAGCAGCGCAGCTACAAACATTTCCGGAAAACGAACTGGCAGCTGGCGAGATACGGAGCGTACTTGCCATTCCACCACATGGCAACATTACAGTAAGAACAGACATCAAAATCTTGAATCAAACATTCTCTATTTTTCATTGAATCACGCAGACTTAAAACTGGGTTCACTAGTGATTAGTTACAGCTAGTCTTTTATTAGCGGGAACAAGACGTTGCATGTACAAGGAACTTGGTTAACCCTGGATTCTGGAATACTGTCATTAAGTTTGTCACGTTAGTGATAGCGTCAGGAGTGAAATCCGGTTTTCAAAAATAGAAAATATACTTTCCTTCAACTGAAGTTTATCATAAAAACTACACTGAAGATAATGCTCTCATTGAGCAGTTTGAGCACGACTAACAAAGTTACTTTGTACTCTAAAATCATACGATTTTTGATGAAAAGGTGGGTAGTGTAGATTTAATGTGTCTGAACTGGATTACTCAATAAAAAAAATGGGCGTGAGAACTTTTGTATGCTGCAAAAAAGACCGTAAAAGCATGCGCTGAGTGAGTTTCAGCTCGTTACAGCCACTTGGCGGCGTAAGCCACCTCACACTAACCATGACGTTGGGTGAGCGTGACCCGATCTCGCTCCTTTTGCAAAATCGAAAAGACCGAGGATGACCGCAAGCGGACCGTTTACCATGTCGCACAAAAAATGAAGGTACTGAAGCGTGGAAAGCGCCCCGACGCTTGCTTACGTAGGTTTCACGTGGTCACCGCCTTTGACAAGGGCAGTGCTTTTCAACCTTTTGAAAAACCGTCCGCACTTTGTTCAGCTTCAACACTTCAACAAAAATTTCATTCGGCGTTGCTGAAGAACAGCCGTATAATCGAATTAGACCCTTACAAACGATGTAGACATTTTTAAAGAACTGAAATAAGGAATAACCGCTGCGAGAAATACGCACAAAAATCTGTAAATTACATTTATGATCTTCTCGTCCATAAAACCACACAAGTTCCTATCGCAAATTCCACTCTTTCCACTGGCCCACTCTTTCACCATGGCCATCACATTTCAGAATGATGAACAAGATGCCCATCGCTTCACCATGGCCATCACATTTCAGAATGATGAACAAGATGCCCATCGCTTCCCATTTCTTTGTAATAATTTCATCAAAGTATTTTTCCTTTTTTCTCTTAGTAATAGAGTTTGCTTCTGTCCACTAATTTCATCAACGCGTATTACTTTCATTTAGAACGTAATATTCTCTTGTCCTCTTCTGTGCATTCTTTTCAGAAATATAGCGATCAACCTGTTTTATTGCTTTTTTATCAGTTGGTAAATCAAGAACAACTTTGAAATAAAGAGGACAATAACAATTCGCGAAATATAGAAAATCTTTGCAAAAGATTGGAATCATATTTGCAAAACAAATCGTGAATGTCAAGCAAAGGAAAAATATTGCAATCTCCTTGAGTCATGTGCACAATAACCCTTTTTGAGTGTTTGCACCACAGAGCCAGTGTGTTGCTCAGTCGTCAGAACGTTTTGGTAGTAAAATAAATGTTATCAAAATGCTCAACATGCAATATTCTGAACTCTTCTTTGCGTGATAGATTTGAAAGGAAACCCTTGTGCACATTGTTCCCTTTTGTCTTTCCCTCGGAATCTGATTGTAGCATACCGAACCAATGCCATAATTTGTTGTATAAAGCAAAATGAAATCTTACAGGACTCTATAGCATTGGAAACTAAAACTAACTAACATTTCGTCTTTTGAGCTGTGAGTGTTTTCTATAACTCTNAACCATGCATCAACTCCGATCTCATATTTGTTGAATCACTGGNATCATAGCTTCTTTTAAACTTGTGAAAATCAATAAAGAAATCCTTGGGTTCATTAATTTGCCGTGTTTTTTTGGCCATAACTTGTTAACCATCGAAGCTAGATCACCAATCAAGAGCTAAAGGGGCAGGTTTTTGCATAGTTTATTAAAAAAAACAGGTAACTTGTTACCTTAATTTTTTCAGACCCTGATGACGCAATCAAAGTCTCTTGATCTCCCCAAATCGTGACGTAACACAAAAGTTGAAACCCCAAAATATCGAGATTTCCATCAAAGCAATAAGAGTTTCTGCTTCTTTGCCGGGTTTGAACAGCTCTACAGTTCTATCGGTCCTCTAGTTATGATTGGACAAATTTCTAACCAATATAGTGGCTTAACCATTATAGTGGCTTATGTGACTGGATATACAGAAAATATCTAACAAACGTTGTTTGGTGGTTTGGTTATTTGTTTCATATGACTCGGCTAATAAACAGTACAAAGTTATCGCACAATAGGTAAACCAACCGTGAGTGAACATTAGAGCAAATTAAAATATAATGGCATAATAGCTAACACTGCGTAACACTATTTTCGTTTGACTGCTTTTATTGATGTCCTTTCATGTTTTTCAGGGCGCTGAGTTCGAAAATCATGTTAGTTTTTTCGTATCATCAACGGTTTTCAATGTTTTGACAATTTACCTTCAAAAATAACTGTTGAACGAGCTTTTCTTTTATGATCATGCGTATCTTCCCTTATGAAAGACCACATGTAACCACCCATCATTGCGCTGTCCCAGCGGCCCTGACACCGCTTTTATATTTGCTGAATATCTTGCCGTGTTCCTCGCTAAAGACCCCAAGATTTTCTTGAAAGAAATCAAGATGCGAAAAATGAAGTTTTATGACATGTGGCGTCCCATCCTTTAGTATGTTGTGATCACCATCTCTTAATAATTTGGATCTTTATTCTTTCTCAAAAACACTTCAACCACCTCTCGAAATGCTTGCCAAGTCTTCTTTTCTCTTTCAGTCATTTTTTCCTGCAGGGTTCTTAACTTCAACTTGTTATTTTTTGGGGACCAACAAATTTTCCTCGCTTTAGTTTGGCATCTGACAATTTTGGGAACATTGCTCTGATTTCTTAATGTTTCTCCATTGAAATCCAAAGCTTTGACAAATTGCTTCAAACTTAAATTTTATGTGAAGGAGCGGCAATAAAACCTTTTCCCTGCTCACTAGTGGCTCCTTGATGACATTGTACCTTCCTGGCATTAGTTCTTCCCTTGGCAGCCACTGGACTTCTCGTAGTGCTCTCTATCAGCTCTACTGTTCCACGAGCAAAGAAAACACGAGTATTTGGTGCAGCCACCCCACAGACCCAAAAAAACCCAACATCTTAAAATCACCACAAACATACCAATCGAATTCAGCATAGTTTGTTTTAAGCAGTAGTTTCTTGAAATTTTTATTGCCTTTAATTTGTATTGAGCAAGCGAGAGGAATAGACGAATATTTGTTCTCATTATGAAGTAAAACTGCTTTACGGCTTTTGGGTGGAATTGTCAATAAAAAATCGCCACTGAGTCAATTCATGTTGTATTCCAACAGCATTAAACAAACCATTCGCATATTTGCAACAGCAAAGGTCATGAACTACCTCAAAGTAAACAGACGTGTAAGCGCCTCTTCCTGCACACAGTTATTTTGCAATCATCACCCAGCAAATTCCACTCATTTAATCTTGATGTTGATAACTCTGTTGCAGATTTTGTTATCTCGAGGTTGCGTATGCAATCACCAATTCCTTTTTAGATGGAAAATGAGGTTTTGAACTTATTGCTTGTGCATGTTCCATATTAGTGTCTTAAGTTTTGTTTCATGCTGAGTCTTCACATTCATCATCAAGTTCCAACAACAATGACAGAAATATAAGATGTAGAAATGGATTAAATTTTTACAGCAGTTAAGTAACCGGTATTTTATAAACGCAAAACTACTTATGTTTGGAGGTGGGTTTAGAACTGGCAAAGTTTCACTGTGAACGGGAGCAATGGATAAAGGTAAACTTGGATATGTTAGTGCTTTACTTCCTTTGACCTTGTGATACTTTGCAATATTTATCGTGCAGAAGTTATAGTCGTTATAATGGTTTTGTGGCTCTCTCCAAACTCTTGGATTTGCAAATGGCATAGTTACCAGGTTGGCTTAGAGTGGAACCAACAAATGTAAAAAAGCCTTGCTGACAGTAACCGTCGATGATAGAACAAAAATAATTACATTTTTGGCATCAGCGCCTCAAAATTATCCAGAAACAATGCAAATGTGCAGCCAAACAAAAATTTCATAAAAATTTGTTACGTAGTGTAATCAATGCAAACAAAGAGTGGTACTGTGTCGAGAGCCGGATTGAAGGGTAGGGGGGCCCGGGGCAATTTTTACCGGAGGGCCCCTATGACGTAATTCATGACGTCATCGTTTGTAAAAGTTATGTTTTTGCTGATTCGCAAGGTTCCCGTTTTTTTCCGGTAGTCGAGAATGTGCTTAATCAAATGCGCATACAGTTGGCTGCTATGATATG
>JGI24021J15306_10013748_pt1 | contig 10067 bp, 4 predicted proteins | sample Ectturendosymbi1_FD_15306 | JGI IMG/M metagenome (IMG submission 15306) | reverse complement strand
AAACAGTCAGCAAAATTGAATCGGATGAGCAAACTGGAAGATTATTCGGTAGGTTACAAGACATCAGATATTGGGCTGAAGGACTATTACCCCAATACTGATTAACAGGTTTTGATTACACCTTGGCATCGTAGAGTGATTCAACCTCTGTGCAAAATATGTAGCCTAATATTATATTGGAAGTGGATAACTTCAGTATAGGCTACACTTTGAACTTTGTATCCCAGTAATGCGGCTGTGATTTCCTCAGTTCATAATGGAACACATGGAGTAGCATAAGCTTGTGGAACACGTTACAGTTGCAATTTGGTGAATTGCAGTATCCTACCTACTGTTCATAGATTTCTACTTACACAAAGTGCTGTGAATCCTCATATTTGACATTATTGTATTGTACTGCAAAGAACAGACTGGTTACTGATCGTGACTGAAATCAAAGTGGCTTTGCAATGTAAAAACTTAACTCCCATTTCCTGCCCTGTAGAAGCCTGTAATTACGATGCGATTTACATGACCTCATTGCCTAGCAGTTCTCCACGATTTTCTCTGCTAGCTGTTATTGTTCGGACTACACTAAATAAAATAACACCTCGGCGATTCCAACAACACCTACAAAAAGCACCTTTGTGTAATGGAATCACGTTTCACCTTTTCATTTTCACCTACTTCCCAGCTTTCGCAATACCACAGGCCAAACGCACGAAGCAAATCTTCGAGTCCTTGCAGTGTAAAAGCGCCCAACATCGAGTTCGGAAGTGCGTTCACGAAGGTAAGCCAAGGGCGACGAATCGCTCACGCTTCAATCAGATAACAGTGCAGTGTAAAGTGGGTAAATGATTGATACAAACTCTTTCGAAATTTAGAAAGGCTTAGAACACACGTTTTAAGCTGGTGGCCCGCCACATCTTTTCATATAGCCCGCGAAGCTTAAATTTTAAACGTCAGCCTGCTTATGTTTTGGAACTGTAGTGGTTTATACCTGTTTACAAAGGTGAACGACGTTCTTTGCCATGTTATAACTTCGCTATTTTGGTCATCTTGCTGGCCTAATGTCTCTCTAGTTTTAAGGATCCTTTAACTGCAAAATAATCATTATCACGTCACAGAAACGCTCTTTAAGCATTAGCGTAGTGTAGATAATTGTGGTTAATTGTTCCAGCTGGCCTTTTGAGGGCAACCACAATGCTGATATGGCCCTTAGTGAAAATGAGTGTGACACCCCTGGTTTAGAACCTTATAGAAAGGTTCAGAAAACCCGTTACAAACCTTACTTTAAGCTACACACTTTCTTGGCTGTGTTTCTATCAAAGCTGTTCGCGTCACGATTTTCTAGCATATGGAAGAAGTAGAATGGACTAGGGTTACGAACTATGTAAAAATGACACGCTTGTGAATAACAGAGTGAATGTCCCATGAAGAGACTTCAATTAACGCTTAAAACATTTTAGGTGCAATTGAGTAATCCAATATGCAGGAACTCAAGCATTACATTTGCTTGCATTAAAAAGCGTGAGTCATAATGGAAAAGCACATTGATCGGTCAACTTAAGATTACCACTACAAATCAGTCAAACAAACGACAATGAAACAGTAATTTCTTTCCACAAAATCTTACCAGGAAACCTTTTTACTGAGTGGGGAATGTCAATGCCTCCATCTGCGGCACCTTTCATCGCACCAAAGATTCTAGCTCCGGTGGTAGTGCGCGCTAAGCCAATGTCCAAGTAGGCTCTTGAGTTAAAATGGAATATGCTTTGACTTTTGTGTAAAACAAGTCGGAAGAAAACGAAAAGCGTTTTTCAACACAAACTGACAACACCGCAGATTGCTGGCGGTACTCTGGTCATAACTTTCGGGGGCGACTCGCCTGTTCATCGCTTGGATGATTTGGCAACAGTTTCCATGACAAGGTTATTATTTTGCATTACGGAATAACAAGTAGGATCCGCGAGCAGGACTGGCGTTTTTACGCTTATCATTGGGTTTACTTCATTTATTTAATAATTATAATGCGTCAGAGAATGAAAGAACACAAAACAGTAAATATGGCGATAGCTGCAAATTTCGCTTGTTTTTGCTAGATTTTAACAGGCGTATTTCACTTGTTAAGATGTTGCGTAAAACACGGCAAGACATGCTACTGTATAAAACTGATAATTAAATGTAAACATGAATAACATGCAATCCTGTGAACTCCAATACCAAAGCCACCATTCAAATTTGAAATATTTATTTTTGTTGAGTTTTTCTGCTTCAAACTGCTAATAGCGTTACAACAATTTTATCCCAATACTTTCCCTTTCCCATCTCAAACCAAATAATAACTTTCCACTCCTCATACCCCAATACTTTCCTATTCCCATCTCTCATATCCAATGAACTATCTTGGGAAAACAAAGCACCAAACGTTAAAGCACACCTGAAAGCACCCGGTTCTCCATCTACATCTTCAACATTGTACTCATCACCATCAACTTCTGTCTGGCCTTCATAGATCTTGTCCAAGCCAAAGCTTTTCAGAAGCTGAAACAATCATGTCAGTGAACACAATGTCAACCAGCTCACGTCAATGATTACTACAAAAGTACTCCAACGTCACCACAAGTCTTATTTTTGTAAGTTTGCTGAACGTCACCTTGCAAATAAGTTGTGGTTAAGATGCAACAAATCTCATTACAATTTCAAATTAATAGCGTGTGTTGAAAATACGAATAAGTCACACAAACACACTTGCAACTTACCCTGCGAGCGAGGAGCAGACCAGTGCAATAAGCAGCAGCATAATTTGTCAACCCGACCTTAACTCCGTATCTTGGGAGTTCGTGCGCATAAGCAGAGCAAATGATCACATCTCCTTCAATACGAGCATAGGCTATCTGCAAACACCAGCAAGTTTTTGGTAGCTACGTGCACAAATAGAATGACTGCCAGTAAAAAATGAAGAGGAATAGGACCCCATCACAATGTGAGTGGTTCTGGAGCAGTTCATAAGAACATTTTCTGCATGAGTAACATTGCTGCAAATTTTCCTGTTGCAGCTGCAGTACTTGTAAGTTCTAAAAATGGCCACAATACACAAAACTTTAACCTAGGGGATTCCAAGTCCCACTATAATTTCTAGGCATGGTTTGTATATAACACTCATTTTGCACTCAATACAGTAAGCTATTTCATTTTCCAGAACCTTAGTTCTACTGCACCACAATAGCCTTTGTGCTTTCATTTTAAATGGTTGATCAAACTTTCGGTGCTTTAACTACCTCCTGTATAACGGAGCACAAACTTCGATGTTTGATGAGCCTTGTTGTCAAGAAGTGGCCCTAAACTTCTGATATTCTTTGATTGCTGATGTTTTGAAACTGGATATTCGCTTCTAAAGAAAAATCACTTGTTTGGAAAAATTTAATGCAAGCTGAAAAGGAACGAATTGCTTCTGGAAAGAATTACAGCTTGTAATTTAACTAACAAGTAGCTATGGCACAGCCTATCTATTGACGAACTGCCTCACACGATACTTTTATAGGTTAGCAAATTGACTAAAGTTACTGAAAAGCAAACCATTACTATGACATGAGCATTGTATTTATCAAACAGTGATACGTGCATACACGCTTAGCAACCACGCATTTAGGCTCCTTTTATGTGCAAAATGATGTCACGATTCATTTCAGTAGGTTAATTGAACAGATTAACTGACATACAACGAACGCCTGGTGGCCAGTGAGCAAAACCTGTACACTCGCGCCTCATGATAATAGTTGAAAAGTTCAAATGTGCTAATTTGGCCAAATTTGGCACCCGGCAACTCCTGTATTATCAGAATTACTAACATTTGAATGCAACAGAAATTCCAGATTTTTCAAAATGTCCAGGTACATTGGTTGAAAGAACTCAGGTTTAGGGTAGTCCAAAATTGCCAAAAAACATCAGGTTCAGGAAAACCCAGGTTGGAAACACTTACTATCTCCTACTAGGCCCCTAAGCTGGTCAGTTAAAAATGTCATGCCATGACTTAGTGTCATATCAGGTTCTTATAAGTCGTGAGTCAGAAAAGTAGAAACATTTCTTACAACATGCCACCCACCTGAGTAATTATGTCCTTGTTTGTAAACCTTACAATCATGCGATATTTTGGACTGTTATACTTGTTCTTATCTTGCACAACAAGACGTTTTCGAGCATAGTAGTCAGTTATGCCTTCTCTTCGCCGGCGAAACTTGACTTGATACCGTTTGAAGTATGCTTTGTTCTTCACAACTTTTACAAAACCCTGTAATAGACAAAACAGCTACAGCAAGGTGTTTCATAAGATTGTCATGAAAATGGAATTACTTGTCTGAATGAAGCAGAGCCTACAGGAGTTTACCAACCTGCTCACTCACAAGCATAAATGCTTGTAAGGTCGCTGGTTACCATGATCAACTTGCATGGAAATGACTAAAACCAATTCCAGAAATCAGTAAGGGTCCCAGCATGCAAAGATCTGGTCAGTCAACCCAGCAATGGCCTTCAATGAATAAAACTTCCAAGGCCTGGTTTGTATTTAACACTCAACACAGTAAGCCGCTTCATTTTCCAGAACCTCAGTTCCAGGTAAAGTACTGTATACGGATTTAATTGATACAGACATTAAACTTAATGCGCATGGCAGAACCTCTACAAAAAGCATGAATGCTTTGAGAAACTCCCACAGAAGCCTGGGCAAGGATCACTGCATCACACATAACAGCCTGAATGTTTCTTGCGACTTACTCAGCACTCACAAAAAATCCTAAAGCAAACAAAAAAATATTATTTCATTGCAAACTAGAAGACTTGCCAAGTCTTTTGAGGATTTGAACAGCTTTCTAACACATGCAGTGCCAGAGTTATGCCTGTGCAAAGCCACGTGCGAACAACAAGTTTTCGCACGAGCCGCTTGAATTAACCTGGCTGCAAAGGTTTAAAAAAAGTATATAATTACTCTTTTTCTGACTCAAGCCAAACACATCGCATAGAAAGCATTCAAAGTTCACTGATCGCAGCCTGCGAATCAAGCAAGGCCTACGGATTTTGCTCCTTGATGCGATATGCATTGAAATTGAAATCATTTCATTGCGCATACGGCATGTCGCTGATTGGGCAAAAACGGTTGGGGCCCTAGGCCAGGCAACCCTAAAACTACTTCACTTATGACATCAGTCACAAAAAATCTGCAGCCCCCAACCAAAAAATTTTTTTCAAGTTGAATCTACTAGACTGGCCGATCCGTTTGAGCCCTGAACAGCTCTCTAGCGCAATCGGCGGAGGAGCTAGGGCGTTGGTAAGGCAACCGAAAACTGCTGTTTTTTAAGCCGAAATCGAAGTACGAATATATCATACGCCGGCTCTCAAAGTGTTGAGGTTGCAGCATGTATACAAGCACATCTTCAAAAAACATGTTGGAACAGGATGAATTTTTTTAGGACATTGGTATTCACACTGCGAAAAGAATGTGAGTTTGAAAATTTTTTTTGAACAGTTATGGAAATTTGAGATGTCCACTGTAGGTTATAAATTTTGGCATGTGTATCAATTTGTGACCCCATTGTGCTTGTAGTTTCAACATAATCTGAAAAAAAAACAAAAAGATAAACATAATTTATGCAAACTATTGTATTTATTATCTGATGCTCCAAAATAGCTAATATATAACAAACAGCCCTGCTCTCCCATCTTCTGGGTCTAGTGCAGTGGTTCTCAAAGTGGTCGATATCGACTCCTAGGGGTCAATTGTTTGGCAATCCAAGGGGTTGATAAATAGTCAGGGGGTCAAATGGGGCCACTGAATAGCCCTTTAAGTTCCAAGCATGTTTTCAGATTTATCATGCATTTCAAGTAAAAAGTACTCAAATTTCTTTTGACACATTTCCTTGTATGAGTAACTGTTGGGCTAGGCCACGGGGTCTTCAGAAAATGGTGTACTTTAATTGCGAGTGAATGCACAAAAAAGTTTGAGAACCACTGGTCTAGCGCATCCTTGTTATTGTATTGTTCGAGTATTATTGGTGACGCCCTGGTGTGTCGTTTTAATTTTTCAAGGGCATCGCACACAAGTAAACTCACTGCAGTTTTATTCAATGAGTTAAACACTTTGACGCCTGGTAGGTTTCGGGAATTTTCGCACCAAAACAACCAGATCGCACGTGGCTTTGCACAAGCGTAACTTTGGCGCCGAAAGTGGCAGAGAGCTGTTCAAAGATTCAAAAGGTACGGCAAGTCTTCTAGTCTGCACTTGAAAAAATTTTTGGTTGGGGGGTCTGTTTTTATGTGAGTGACGTCATAAGTAGAGGACTTTTAGGCCACCTTGGCACACTTTACCTGGCCATGGGCTCAAACTGTTAGATGGTAGGCTACAATCCAAGTCTTTTGATACTTTGGATGACCTGCTAGGGTTTCGGGTTTAAAAGTTGTGATGTAAATTAGTAAAAATATTTGACTAATTAGATAAGTAATTAATTTGTTTATTTTAGATCATAACTTTTGAACCAGAAACGCTAGAAAGTCGAGCAAAGGCTCAAAAGACTCGGACCCGAGCCTAGTTTCCAATGAAAACTTCAGCGAAAAACTTTGGCCTAGCGGTTGGGCCCTAGACCAGGCAACATGAGCCAAAATGACCCTAAAACTACTTTACTTATGACATCAATCACAAAAAATCCGCAACCACCATCCAAAACAATTTTTTTCGAGTGCAATCTAGAAGACTGGCCGATCCGTTTGAGCCGTTGAACAGCTCTCTAGCGCAATCAGCGGAGGAGCTAGGGCGTTGGTAAGACAACCGAAAACTGCTGTTTTTTAGGCCGAAATCGAAGTACGAACATATCGTACGCCGGCTCTCAAAGTGTTAAAGTTGAAATTTCTGGCAGTTTTCTGATCTGATTTTGTTTCTTACTTACTTATTACTTACTTATACAAGAAAAAACTTGTTGAATTACAGAAGTTTTACAAAGTCATATCCTTGTAATATTGACAGTTTCAAGACAATAGGCTTGTGACTGAGACCTGCAGCCTTTGAGAGCAAGATGAGACCTGAAAACTTCAAGACCGAGACTCACAAAAATGGTCTCTAGACCAAGTCTCAAGACCTCATCCCTGCAAATAATCCAACAAAGTTGTCAAATCAAAGAAGTCGTTAAATTTATTGACTTCTAAAAATTGCCATCTTTGTAAGGTCCAACAATCTTTCAGGGTTGCCCTTGTGCTCGACATGCATGGTACAAGCAATTCAACAGCAACAAAATTCTTCCGAACATCAACCTCATATGGTATACAAGGTAAATGAGCAGTAAACTATTTATTTTGTGTCCATAGACAATAGCAGCATCAACAGAGCTAATTTCCTCAAATATCTTCATCATCTTTGTTATTGATCTTGAAGATACATAGTAGCCACGAGCTGATTTTGGCCATGGCTTTCAATAGTGCAAGGTAGTCGCATTAGTACTAGCAAAAATCATCTTTATTGGCCAAAAAAATGAAGAAAATCCATTAGGATGCATAAATTGTATTGAAGCATACTTGTTCCTGGTCAACATCTTGCACTATGGCAGTGCACTATGTTTTGTCATACACAGCTGCAACAATTTTTTTTCTAACATATGGGTTTGGGTTAATAATTAGTTGAAGTTTGCACTACTAAAGAATAAGTACTAATGGGACTATTCCTTTCATTTTATTGTGTTGGACGAATTGGATGAAAGTGGCGGATGTTTTGTGTACCCTTGGCAGCATAAGATTGGTAAAATGAAAATGCATTGCCTAGCTTGCAAATAGTTTCACTTGAAAAATTAACATAATACTTTGAAATTTGATGTCACAGATTGAACAGAAAAGTAACCTTGTTTAATCTTTCCCTGGTCAATCTCTTTAATTTTTTGAAGGCATGATCTTGTTTGTTACTACTTGGCAGTTCTGATTTTATATAACAGTTTATTTTTTGCATTTTGGGGAGAATCTGACGGACACTTGTAAATACCACAAGATCACTAAGATCGCCAAGATCATTAAGATTGGACATGAAGATTAAATTAAACTGGATCCAATTTAAGAGTGAAGTAAATGTAAAAGTGAATTGCAAGTCCAATTTTAGTGCAAACATGTACAGTAAGCAAGTCACAACTTTTTAGCAAGACGTCGCAGTTTCTTTCAATAAATTTAGTCAAATACGGTTCTGATCCTAGTGATATTCTTTTGAAAAATGTAACAGTGCTGATCTAATCTGAAAGAGCATTTTATATTGGATCCAGTACAATTTAACATTCCGCTTTTATTTTGGCAATCTTAGTAATCTTGACGATCTTAGCCCTTTTAATCTTAGCAATCTAACGATTTTAATCTTAGTTATCTTAGCAATTTTAATCTTAGCAATCTTAGCGCAACCTTAGTGATCTTGTGGTATTTACAGGTGTCTGAATCTGATATATAGGACACCACCTCAGAAAAAATAAAAAATCAATTAAACAAAGCTCATAAAATGCTATTTTTGTCCATTTATTAAACATGGAATTACTATTATCAAACTTCAGAAAACTGTTTTATTTTCAACATACTATCAGAAACATGTATCATGTGAAACAAATGAATAAAGTTGAGGATAGAAAGTATTATTGCAGCTTGCTCTAGCGCATATATTAATTATGGGTCAAAATTAGAGATCGACCGATATATAGGTGCCGATATTTGGGTTTTACCGCTATATCAGTATCGGCCAAAAAGGCCTCAGTAGGTGTTGACAAAACGCTGTTAGATATTCCTCACGCATCCAGACAATTTGCGCAAGAAAGCACAACAAAGCAAGTCAAGACAATTATCTTACAGCAATGCTAGCAGGTGCGGTTTCATAAACAAGCGGACAAGATTAACCATGGAGGCATGTGCCGGTCGTCGCAGTCGAAACAAAAGCATCATCAGGAAGTTTTGCAATGCTTGAAGCTACCGCATGCAGGTGTTGTGTACGAATAAACTCCGATTGTACTTCCGAACGTTTTCGCAGCACGAAACGTTTGACTGTAACTTAAAGGTGCAAAAGTATAGTCGATGCCTAGTTTAGCGCAGATTAATTTTTTTAAAGTTTGCATGAAAAATGAATTGCGTTATGTTAAGCAACATTTATGGCGGTATGAATATGATTACAAATGTAATTGCTATTCATTAGTGACGACAACAGTTGCTGTGAAGCAGTTGGATGTAATATCTTAAAAGGATTCTACTTTTCTTAACTTGATCTGTGAGGCCTAGCGCCCTGGTTTATACTGTACGCAAACTGAAATATTGTGTTCGTGGGTTAACTTAATCGACATTTTCCATGAGGCATGATAACGATAATTGTAATCTCACAATCCAAGCTGTTGCAACGTGCTGGTTTGTGGATATGGCACAAAACTTTACGGAAGCGCTACTCCAACATTTGACAAATACTTTGAAGTGGTGGTTTGTCGTTTGGTCCAATAGCAGCACGGTGGTCAGTGTTCATTGCTGCATCACAATTGTTGTTGTCCATTTGTTAAACACGATCAGCAAAAGCAGTGTTTGCAACAACGCAACTTAAAAGCGCAGTGTTTATGATTGGATCAGAACTACCAGGCATTATTGCACAATGATCTGATGCATAATGCGCCCATGTGCATCTTAGCTAATGTATTGGCGACTTGTTCTTATCGAATTTACTTCTGGCGGAGGGGCGGCAATCAGTTATAGCCTAATGCTGCTTTTGTTTAGGCTAGGTTATAGATGACCGGCTAACTTACTGCAGGCTACTTGGTGAAAATGTAGAAAATTTGCGTTTTTTGCATGACGATATGGAACTACTTAGTATTGACAAATCAGTTGAGGTGTTTCATTTCATACCAATGCTTCAGTTGCAATAACTAATGCAAGTGCTGTAGGTTGCTTTTTTAAGGACATGCAGTTATTTAATGTTACATCAAAATTCCAAACTTGATTCTATAAGACTTGGATTGACTTTTCAAATTGAAAACCCACTGAGTTGCAGAAGAGTCTGAAAGGTTGATTTGTGAAATATATACAAAAACAAAATTTTACAAGANTTA
>JGI24021J15306_10013747_pt1 | contig 10068 bp, 8 predicted proteins | sample Ectturendosymbi1_FD_15306 | JGI IMG/M metagenome (IMG submission 15306) | reverse complement strand
TTTTTTTTTTTTTTTTTTTTTTTTTTTTTTTTTTACTCAAAATGCACCCAAGAGTCAGTTTTTTTTTCTGTGGAAGACAAAAAGCACTGCATTGCAAAGCCATATACACGAGCACGCGACCGTGACGAACTGCAGCAGGCAGCAAAGCCTGGTGACGCAACCCGCGTTGCTACAGGCAACGGAGCCCGCCTTTCAAGTCGACTTAAGAACAGCCGGCAGCCATAGGTATCTGTGACGAAAAGACAGAGCCAGTGAGACACCCGGGCAAAGGTTTAACAGGTAATGCCGCCAGTGCGGCGCGCGCTTACCTATGACGTTGACGATCGACTTGAGCGCGCCGAGAATCGAACCCAGAACCTCCGGATACTCCTCGCCCAGGTATTCGTACAGTACGACGCCGAGATGGCCCATCAGCTTCTCCTCCTGGCAGGCCAACATGACCACCGAGATGCGGGCGATGAGATCGGCCGCTTGCTGGCGCACTTTCGCCGACTTGTTGTTGAGGCGCCAGAGCACGGTACCGCAAATCTGTGCGCGGGAAAAAAAACGAAAAATGCATTTTTTTTCAAGATGGTTACGGCTTTTTTGCGTCGGTTTTCGAAAAACAACAAATCGCCCTCGGTGATGCGTGCGTGCGAAGAGAGGAATAAACGTAACAAAGCAAGACGAGGGAATCCTTGGAGTTCTCATTGCGTTGATACTTAGAACAGACGAGTGCGAATGTCGCTCTCGACTCGCTCAGACTTCTGTCGCTTTCTGTTCGCCTTGCCATCGACGCGGGCGTGACGCAGGTGAATCGAGCATATAATCAGTGTCGAAAACTTGTGGCAAAACTGATCAGGAAATTATGTACGTGGTCTGTGACACGTTTCCATGATGCTACTGCCAAGAAAGGGCATCGCGTCTTTGGATCGTCATTGCTGTTCTCACTTCAGCCGCCCCGGCAAGAAGCAAAAGCCAGGCTTCAGCCTGGCGCCAATTGCCGTCACCAAAAACTATTTTAAGAAGGCTAATGGCAGGAACATGACGTTGGGCTTAAAAGCCGCATCGAAATGCAATGCAACACTCAATTTGGCAAAGCTTGGACAACTATTATCGCATCGAAATTCGAACGATGGCTGAGTTCCTTCCTTACATCTTTGAAACAACAACTTCTTCTCTTCTTAAAGTTATTTCTTGTACTTGCGACAAATAAAAGTCAGAAATCGGCTTGAACACAAAAGTATTGTCTTCTTAAAAGTTACTTTTTGAACTTGCGCGACGACGATGAGCCACTGAAAAGAACGCGCAACTAACTGCTGCTTACACTGTATTTGACAATGTTTACCTGGGGCAGATAGGCCTTGACCCTGCGCTCGAGGGTGTTGACCACAGTGCCGAAGCCGTTCAGCATTACAACATCTTCAGTGGTCTGTTCTTGGAAAGCGTACAGGATTCCATCGATCAGCTGTTCCTCGAGCCTGTGGTCGATCTCGGCCGCTCCCTGATTTGCCAGGATCTGAACACGAAAGTAGTGATTGTCTGTCACGTCACAATGTGTGCTATTCATGTGAGATAAGGGCGCATTGTTCGTCATCGACCGACAATATCGGCAGCTAGTTTACAGCGACACGTCAGTGGAATTTGCAAGACATGACCTCGAGTGAACTTTCATCAAGTTGCGTTCGGGAAAGGAAGGTTGCAAGTTCGAACACGGAACAAAGCACAACCAGAAATCATGTTTCGAATCTTTATCAGTAGCAACGCTCAATACACAGCACAAGGGAAAAAAACGACTGAAACGGACAGGACTCACAAAGGTTGCATCTGCTTTGTTAGGACTGCGAACTATATCGCGGGATTTAAGACAATAAATGAAAAACATAACAATGTAAGACGTGCGTGTGATTTATTCATACGCATAAACGAACCTAGACATGACGTTAAGTGTTGCCTGTGACTTTAGTAACGCGACGAAATGCACGGTGGCGAAGTAAGGAATCTGCTAAAGCAGTGATTCACAACCTTTTTTGACCTTCAAAAATTTAGTCATAAAGCAACTTAAAAAAATTTGTGTACCACTTAGAGTTTCTTTGCGTACCCTCAGGAGGTCTGCTCCTTCACCCAATTTTAGAACCACTGTGCGTAACGACCCACACACTAGTTTCTTCGCAAATATGCAGCAAAATATTGAGAACCCCTGATTGAACACGAGCTGGCCGACCAGGCTTGTGTGGCACACGAGTTTAGCACCAGCAAGACGTAAATATAAAAACGCTCACTTTGTCAATCGTCTCCATGACCATCTTTCTGTACTGTTCGTTTTCGTCTTTCAAGTCATCGACGATTCGCTGTACGATCTCAGCAGAACCGACCTGCAACGTAAAAAGGGGGGATCGCTTGAAAAGAATCGCACGCTCATGCATTACATCATCGATGACGTTTCCTAGCTCAACAGAATCGGAACCTGACTTTTTTTACACTGAGACGTTTCGTTTATTCTTTACACTGACACGTTTCGTTTATTGTTCCGAAATAGCTTTAAAACGTGTCATTTCTTCGCATTCAGGTATTTTTAATGACTAAAAAAGGCATCATGACCGAATTGACTTAATTTTTTTCGGTCATTTAAAAAAATCTGTCAATGACCGAAAAAAAACAGGGTCCAAACACCCAAGAAAGGCTTCGCACCACGTCAAAAGTCCGAGTCCAACACAGCACAATGGTTATGACGTCGCATTCCCGAAAAGTCACAGATCGTTCCAAGACAAAACTGCGGAAATTACCACTTATGGGATAAGTATTTTACGGCGAAAATTGTGATTTTTGAATCGTGGATATTTAAGCGAAACCCCATAGATCTTGAGCAAACCCTCTGAAGTTCTACTGAAACCATCTGCGCAACAGACAAGCCGTAGTTTAAAGCTCCTTTGCACAAGTAACGCTCTCTTGTATCAAAAAAGCTGTGAGGCTGTGTAAAGCAGTGTTTTTCAACCTTTTTGCTGCAGCTTAACCTCCCGCAAATGTCTGCGTTGCTCATGGAACCCTATGCAAATGATCCAAGTGTCTATCCTTGGATGCTGTGAAACTGTGGTATTGCTGCAACCGCATAGAACTGTGGTTGTGAATTTCGTTCCAGGAAAATTCGGTTTGTTTCGACGGAACCCTGGCAACCACTCGCGGAAGCCCGGTTGAAAGACAATAGTGTAGAGGAGCAGATGCAGAACATGTGTCGTAACTTCGGCAACAAAGTATTTTCAGAAATTGGAGTAAAGACAAAATACTCCAGGAAAAAATTTAGTTCAACTCGAGCTACAGCTTCACTAACCTTGTTCGCAATTTCAACCGTGGTGTCGACCAGCTGTCTGTAATTTCGCCGATCTAGCGCCATCCTGTGGTTCCAGAAATGCTTGAAAAACGGAGGCAGGATCTCGGCCTTGATGTAGGGGGGTTCGACACCATCTGTCGCACAGCACTGCTTGACCACCTGAACAACAGAGAGCGAGAGCGTTGGACTGATGACGTCAGCGGTGTTGTTTAAATCAGCTTCATGCACAGATGGGGGGAGGGCGTTTGAAACGGGGGTGCTGCTCCTTCGGGATCATGCTGCGGAGTTCGAACGAGGGTGAAACGGGTTGGAATCTTTTTGGGAAAATCTGGCCATTTTTTGAAGTTGTCTGGCCGCAAAGATTTGTTTGGTCTTTCGTGAGAACTTTTGGAAATTTGGCCGAATTTTGGCCTAAACACTCTCACAAGCACCCTTCCCTTCCTGACAGTTTAAATTATCCAGTTCAACTTTCCAAACCCATAGAATGGATATAGTTAATGACGCATAATGATCATTGTTATGTAATCAATCGATCGAACTTGAAAACTTCAGTGTATTTCCGAAAAACAACGTTTGGTCTTAGGCATGAAACTTTGGTTGCGCTGATGAAGTATCTACCAACCTTGCTCAGAACCATCAACGTTAGGGGGGCGCGTGCTTCTTAAGGTCATTTACTACAAGTACCCCCCTTAATTGGAAAGATTAAACCCCGCAGTTCAGTTTCATATAAAGAAAGCGTATTGCAGAGCGTTTTCTGTAGAAGGTGATCAGTCCCCTTCGTTACAATCCTCTGGAAATATTTTAACAATTGTCTTTTCTGTTTATGCAATTTCTATGCAAATTTATGCCAAACAAGCCAAAAAAACAAACAAACAACAGACTTTACCTTCAAGACAATCTTTTTCATTTCCTCGTCAGGAGACTGGAATTCTCGAATGAGGATCAACATGACTTCACGAGTGTAGTAGTTCGCGTATTCAGCGTCCATGAGTGGGATGAGGTAACCGATCGCTTTCAAGAACGCGGCCAGACCTTTGCCTCTGCAATGCAGTAAGCAAGAAAGGTTGAATCGCAAGTCGTTGCGAGGAAAACAGAGAAGAGTTGGGAAAAAATACCTTACCTGTGCGTTCTGATACCCTTCCACAACGGCTTGAGCACGCTGTCAAACGATTCGATGCCATATGGCGTGGCAGCTTCAGCCAGAGCGGCCAACGCGAGAGCCGTGATGGTACGTACCTTTGCAAATGAAGACACGAAGTCATAAGAAAATCATAAATGTAAGAAAATGGTCAGATTAAACTTATTTGCTACAAGATAGATTTAAGACACGACCTTGCAAGCGAAGACACGAAGTTACAGGCGGCAAATATATAAAAAAAATCATAAGAATACACTTATTTGCTCGGACAATAAAAAATTAGTGAACTCTTGATGAAAAGCCTAAGCTTCAGTGAGCTGCTGTGAAAAAAAACGATTTTGATGAAGAAAAACCTACTTTCTGCTGTTCGTCTTCCAATCCAGCTTCAATTGTTTCAACCAAGTTTTTCAGGTGGGGAAGGATGGCGCATCCCATGAGAATGGCGATTTGCTGAGTGATTTTGATTCCTGTGTGACGGGCCTGTGACAAGGAAACAAGTTTTTTCAAGAAAAAAATCAACAGATTTCGTCTTTCACAAATATATCTAAGTGCACTATTACAGCCGAAATAAAAGATACGCAAAACTGAGACAGGCTACCATGGCAACTGTGTAACTCGTCTTAGTTGGACGAACATAAACGTGTCCGTTGCCAGCAGGGCATTGGAGCAGACATAAAAATATCGATGCTCTGGTTCTTGAAGCTCTTTTCTGTGAAAATTATCCTCCAGCGCTCTCTAATATCGCTGCTCCAGCTCCGTTACATTAAAAGCTGAGGTGTAAGCTCGTTTTTGCAGTTTGTGAAATTCCTAACATTGTTAGGCTTACCCAGCAAAATACAACACAAGAATCAGTGTTCAAATCCAAAATGTTCATTACCGTACAGTGTTGATCACGCTGAAAAAACTGCGAAATGTGGCACAAAGCGATGAATTGAAAATGTTTAATTATACTCCACACCAGGTGTCTCCAAACGTTTTTGTCCGAGTGCCACATAAGCTAATACAGAACATGGCGAGGGCCGGACGTCTTACGTAATGCGGTTGTTTCGGGATGTTGCATTTTACCAAATCAACAAATTATTCCTAAACAATATTTTTTTCATCGTTGACAAAATGGCTTCGCGGACCGCATTTGGCCCGCGGGCCGTAGTTTGGAGACCCCTGCTCTAGACATAAAGTTGTAAATTTCACGAAGTCGCCCAACACAGACGCGTTCGAAACTCACCTGCCACGACTTCTTGCTTCTGCAAACGGCCTTCAGGAAAGGCAGAAGTGACGGAATGCCGAGCGCAGACGCCACGACGGCGAAGGCTCGGGCGGTGGTGTTTCGGACGTATCTGCGAGAATAGAGTTGATGCGTTAGATCGCATTGCTTCACCGCCAATCCTAGCACCGTGGAATGAAGAGTTCCTTCTGTGTAAGGCCAGAATATACGTTGAAAATCTACCTTTATTGAAACGTTACTTCCATCATCACGTTCCTTTTACTTGATTACATACACAGTTTTCACGGAGGATCTACCGCGCATTAAAACCCTTTACTTAGAGCGAAAGCCACTGTAGAGGCTTCAATGTGCGCTTCATAAGATGCGGAATTTTGTGTGCTATCTGACAAACAAAAAACAGTTGCCTTTGCACTTGAAATTTTGTCTGTCAGTGTGACGTCACCATGATGTCATTGTGACGCCAGGCAAAACTTTAAATCCAAAGTTAACTGAAATTGTTTTTAATTCAGGATGAACACAAAGTTCTGCATCATATGTCTTCATCGACTCTCTGGCGCGATCGGTGAGTTGTGATCGAAATTGCTTCAGACGCTCAAGTTCTGGGTTCTCGTGGTCCATGAGAAGTTTTAGATTTCTCTTTAAACCAGGGGTCTCAAACACGCGGGCCACATGTGACTCACGAGGGCATTTTGTGTGTCCCGCGATGTTTTTTCGGGAAATTTTAACAATTAACATTTAAGTTATTTAGTTTAATCGCCGGTGTTTGAAAGCGCTAGGCTAGCGAGTGAACAAGTTCCTTTGAAACGAACGTAGAGACGACTAGAAATGATTTGCCTGCAACTCATGATACCTTTCGCAGGAAATAAGCTGTTTCTAGTAAGGTTCAGCTACCGCCATTGTTTCGTCAGTATCATAATGCGGCTCTTGGGTTACTTATAAGTGCTCATTTGGCCCTCGAAGAATTTTGAGTTTGAGACCCCTGCTTTATACGAAAGAACCAGGTACAGGCGAAATGTACAACAACCTTTTGGCATAAATCGCTGCAAATTTGTCAAAATATCGCGTTGAGATCAAAAGCAATCAACACTCGACCAATGTTTCCTCTACGTTGCGCAAATGCGCAGCACCACCAGACCAACTGCACAGTGGAATCTCATTCTCCAAACATTGGAAAAGCACGAAAACAAGAAGCTATTTGAATTAAATATGCACTTTGTTCGTATATTGATAAGATAGTGTGCAAATCTGTTTTTTTTCGCTGAGACATTTCGGTCTTTTGTGTCATAATAATATTAAAACTCGACGTAACAGTTTTCATTACTCTATATTTTCGAACATTGTGACCGGCTTGACCTGATATTTTTCGGTCATCTAAAAACGAATTCAGTTGTGATCGAAAAAAACTAGGTGTAATTCAAAATTCAGCTGACTCAGCCCTAAAATAATCTCGCCCGCTGAAACAAAGTTTGCCCAGGGTAAAATTTTCTTTAGAGGGAACACTACCGTCGACCACAAGTTCCAACTAAACAGAACTCACTCATCCATGTTGTCGATATCAGGGCGCATGACTGAGATCATCGTCGCGAGACCGGCGGCCTTGGCCAGATTGGAGATGATTTCTCGGCCCTCGACCCGGGCATAGTAGTCCTCGTCAATGAGCAGAGGTTCAATAACGACGAGGATTTTGTGAACGTAGGGTCGGACCAGGTCGTCCAGTTTGTACAAGATCCTGTCGATGACCTGTCGCGGAAGCGTAAAAAGTTTTTTAATTTTTTTTTTAAATATCACCACTTTCACTGTATGTCTACGAAGAAGAACATCCACCAACACTTTCTTCAATGAAGTTGGAACTGTCTAGTACAGAAATCAGGCCCGCAACCAGAGGGAGGAACGGGGTAATTATCCCCCCGCCGAAACTTGCAAAAACACAATGAGTTGTTAGGTACAACAACAAGTTGCACCATTTCGTCGTCTCACCCAGAAAATACCACCTGGTTGCGGCCCTGACAGGCGTACACAATCAGCTGGTTGCACAACATTTTCGAAAATGTTTTGCAAAAAAAGTTGCTTACCTTCACCAGCAGATGGCGTTCCTGATCTTCCAAGGTAGGGGACATCAGCAAGGGCAGGATCTGATTGAACAGGGGACCGGCGCCAAACTCTCTGGCCTTGTCCGTTACCTGTCGGCGATAAGAATATTGGACGACCGCGTTAACGAACACCTACTTTGTAGTCATTGCAACAGTGGCCGTGGGCATATATACTGTAACAAGTGGAGGAGGCCTTAACTAATCTGAGCGCGTTGAATCAATTATCACCAGCTTAGATTAGAGTGTGGATATCCGTGCAGGCGTGGTAGATAAACAAACAGAATGAAAAACTACTTTTCAAACATTTGGATCCATTTTGGAAAAAAGGCAACTTTCCGAACACTAAAANTTTTTTTGTGCTTTCCAACGCTGAAATTAATTTTGAAGAAAAAAACTGATCGCTAAAAATCAACGCAAAAAAGCTAAAAAAGAGATCGAAGACCATAACAACGTCCGGCTATGGTTGATTTGTCGTGAGTAGGCCACAGCCACCGGGACTTGCTTTCTCTGACTCGTTGTTCGATTTACTATTGTTGTCGCGCATGGCCATGAACGTGACTGATTCAAAGTGAAACAATAATTCTCAGGCAACATGAACAGAGTTTAAGAACGCTGAACGAAATGATCGCCAGTTCAACCTTGACGGAACAAATATTGATATCAAACCAACTTCAACCCGGTGTCGCGCAAAGGTTTGATTAAAACGGCTTCACAACGCTACCACGCACAGCTATACTGGAACGAAATCGCGATGGTCGTTTTAGTGAGTTTTGCAAATTCAAACCAAGCTGATTTGAATTCAAACCACGGTGATCCGAATCAAAACCAAGCTGATTTGGATCATATGAAAATGAGGTCAAATTTTTTCGGGAGTATTATCGGATTGTACGGCATTCATAATCCTCGACTACGAAATCGGCATCAAGTTCCCAATACGAGTGGCATCTTTACAACGTAAGTGGGCGGCAATCTGCAGCTAGACGAACACCTGGTACCTGTCGCAACGCACTCTTCCTCATCGGAGGTGTTCCGTTTTTGATCTTGAGCAAGAGCTTCATAATCTTTCTCTCCTTTTGCTCTTCCGGTGACAAACTCTCCTCGTCAACATCGACCAACAGTTTGTCGAAGTACTGGATGTCGTCAGGTTTGAGGAACGGCAGGTTTCCGGTCGGCTGGTCAGTGATGCCTGATGACGTAACAACAACGTTAGTTACGCCTAATGACGTAACAAAAGCGTTAGTGACGCCTGATGAAGTAACAACAGCGTTAGTGACGCCTGATGATGTAACAACGTAAAATTACTGGTGTTTGCAGAAAATGATAAATTTCAACCACAAGATACCAAAATCTCTACAAAAGCAGAGGTTGTAAACTGAAGAAAAGTTTTATTGGGACTAACCTTTCATCGAGCGATCTTCCACTTGAATGTGGAACCCGGTGGAGCCACCCATGGGCGTTGGAGTGGCCGTGATCTTCCTGGCAGGGGTCCGGACAGGCATGTACCCACTGGGGGGCTGCATAACTTTGTAACCATCGGGGAACATAGTGTCCAACTCCTCGTCGGTCAGAGGACGGTTTCGTTCGTCGATCTCTCGTTCCCATCTCCAGGCCTATGATGGTGAAAAATGCACTTAGCACACTGTTCGGTGTTGGGTCGGGTGCAGAAAACCATGCGTGTCCTGGGTGAAAATGACCCGAAATGCAGGTCTGGCGCGCTGATGCTGGCCCTGAGCCAAAATTCGACACATTTTTCTCAACCGAAGTGACGTTGCGTATCTGCTATTTGTCCCGAAGCAACACCATCATGGAGGAACCCAGGTCTTCTCGCAGGGTAATACACCCGAGTGTTGTTGCCGAAAAAGCCTGACTAGTACTGTCCACAAACGCGGTGTCGCCAGATCTCTAATCAGGCCGAGACCCAATTAAGGTTTACAATGCATAAGTNAAAAACAAAGCCTCGGCTTCAAACCAGCACATATCAACGTGAAGTTTGCGATTTAATTTTGAGTTGCACATAATTAGTAAACCTAAAAAAACAAGCAGTAAACCTACTTGAAGTTGTTCAGGTGTCATCGACATCAGTTGACTCGGACTTGGTGTGGCCATGGCCATTGCTTTTGACCCGATGGGAGTCACGCCGGAGGGGGTGTACATGGACGGTGTTCCAGCAGGAGTGCCCATGGCCGACTTGGGCGTGAAGGCCGTCGGTGTAGCTCCAGGCGTGAAAACTGGTGTAGATGCAGAGGGGGTCTGATTGCCTGGAGTGGCCGCCGCCGGGGTCAAATCCCAACGAGACTTTCGTTTGCTG
>JGI24021J15306_10013745_pt1 | contig 10069 bp, 3 predicted proteins | sample Ectturendosymbi1_FD_15306 | JGI IMG/M metagenome (IMG submission 15306) | reverse complement strand
TTTTAATATGACCTCACCGTTTGACACGTTTTCTGCTTGTACTGTTTTATTTGTGTGTATGTGTGTCATTTTTTTTCTTCTGTGTTAGTCTTTGCGTACCAATGAGCTCTTCAGGCCTTGGCCTGCCTTCATTGGCTGTTTGTCAATAAATTTAAATTCAAGACTAATCAGATTTTGAACTAGCAAAATAGATAAGTAAGATTTGAGGAAATTGAAATTTAGTCTAAACAAAAATGGGTAAAGAGGGAGAAAAAGTTAAGAACCACTGATTTGAAACTAGAAGTTCATTCCATCAAATTGAATCGCGGCCAACAGGTGCGAATTTTGTCTGAACCACCCGTTATGTGATTTAAAAATTGCAGTGATTTTGATGTGCTTGAATGTTTTTAAGTCTAAATGTCAATTTTTCTTATTTGCTGGAATTACTTGAGTTACTTTGAGTAATTGTTGAAAATTACTTATTACTTAAACAATAAATTTTTGTTACTTGAACCCAGCCCTACTCAAAAGTTCAATAATTTATTTTCACACCTTCCTCTCGTCGGCCTATGCTCCTGGTAAGGCTGTTGCGGAAATAACCTTTTATCGCGAGCTGTAGGCGCTAAGGCTCACATGGTTTTCAATGCAAACTTATTGGCTAGCTGCTCGATAACGCTGATTTTGTTTGCTGTAAGCCAATCGGTGTTCAACTGGAGTGTGATAGGTCATGGGTCATCTTCGGCAGCATCTCTGCTGCCGCGCCATGAACAAGGCGTTACCCTACCCGCGCTGAACACATCCAGCGCGGGTAGCAGTGGTTGCTATCTGCAAAATGCAACCTGAACAACCTCCACATCAGGGATGGGGAACCTGCGGACAACGTGAACATTTGATATGGCCCGCATCAGAATTTTCGTTACCCAAATTAGGGCACAAAATCGCCTCAAAACGAAGCTCCATGATAAGCAGGTACTTAGGTAGTAAGTCAAGAGTAGTTACTCTTCCTAATAGTAAGTAGAAATGAAGAATTTTCGGATAAAATTAATTGATTTTGCGGCCCGCCAACGATAATACACAATTCATGCGGCCCGACATAGTAAATAGGTTCCCTTTCGGGCTCTTCATCATGATTTCGTGCATTGCAGAGATGAACGGATTAATGTGTTTCAAATCCAAATGAGATCCAACAATTTTATTTCAAAATCCAATCCAAATCCGAAAACTGACAGTTTTACAATGCAAATCCAGTTTAAATCCAAAGTCATATCACTGTTATTCTGCTATATGTGATCCAGCTCAAAAATTCGACACAAGTAATAGCTTGCAAACCAACTCAAGTTAACTTATGCTTTACCTTTGGCTCACAACACCATGATAGTTGACACAAGATTAGCAGCAATGCAAATGACAAGCTCATTTATAACATTTGAGATATTAAACCAGAAATTAACAGGTATTCCACACAAGGGACTCATTCGCACTAGGCCACACCAGATTTACTATAGAAGCTTTATAGTAACTTTGAGCGAATTGGTAAACAATCTTGCTCAAAGAGAGAATTACATAGTGGGCGAAATAGGATCCAGCCAGGGATATCTAGAACTCCTAGATCCCTGAATCCAGCTTCGAGAGAAAACAGACTTGCACAAGAAAGACTGACAGGTGTTTGTTAGTAAAATATTTTTCCACTCAGCGAAGAGCTAAATCTTTGTCGCTTTTGTTCTGCTGTCCTGGAGTTCAGTTACACCGACATCCTTCTACCAGTTAATCTCACCTGATCCCGGTCGAATGAAATGAAACCGCAAATATGTACTACTCATTACTTAGATGTACTAGAAATCACGCCTTGTGTTCTTATTTATTGGTAAACCAAGTAGATTGATTTAATTACTTAACGCTGTTACAGTGGAAAGTGTCAAATCATGAAGTATCTCTGTTAAATATAACATCGTTGGGCTTTTGTTGCGTTCACAGAAATTGTTCGCATCAAACCAGTGTACGAAGTAGTGGGATGCCTTTAGTGTATAGATACAAAGCAAGCGAATTTCCGTTCCAATGCACGCAAAGCATGATTACGCGACTGGTTCTCAACCTTCTTAAATCTCGTGACACTATTGTAGTGCTGCAGCGGTCTATAGCTTATGACACATTTCTTCTCGAGCATTCAAGAATATTTTTGAATGTATGAAAACAGTAAATGTTCAATGTGGCAACTTTAAACCATTTTCTTCTGGTGGCTTGTCCTTGCCTGCAACGCATTTTACTTCAATTTACCGTATAACCGCATTGTACATATTACATTTTATACCCAGAGCAAAAGAGTTAAACACTGTTCCCTTTACACCATAAACAGCTTTGTCCTTGGGAGGTCTGCAGCATAAATCCTTCGCAGCCTCCCCACTCCCTCATGCATTTTATAAATCGATATACATGGACGTCATCGCAGTTCTACATTATAATAGTCATGATGGGGTCGTTCATGCGTGTGTCTTAAAAGCTTGTGTTTCATCTAAGAAGAGTAAATATATTAGCGCCATCAAGCGTATACTCTCTATTACCGTATATATCCTCGTCTTCTTTCATGTATTAGTGTATTCTCTTTACTGCGATACATGCTAAAGCCTAGCGCATTGCGTGTGGAAGTGAAGACAATACAATACAAAATTGAAGCGAACTGTAACCTCGGGCATTTTTACCAAATGACCGAAACAATGGAATAGCCATTCATTCCATCGACTATCTCAAGATATATCTGTAGCAAGCTAATATCGGTTCATGGGCCTTACCTGAATTTGTATGCGTTATCTTATCACATCATCGACCAAGGGATGCAAAGACTCAGTTCTTTTATTAACGGAAAAATTTAAAGCAGTTCAAACATTTTCCAACTGGAGGCGAAATACCATTAGCAAATATGTGCGCTGCTTAAGAGCATACCCCGGCATAGCTCTTGCGGACCGGTGTAAATGTAGCGCGAATTTAACCCCTGCATCATCCAAATTGTGTAATGTATGCAGTTTTTCAGAAATTTACGCGGATGTTGCAGAATACACAGTTTTTGGTCGAATTTCCACAAGAACGTTGTCCCTGGTTGTGTAGAATGACGATACTATGTTTGACGACCAGAAGTAACCGACTGATGCGAGGCGTTACGCGGGGAGGATGTTGCTTCCGATACAAACTTTTAGAAAGGCAAGTTGCGCCAGTCATGGCACGAATCCTGTTTTGCGAAATGCAAAAGTCATTACGACAGGAAAATTAGAACACAAATTGGCATTTGGCGATCACAAGCTGCATTGACGCTGCATTCCATTCCAATGTACGTGGGAAAAGCACCTTTGACTTGCAGCGTAACAAAAACTAATGAACGTTCTGGAAAAAGCACTTGAGTGATAGCACCTCAAGATGTTCGTTTCCGTCATAAAATTTCTACATCACTACACCCATGAATCTTATCTTTATAAAAGCACAGTGCAGGTCTAGTATCTGTCAGAGTAGAAGAAGATTCCTCCGGTCACAAGGTAGATACCTCCAGCTGCCCATCCCAAGAAAAACGAGTAATCGAAATACTCGTTTCGGTAAAAACGATCTGTCTTATAGTTAAGCGCTGTAAAGGCGGCACAGCCACCGCAGACTGCGAGACCTGCAGAGAAACATCAATATTTGTGGCGACTTACAAAAAAAACAACAACAAGCTTCAGAGTGCGCATACAAAGATGTGAAAAGAACTGAGAGTTTGAAATGTCCCGTTGTAGACCAGCAATTCATGTTTTCACCACATGGAATCAGCAGAAGAGGGAGTTTTGTAATGATAAAGTTTCGCTCAAGGAAAAAACAAGCCAATGATGAGAAGAAGTTGACTTTACCTTAATTTATGAGTCCATGAACTAGAATTTATTGCTGAAAAGTCAAAAATGCGCTTTTGTACTGAAAACCTTCAGTTGAAAAGTTCACCCCACAGGAACTCCATTCGTTCTTCATGTTGTACTTACTTTCGTGACATGATATAATCACACAAAAAAGATAGCACAGTTGACTGTAAGCTGTCTGCAGTGCGCTTGGGTCCTCACAACATGACAATCAAAATCATGTTGACAGCACTGTCCAAAGTGTAGTGATTTATCGAAGAAATTCGAAACAAAGTTAAAGAAGACAAATTCAAAACAAAGTTGTTCAGAGCTGGTCAACGTTTCTGGATATTTTGCAAGCAGTGGTCAGGTTGTTTAAAGTCACTCAGGTTCAGAAATACAAATTTCATCCGAAGGTTTTAACTTGGACAACTATTTCAATCTCGATTCTGCTTCAATAGGGTATGTCCCTGAACAAAAACCCCCAATTAACAACATAGTTTGCAGAGGATTTTGAAAACCTAACTCCCACACTTCTGCTGCCATGGCAACATTATAACCTAAAAAGTGATCAGAGCGTATAACACCACAGAACGACCCCGAATATTAACTGAGTTCAGCATTACTCACTTGTTTAGCCACAGCTTCTCTTATCTCTAAAAGTTTCTGTTTCTTTTTTCATATTTTAAGGAATTTTTCATTTTGAAGGGGCTAAAGTCAAAAAGGAAGAGATTTTAAGTGCACAGTAGTCCATGTTAATGAAATTTTAAAACTGAAATCATCCACAAAAAGTCCGGCATTTATGTTGAGAGAATATTTTTTCAGTTCAGGGCAAGCATATTATAAATATCCGGTCGCTCAGGCAAAAAAATTTAATACTTTATTTAAAGTAATCTACATCAAAAATAATTAAAATTTTCAAGTTCTCCAAGTTGTGTGAGACCTCAGTGCGGGATCTCTCTAGCGACATTCCAGGTCGGAGTTCTGACAATGATTTTGGACGCTCCCCTAAACATAAACACAGTGTCAACTAAATCTTTGCCTTGAAAATCACAAAGGCTGAAATTAAGACCATTTATAAGGTTAGAAAAATTTTACCTAGAATTTGAAAACTTATATCAAGGCACCGTAACTCACAATTCAGTGAGCAATAAGTAGTTGTCCCATCAATGTTATTATTAGAGCTTTCACTGCACCTCCATAAAGCATTTTTTAGGATGAGTTTCCCAGTTTTTATTATCACAAGATTTTGCGATTTCGGGGATTGACGAAGATCACGGACGATTTTTAATTACCTAGACTTCCCTCAACAATTTGTAAGTTAGCCTCGGGCAAGCATGACGTTTCCCTTACCTCCAGCTGTGCAGATGATGCTTTCGGCAGCGCAGCTGCAACAGTCGCAGCAGGGTAGACAGTCGCTTTCAAAGAGGTTGTTGCAGTTAGTGTTGAAACAAAATCCAACAAAAGCAAATACCAGTCCCGCCACATTCAAAATAGTCCCGAGCAGCATCAATAGCAAAGGTACTGTAGTGAATAGGTTTGCTGCGCTTGGAATAAAATCTACAAAACACATTGTTGTTTGAGTAAAAAAGAAACTGGCGGGTTCGAGAGGCCCACTGCAGAAACGATGAGACTCACGGAAACCACCTTTGTGTAAAGCGTTTGCGCATATCTTTTGGAAAGCTTTGTTCCAAACCTTTTCAAACAGCCCCGTTTTCGTGTAAGCTTTTTACGAACTTTGCAAATTAAAAATAAGTGGAAGCAGCAGATCAGGACCATTTGTTAAAAAAGTGCGCATGTGTTTTGACCACCACCACCCAAAAAAGCATGAGGTTTAATCTGACGAAGTACATGCCGGACGTGAAGCACAGCCATCTGCAGCAGCTTTCAACCATAAACTCACTTTTTGTGGTTAGTATTTTTTCTTTGTATGAAGAAACCACCACTTGCATATGTCACAAGTAATATAATTTGCAGTACGCTGTAATATGAACAGGTGGTCGCCCTGTGGCGAAGCGTTTCTCGGATTAAGTTTTTCAGTCTCAGTAACCTTAATGCATTCCTAGTATTACTGGTAGGCCATGGTTTAACCCTATAACTATAAACTTATAACTTATCTCAGGAGATCTGTCTTTGAATCCAGTAAAGGTCCATCATGAAGTATCAGCCGCAAAATTTTCTCACGTAATGCTACACATGGCTAATTCTTGGGGTATGTGCGGCGTTAAATTTGTATGGCAAGCCGTGTTATCATTTTAGCTGATTTGCTGCCAAATGTAGCAGATTTGTCTCACTATTAGCTGTAAAATTTTCAATCTAGCAGTTGGCTGATTTTCTTACAGGATTTTAAAAACCGTTTGGCAGGTTTAGCAGGTGTTATAGTCATCTGCATCGCCTTGAAATACTGAGGCAAGCACAAGAGAAGGATGGTAATTTGGGGCGGAAAGCAACCAGCAACAATAGAGATCACACAATGAGATCATTCTCGTCGTCACCATCAGGAAGTGCAATCAACTATTAAAGTGGTCAGGGACCGAGTTTGCTAGAATAATTATGGGGAAAAATTTGTTTGATATGCATGTTACACTATTGTTTGCGTTTTGATGACGTCATCATGTTCACTCAACCGCAATACAACCTTTATTAAAACTGGAAAAATGGGAGGCAAATTGTGGAAATGAAATATTTTGGGGACCATGGCCCAATTGCTCCCCTTGCTACCCCCATGGTTTTATGGGAGAATTTGCATAGTGCTGTGCGAGTACTTGACAATGATTACTTTGTATTTGCTTCTTTACTAAGTACACAAAATTTTAGTATTAACACTTGAAAATGTTATTTATCGGTAGCTTTACTAGTAGCCAAGACTATAAGGATTATAACTGCTACTGTAGTAAATACAGAAGCAGTGACACTAGCGGGAAGGATGCTGTAGCAACTGGTACTTTACAGTAATACTATATCTGATACTATAATAAGCATAAAACAGAGATTAGCACTGAGAGTGATAGTGTGAATCTTACTGTAAAATGATACCAGAACTAGTACTGTAAGCAAAGATGAGAAACATTGACATTGCTGATAGTCGTGATATGGCAAATGGTACTGTACAACCGAGTTATAACTAGCACTGCATTTAATATTAAAACACATTAATGCTGAAATAGGCTTAAATAGATATAATTATGCTCAAAAATTGTGATAATCAATTCAAAAATTGGTCAGGTCCGAAACAAAATGTACTGCTACTAAAAAACACAAGATTCTCACTAGAACCACTAAACCACAGAGATCAAATAAAAAACCACAAGATCTTTCTGCAACTACTAGCAGTGACAACCGTGTTCTGTATATTACATGTTACAGTCTGAAGATGAACGGATTATATATTTTAAATCCAAGTCCAATCTGATAATTTCATTTCTAATCCAAATACAAATCCAATAAACTGACAGTTTCAAAATCCAAATTCTGTTGAAATCCAAAATTATATCATTTGTGTTCTGCTGAAGGCAAAGCATCAGCACAGTGTTTGCCTCACGAGGCAAAATAGACACTATCAAAAATACCTTGGAAACAAACTCAAGCTAACTTGTGCTCTATATTTGGCTCACAACACTATAATAGTGGACACTTTAAGCACTATTAGCATCAGATGCAATGAGGAGCTCAGTTATGAAGTGTAAGATATGGAATCAGATAAACAAATTACCAGGTACAGTATACAGCACAAGCAAACCACTACACGTACATAAAACACTGTACTCTAACGATTATGGGTCAAGAAACGGGACGGAATCGATGAAAATCATACAAATTCCTATTACTTTCATGATATGATACATAAAAGTGCAGGTTTGACTGCACTTTGTATCACTGGATAAGTATGTCAATGGTCCAAATACCAACACAGTGTACAATTTCGATAGATGTGTGAAGTTACACTGAAGCAAACTTACAGATTAAATGCAGTAATCTATTGTTTCGAAACATAACTGAAAGTTGTGAAGAAGTTCAAAACAAGATTACCAAATCCAAATCCGATCCAAATCCGGTTAAGCAGTATCTAATAAATACTGAAAAAAAACAGTGATGGGGTCTTGAGACCCATTTTTGCCTGTCTTGTTTTCGGAGGTTTCAGGTCTCGTCTCGGTCTCGACGGTTACAAGTCTCGGTCACAAGCTTGCTGTCATGAGACGTTGAATATTGCAAAGATAAGGCTGAGGAAAACTTCTGTAATTCTACGAGTTTCTTCTCTATTGTATTTGCAGCTAAGAAAATCCCAGAAATTTGGAAAAAATTCAACTAGAAGTGATGACGACATATTTTTCAAAAATTTCGGCAAAATTCACGAATTTCGAAGTCTCGAGTCTCGGTATTGAATTTCAAGTCTTGACGAGTTTTTGATGAAGTCTTGGTCTCGGCCTGGAAGGTTACGAGCTCGATTACATCACTGGTATTTATAAAATGCAAATCCAATCCAAATCCATCATAAAGTTGAAAATCCGCCGGATTTAAATCCAAATCCATGTTCATCTCTGCCACAGACCAGTGTAGGAATTCTATTCACAAGAAGACATACAGATCAGTCAAATAGGCAAGCGATGTTTATGCACACACTGATTCAGTAAATTCAAATTAACGAACACAATTATCAACAATAATGACAATTCAGTTTACATAGTAAATCTGTACAATGTTTCTACAGGTAATGTAATGATAATGTCTATTTTTCTTATTTATTCCCAAGCTTCATGCAAGGGTTCTTCAGCAGTTATGTAACCACGAATCTTATACAGATACAATACATTTATCACAAAATATTGGGGGGACAAAATATATTAAGTCACCCCCTTTTCCAAAAGTTGGGGAGACATGTCCCCCCCGCTCCCCCTGAAACTCGATCCCTACAGCAGACTCACAAGCTTTATTAGAGGTCACTCACCAAGATTACTCCATCCGGATCACTCTTTCTCGTAATACGGGTCATCCTACTGTTGCAGGCATGCAACAATGCTTTTGCCATGCTGTTATAGAAATTCAAACTTTGCCCGCATAAGCATTAAGTTAGACTGTAAATAAATTCTTAACAAACGTTTCTTTTTCAGCGGCAACCAAAAGATTGCACACGCTTCTGCTGGGGGCATGACATAAACTGTTTGTCATAGCAGATTAAAAAAGCAATATAAAGTTGCTACATTTGAGCATAAAATCGCTTTGTGAAGAAGTTATTTTAACGGGAAATAATGTAAACATTTTTTGTGTATTTTTTGCATTGTTCATTTTGTTTCGTAGTGTTTAAATCGTATTTTGCAATGTTTCTGTAATGTTTTAGCGTTTCTGTAAGCTCTCAGGTTTAAATCGGTAAAAATCGTTTGCAAGTAGCAAGGCAGTACAGCTTCCTTGTACTGCATTCAGCGCAATGCATTCCTCAGGAAACGCGTGCATTTCCTGTGCACAGGCGATAGCGTGTGGAAAATTTCCAGCCAGCCGCAGTTAATGCAATGCTCCTTTGCAGTAGGGTCAACTGCAAACGGGTAGGCTTAAAAAACAAGCCCAACAAAATGTTTTTAGCTAAAATGAGTAATGATCTACAGCTGGTTTGTGCGCATGGGGCGAATTCCAAACGTTTGCGGTTAAAATTGAACTTGAGAAAACTCAGTCTTTCAAACCAACTTACGTGGCTTTACGCCTCAGGTAAACACCTGTGTAAATCATATTCCTTAGAGCTGTCACAAGTAAACACGCTCAAGTGAAGGTCAATCCTTGTCAACTGACGTCACGTCACACACAGACCTTGCGCCTGAAGCACGAGAAAAAGGCAATTGCAAGCTCTGCATGAAGTCGGACAGCTTTATGGCAGGGGATGACGTTGCCAAGAACGTAAGCTTGTAAAATGGCAGCTCAGAATGAGAAAAAAGAAACATTTTATTTTAACTGCGGTAATATGCCAAAACGGCATTCTGACACGTAAGCAGTTTATCTGAAATCAAATTGGCATCTAAAAGCTTTACTCAACTTTGGCGATTGCGGAAAACTCGATCGATTGTTTCTTGGAAAATTCGTGAGATCGAATTGGGTGCGGAGTTGCGAAACAAACCAGCGACCTAAACTTTCGGTGAGTTCTCCCCCAAACATAGCCGCCTAATTAAATTCAGCTAAATTCCAAATTGGAGTAACGCACCTGCGTCTGCCTGAGTGTGATTCAGTTTCGTGATAAAAGGTGTATCTGTTTGATTGTT
>JGI24021J15306_10013744_pt1 | contig 10069 bp, 5 predicted proteins | sample Ectturendosymbi1_FD_15306 | JGI IMG/M metagenome (IMG submission 15306) | reverse complement strand
TGACAACAAACTGTGTCAATGACACCAAACCGTGTCAATGACACCAAACGATTTCATTATGACCGAATGATCACACGTTTATCACAAGACTATGCGGTGACCATTTTTGTTGTTAGTCTATGATTGATGACATGGCAAAGGCACATTTTGTGTTCATTTGTCATTTCAGATTTCCAGAAATTCATTTATAAGTTCCCTTTCTTCTTCAGTTAACACCACCTCCCAGCAATTGCGATCTGTTTGCCTCATAATGATCCTTGGTATATCCCATGTTACATCAGCAACTCTTTCTTCCTCTGGTTGTAATCTTTCTTCTTCATCATCATTTTGCTCTTCCTGTGGTTGAGAACTTCTTGTCCCTTCATTTTGGCATCATTGATCAGGTCGGCTCTCCTTATGCTTGCTTCTATTTCACCCAAATGCAATGAATAATAATTGGTTCCTGGTAACCAATCATATCTGATTGCTCCTGGACCATATTTCTTTGTTATTGGGCCCACTCTGATCTGACTGTTGTCTTTGTGCAGGGTTGCTTGATATGTTACTCCTTCCATGTCTACTCTTAATTCCATATTTTGATGCTTTGGTAGTTCATGTCTGATCCAATTTACCAAGGCACTGAACTCTTCTTTGGCTGACAACTGTTTTAAGGGTACACTATCGTCAACCATTCCTCGGCTGAAGAAAGCTTGTTTGAACGTTATATTTCTTTTATGACATTCTTGCAATCTCAGTACATTTTCCATGTTGCTGCTTGTCGACTTTTCTGCCTTGTGATGCATTGTGCCATGGCTTGTGGTTTTAATTACCTTGAATTGTTTCCTGTTGCAAGAGTCTTGACCAATTTTGCAAGGCCTGCTTTCTGAGTCCGTTTTGCTTCAGTGATTTTTGCCAATTTATAAATATTTTACCTTTGTCATGTCATTATGATTGCGATTGCTACATTCTAGACACAATAATTGTCAAACAGTATTGTCCACGTTCTTCTTTCCATAATTCTTCCAGGAGTGTTTCATGCACTCAAGATCTTTCATGAGACAGTTCTGATAACGTGTTAAGGGTTTACTTAACCTTAACAACAATAAAACAGAAAACAGAAAAAAAGCACAAGAGTGTTAGGTTTAGAAAAAGTAAACGGAAGATAAAAGAGAAAGCACTCAAGAATAACAAATTGTTCTGAAACAGACGATCATTTAAAACGAGATAACACACGAGCAACATCGCGCTACAGCTTGCAGGCACGTAATTCGAGGCAGCGGGGTGAAAAACGCGAAGTGCTGTTTATAAACATACTAGTGCTGTTTATTTCTTGATTTTTAGCCATGTCNTAAATTGCACCGAATTTAAATTTATATTCATCGTGGAAGAAACTTCGCACTCTGAAAAAATAGACAGCAACGAAGAAANTACTGTTTCATAAAAATGTTAGTCTCTGTCAGTTTGAATTACAACAGGTTATCACACGAGTCTGTCCTGTTGTGACAGATCCTATAGCAAACAATTGTAGTGGAGGGTGATTGCAGTCTTGCAACTTTTTCTACAATCGCCTAATTTGAGCACAGCATCTAGTTTTGTAGAATGGTCAGGCTACAACGTTAAAGTTCAATTTACTGTTGCAGTTACGTATGTGACATGAACTGTTGCTGTATCACACTCAGGCCTGTGGAAGAGTTACGCCCTAACTTATCCGGAAGAAAACCAATTACTCAACTTTTTATTAAATTTTCAAAACCAAAAGATGATAATTCAAGCTCTACCTTTCCAAGTGCAAATATTTTTGAACACCTACTTATTTTCAAGTGCTGCGTAAAGGCAAGCCCTTAACTTTTGACGTGAAAAAATTCTTATTGTTTACCTTCAGTAGTGGTTCTTAACCTTTACAAACCCACGGAACACCCACGTTATTCTCAAAACTTGTTTCGAACTCCATTTTGTTGTACAGTGAGAATCTATGAAACTGAAGAATGTTCAATTTTGACATAAACAGGTAGTTATTAACAAAATGTAACCAAAAACGTTTGCAGGATTTTGTAATTCAAAGGACCTCTGTCGAACTCCTGGAACGGCTCCGTTGAACCCCAGGGGTTCGATCGATTTCAGGTTAAGAACCACTGACTTACAGCAAGCGAATGCCACTAGTTTCCATTAATGCGCACCGCTTTGAAACCAACAAATAACTATCTTCTTTGCTTTAAATCGCCAGCCAACTTGCAGGAGCCATCTGCATTGCAGACAATTGCATACAAACAAAACATGTTGCCTTAAAATGTTCGAGGTTTTGACCTGAGGTGAGACCTGCCTATACTCATTGCCCATGTATCAGGGCCGCAACCAGTTGATATTTGCGAGGGGGCCACTAACAACTGAACAAGTTTTCAGCGCATTCAAATTGTGTTTGAAAATTTCGTAAGGGAATTGCCCGGTTCCCCCTGGTTGCGGGCCTGCCTTGTATGGATCAACGTACTTATCAAGCCCCGCAGGAGCCTCAAGTTATATTCTACATTACCCAAAACTGAGCCATAAGTAGGCTATCTTCCTAAATAGATATTTTTCGAGAATTCCTGAGCTGCTTCCTTGAAAAGTTGCCAAGAACACCAGGCTAGAAACAAAGTAGACAGAAGACGTTGAGGGCAGAGGGCTCAAACGACCGGAAACGTTTTTGAAAAGTAATGCCAGAGAGATGACTTGCGCTGAGAGTTTTCAAGAAAAGAGAAAAGCATAAAGATTAAATCTCTATTTCTGTGGTGATAAGTCTGTAAACCCTTTCCCAGAAATAGTGTTAGATACGTTTATTCTAGGGCACTACATGGCAGAGAGATGTCACCAGGGATATCTAGAATTGATAGATATTCCTGGATCACACGCTGAGAGCATAAAACAATAAAATGTATAGTTAATTATATACGACAAAGCTGGAAGCGAGTGTTTCCAACCCAGGTTTTCCCGAACCCGAAACCCGTTTTTTTGGCTGTTTTCTACTACCCGAAACCCGTTTTCTTTCAACAATCAAATTCGGGTATTTAAAAAAGACTGGGATTGCTGTTGCATTCAAATGTTAGTAAGTCTGATAACACTGAAGTTGCAGATGGTGCGTGTAACGGCCAAATTAGCACGCTTGAACCTTCAACTATTATCGTGAGGCAGGAGATGCAGGTTTTTCTCGGTGGCCATCGTAGGCTCGTTGTTAGTCCATATATATTTTCATTCAGTTGACCTATTTAGACGGAGTGTGACGTCATTTTGCACATAATAGGTGTCTACGTGAACTTTAGTCTTTTCGTTAACCTCATTAAATAACTACCACCTGAGGTAGTTCTTCAAAGCTATGCCGTGGTTTCGTAGTTCCTAGTAAGTCCATTTATAAGCTATTATGTGTTACTAGTTCATATACAGACTGTGATTCTTTGCAAAATCGATTCGTTCCTTTTCAGTTTGCAATAACTTTCTACAAAATATTTGGAGTCGACTTTGACTTTAAGCAGATTTTTAATCATACGTATTCACTTTAAAGACTTTAGTAATTAAAAAAAATCCGGAGCTTAGAGCCACTCCTTCTGCAATAAGGCTCAACCAACACCAAAGTGCAATTTGTACTTCGTTATACAAAAGAAGGTGGTTCAAGCAACGAAAGTTTTATCAATCATTTGAAATCAAAGAACAGAATCCATGTAATCCATGAGAGTGAAGGCAACAAAACTATTCCGGCACAGGAAGAGATCTGATCACAAATTGTGAAAAAGGAAATGAGTCTTTTTGAGGCTACAAAAAAGAGGTCAAATAACCATGAAAAACGGTACCATGCCTTAATTACAATCAGGCCCACATCAGTGGAACCAGAGTGGGATTTTTCAACCACGGAACTATTTGTCACACATTCATTAACACACTGAATGATGAAAGTGTGCTTTGATTATCATGCGTCAATATCATAAACATCATTGAAAAACTGTGCTTAACTTGATTAATAATTCGCTAATAAATTGCGCAGGGACAACAGTAGTAATTTCACACACAATGGTATTGAGGTTTTATCATTCAAACGCGCGTTCATTTCAAAACCCGAAATAAAAACGGGTTTGCCCGGGTTTCTTTTCACAGAAGCCAGAAACCCGGGTTTTAAAATTTTGCCCCGAATTGGAAACACTACGAAGCACCTGTGCGGGTTTCAGTTTCGACGGTCTACAGCTGTGTGGAAATGGGTCTGCTTTAAATGTAACGCACATGTACAATTAAGCTGAATTGCGACCCTCTTTCAAATGCTGCCTAATTTTGAGTTTGTTTGGCGTCGTATGCTAAAAGCAGAACAACCATGTAATAAAAAATTTTGAACAAAAATCAACTTCGTCGTTTACAAAAGCATTTTGAAGTTTGAAAGCCTCAGACAAACCTGCAGCCCAAGCAAGCAAACGACATAGTCCGTCCTTCGGTTAACTGGTATGTGCGCGTGGGCGATAAAGGAGCGTGCACACCGAACAATGAACACTGGAGGGGAACAATTGCAGCTAAACCTTCTCGACCAAGAGCTAGTCGGAAGGCCGCAAGGTGTCCTGCCGCAGGCACTGACCACAACTTTGGTCGGCAAAGTTTATTTCTACCGACTCTTTGTTGCCCGTTTCCCATCTTCAAAACAGGGCTGCGTTAATGATTTTTCACTGACCTTTGTACCGGGTCCAGAGTCGCTATAGCGTCCGAAAACACAGTATGATACCTGCTCGCTGTTTACAGTTTACATACAAATGTGGTAAAAACGTTTACATACAAATGTGGCAAAAACGTTTACATACAAATGTGGCAAAAACGTGCCAACAGCGTGTTTGCAACATAACTTTAGACACAATTGCCACTTCAAGTAAACGAAACGTGACGGGTTGTTCTTGTTCGCTTCAAGACACGATACTCAGATAAAGCGGAGGTGCGGCTCGTGTCCATCCTGTCAAGCAGTAATGGCGTTATAACACATGGCCAACGTACAGTCGTGCATGCTGAGACAGCGCGTCACCACAACATTGGCCGGATTGTTTTACAGTTAGTCGAGATGAGTACTTCGCAGGTTTTAAATAAACGAAATAATTGTGTACTTGTCAAACCAAGGTGCGTTGAGAGATGCTTTTCGGTATTCCTTCCGTAGCACACACCCCTTCTTCAAGACATTGCGTCCACTTTCTTTTTCCTCTTTACTCCTTTTTGGAGCAGCGTCACTGAGCCAAACGTTATTTTTGAAATTGCAATCGAATGCCTTTGCTTTGCATTTAACATTGTTTCTGATAAATTTTGGGTTTTTTTGTGCCCAAAGGCAGTTTTTTAGCATGGCGAGAACTTGCCACTTGCCTTTGAACATGTGTTTTTTTTACAGAAGTAGCAGATGTAAGTGCTATCGTACGTAAACCGTGGCCGGCCAATACACAGAAGTACTGTTATACTTTGAACGGTGATGATTTTTATTTCTGTAAGCCCCAAAAGAGATAAACGTATTGATTACGTGTTACTTTTCCTGTTTCCATCCAAAAGGAAAATTTAGGATTTTCGGATATTTGTAGGTGTTGACATCGGGTTGTTTCTGCACAACTCTCCCTCCCCCGGCCTCCAACTGTCGGCTGGAAAGCGTGCTGTTGAGCTAGCACCCCATAGCTGCGACCGGAGCCGGTGTTTTGGTAGTTGCGGGTTGAGCGTGAGTATTCGCAATTAAGCGCTTCCTCTGGTTATCAGAAGCGGATCGTCGCGCGCGATCAGGTTGGTTCGCAAGAGGAAATGCGCGTTCCATGCGTGTGCTGCGTCACCTGGTATTTCTGTTATCGCCGCTTGGCAACGCGCACGTGACTGGCGCGGACTTGCCATATGCCTCTGCGTGAAGGGCGTTTTGTGTAAACACAAACGGTGGCAGATGATAATTTGGAAAAGTTCAGTACCTCGTATTGATAACAGCAACTGCATGCAGAAAACACCAAGATTTATGTGAAAAACTACGGGTCACAAAGTAGTAACTGTAAATAGCGCTGCACAAATATATGGCAGTACCCTGCAAATAACGGTAACTGAACTCGGGAAAGAGTGAACGAGATTACTTATTTGAATCCAGATTTTCAATCTTGTTTTGGGCTTTTTGTGTCAGATGTTACATATGCACACATCGTATATGTCAATATTACCTTACCAGCACAGCATTTTACTTCCACTTCCAAAGCAGTGGCAAAGTCACTGTAGTACGTGGCTATTGCGAGATTTTACTAGTTAACTGAACGTTACTTCCCAAGCATTGTGTCGTGACGCTCAAAGACTCTCCATAGCAAGATGGTGTACAATCCCTGGTTGTCTTAAGCCATCAACGACGAGAAGATATCAAAGAATCGCTATTTGTGTAATCAACGGTTTGTTCCAGGCAAACTGAAGCGTAAACACAATATTCATGTAAATGTTTCTGCTGTGTATCAGGCTAATCCAATGAATTGTGTTTTAGTTGATAATTGCCATCACTACATGAAAGCAAATAATTATAGGACATTACATTTTCAAAACCACTAAACCAGCAAACTGACTGATACGTGTCAAGATAACTGTTTAAAACTAACTTATGTATGTCTTGCACAATTGTTGCAGATGATAACATGAAATCTCTGCAAATTCAGTAGTAATTGTCATCTACATCGGGCCTAAAGACAGTCTGAATAATTTTGATGCAGGTTTAAGGAATGTAACTGCAATTCGGATAAAGAAGAGACAACAGTTTTAGACCTTTTCCTCCCCGAAATGGGTTCGGGGGAGATAGTTATTTTGGGAAAAAAGGGTCACTGAAATTTTCCGAAATCAAATGAAAAACCGGAAAGACTTCAATGAAAAACTCAACGGTTTTTGCAAACGCCTGTGGCTAATTTACCTTTTTTGTTTTGCCGTAAAAAAACATCAGCAAGTTTAACTAGCTGGTTGTCGACAATCGTTAGCTGCTGAGTACGTGGAGTGAGTACGGTGCAGTGTTGTGTATGCACGAATGTTGCTCTGAAAAATTGAAAGGATCAAAAAAAGATTAAAAGAAGATTAAAGAAGCGTCCGAAGTCGTCAGAGGACGAAGAAACTATCGCCATGTAGATTTGTGATTCCAAAACATTTTTGCCATAAAAGCAGCGTGTTGAAAAGTTTAGATGTCTTTCATAATAAGAAGCCTGGAGGGTTCATATTGCCCCAGTGGCTGTTGTCCTGGGTGGAAAGTAACACTTGTCCGTGTGCCAGGTATCTGTGTGGCTGCAATCATAGAATCGACTGACACGTGTGTTAGTGGAATATTGGAACCTGCCGAATCATGCAGGCAGACATGATTTACTGTGGCGTGGCTGGAAGAAATGTATTTCCATTCTTTCACTTTATATTGCTTGGGAAAAGAGGCAAAAGAACACAGAGCTTCGCATTGAAGTTATGAGAATGGATGGTTAGTTATTTTTCCATTCCATACTATTATAGACTAAGTGTACAACTCGGCACAAGGTTTGAAATGAGGTGAAGCTACAAAGCTCGACGAAAAATCGTTTATAACATTAGTACGTAATGAGTGCGATATTTCCAGAAGTCATGCTCATGCGTAGTTTACTAAGCCGATTCTATTGTACGTAAGCGTCAAGATTTACTTTACATATATGTCGTCATGTTCTTTTCCACTTTGACTTTTCTCAACTCTCTCTTGTCCACTTTTGTTGCACAACTGTGTGTCACTGCTGCTGCCGCTTAGTTCTCACTGCAGTGCAGATAATGGTAATAATTCATGAAACGATTGTATTAAATAATTTTTCGCCATGTTGTTATTACATTGAGCAATTTTCTGGCCGTGTTGTTATTACATGGAGCAATTTTCTGGCCAGCCGTTTTTTGACCCTATTTGCTCAGCCATATTGTTGCTGTAGGGACTTTTGCGTTATTTGGGTATTTATTTTTTTCGAAGTATGACGTTTCACGAAGCATTTCAATCAAATAGACGTCGAAATCAAAAACCATGCTCGGAGTGCATTTTTACTAAAGGAACGCTTAAAACAGTAGCTTAATCATCCCAAATGGTTGTTGTGGAAAAGAATCAACAAAATCAACAAATTTTAAGGTGTGGAAAATTTCGCTGTTTGATTTCTCAGAAATCGGAACTCCCGTCTCCTTTCACTTTACACAAACGCATTTTCAAGATTTTGATACTAACAAAATATTAGGAATTTTTGTGCACGCCGCGATGCTTTTCGGCAATTTTGAAGTAATTAACTTGTAAGTTATTTAGTTTATTCACCTCTGTTCAAAAGTTGTCGGCCAGCGAGTAAACAAGTTCCTTTTAAACGAACGTAGGGCCAGCTAGAAATGATTTGCCTATAACCCATGATACCTTTCGCAAGATATAAGATGCAAAAGCTGTTTCTGTAAGATTCAGATACGGCCATTGTTGTGTCAGCGTCGTAATGCTACCCTCTTGTAGGTCATAATGCGGCCCTCGCTTAACTTTATAAGAACGCGCTTGCCCCTGGGAGCTATTTGAGATTAAGACCCCTGGTATAAACGGTTTTTGCGCCCTTTACAGTCTCCTGGTCGGCTTTAATGGATGGTTGTAAAAGAAAGTTTCACTCGCGATGCTGTCAATGGCTTGCCACCAATGCAGCATTCAATAAGAAAGCAGCCGCATGGCCACGGTAAACGTAATTGTGCGCGTTTTTGAGGTTGTTGGCCCTATCACTGACTAATGATTTCTTAAAGAGAATCAGAATGATGAGAACTCTTTGGGAAGACCGCTTCCCTCTCTATGGGCTTTCCCGTCTTGACCGACAATCAGAACGACGACAATCGTAGGCAATCATGTACTTCTGAATGGAATCATCATGTTTGATGCGTATGAGAGAGCTCCACAAAACACGTCAGTTGTTCCCAAGCTTCAGAGTTTATTTCAACGTTTTCAAATCCACAATTTTTCAAAACATCTTTCTATCAGAATTTGATACCACTAAGGGTGGTGATGCAACGGTGATCACTGTTAATACGCGGACCCGTGCTGCTAATACTCGAGTGGGGGTATTTCTTGGTTGCTCTACACACGAGGCCAGGCAATTGCGAACAGCACTTCTAGCCTGTGGCGCAATTAGAGGTTTGAGACAGGAGTTGGAAACTTAACTGAAAGAGTCCACTGGCCAATGTAGTGGGCCCACTAGCCAACACGCAGAAATAAACTTGAGAAATGATGGTGAATCCGGATGTGGCTGGCTATACTAAAACCCTAAATCACTGGAAAATACTCCGAAAAACGCATAAAAACAACAACCTACTAAAAACCAAGAAATACTGTACTAAAACGGAAATATAAGCAAAGTGGTGGCCCGATTTTTCCATTTAGCTTGCCAGGGGGCGCGATTTGCCCCTTTGTCTCCCCGTCAGTTACGCCACTGCTTCTAGCATCATGTTTCAAGCTTGCACTCTAAACAGATACCATTTTCGAAAGAAAGTGTGGTGTTCCTCACGGATGGATGCACACCCAGTGATCCATGTCTCACTTGAAGCCGCAGCATCTATAAATTGATTATCCCAGTATCAAGTCAATAATGCAAGAATTTCTTGAAACAAGTCTGGTTTGGTCAGTTTGTATTCAAAGATGTCGAACATTACAGCAAGCAGCGATTAGCAAGGGACAGCAGGAGGTGGTCGTAGGATGGCGACCCGACCGTGCCCATCTCCAGTACATGCGTCTAGCCGAGCAGCAACGACTTCCTTCGGGAAAACCCCGGATCTGCTACTAGGTATGACTGGGGTACATCATATAAGATCGAATTGCGTCGAGCGCTTAAGCATGATTTTGAAAACGAATGACTGCCCATGACACACGCTCCCCTGTGTAAAAATACAAAACTATCCAACGGAACGCATAGGCGTCACTGTTGGAGTGTTGCACGTTGCCCTCCCCTAGGGGCGTAAAGAGGTTAGAGGCGCCCGGGGAAAGAAGCAAGTTTGGCGTCCCCATGTTCGAAACTGACGTCTTTCGGAAGCAAATTTACTGTATTGAAGAAAGTCCTCCAGACATGGTTCGGAATTTTCTGCGTCCCCCGCAGTCATTCAGCGCCCCCAT
>JGI24021J15306_10013743_pt1 | contig 10069 bp, 6 predicted proteins | sample Ectturendosymbi1_FD_15306 | JGI IMG/M metagenome (IMG submission 15306) | reverse complement strand
CCCCCCCCCCACTTTTTTAATTCTAGAATCGCCACTGATGGAATCCCAATGCAGATTTTCGAAAACAATTTTCCTTTTGTGATTTTGGAAAAAAACTTAGTGAAAAATTTCATCCAACATGAAAAACGTCTGTATGCTTTTCCTGGAAACGAGCCAAATCAGTCAGAACTTAATGTTTTAATTGTGAAAGAACATGCGTTTTCGGTCTCCCTGTCGAGAGCGTTGTTATGAAATCTTCATCATTTGTATGGCGATAGTTCATCTCTCTTGCAGTAATGTTTTTTTTTAACACAGATGATACGAAAAACACAACATCTATCGCACTGTTTAATTTAATGCACATTTGGGCCATGCCTGCGCGTGTTGTGAAATCACTGTCAGCTTTAAACAAAACAAATTTTTCCTTCAGGCGCCTTTAATTTTCCTTTTATTCTCGCATTATCCGTATAAAAATTTTTCTGCATAATCTCATTCACAGTTACAAGTGCGCGTTTACGTGTAGTTGTAAATGCTTATTACTTTGCATAATCAGGCTACAATCTATATGGCCAAAGCTTTGTTGCAAGTGGTTCCGTTTCCGTTTGCAGATCGACGTTTAATGATTTTTCACTCACCTGCGCAGCATCAAGAAAAATCTTTTTTCTTGTGTCCCCCGTTCTACTTCAGGTCCACTTTTTGAAGCCATAATGAATTTTCTTGACCCAAGACTTTCTCATATTTGAAATAATGTTTCGACCTCTAACATTTGTCAAACAGTTCGCCACTACTCGAAGTGCATGCCTTCATTTTAACTTTGCTGTTTTATTCGAGCAATTCCGCTGTGCCATTGTCACGTCATTCTTGCGATTGTTTCTTCGTTTCTTGATGGTTCTTTTTTGATAAAAAGTCTTGTTGCGCATGAGGAAAGGTAAGGAAGAATAGTCACATTTTGACGAAACAACTTAGCAAGTAAGCAACTTTTGATGATTTTCGACTTTCGTTTTATTAATTTTCCCAAAATTTTATACAAACATGTTTTTGCAATTCGAGAATAAATGTTACAATAGACAAAAATTTTAAATTGTGATTTGTGCATGATCACACTTCAGCGTAAGACATTTATTCGTATTGCTTAACATATGTTTATGTGGAAAAAAGCACTTGCTACAGTCATAATCCAATTAGCTTCATTTCAAACCGCATCTAAGCGACCAATCGGACAGGATTACATTTTTGTTAAATGGTTTGCAAATAAATGTTTTGACTTATTCGTAATTTACCAAGTTTGCGAAATAATTTTTAGGTCAACATTAGTTTTTTGTCTGATACCTCGTATCTCCTGCTGGTATTTATTTCACGAAGAAAATAGAATATTTCCAAATACAAGCAAAGCAGTTTGTTGTTACCTTAAACGAAACGCATCAATAAATCATGTCCACCTCTTTATCACTGTACTCAATCAGTCAAAATAAGGACCGGTACAACACCAAAAAAATCCTAATCGTGACAACGATACGGTTGGCGTTACCATTTTCGTTAATCTAAAGAATCCAAGTGCCAACAACAAACAGCAAAGCAAGCGTAGGTAATAGCATTATTACGGGAATGATGCAGCCAGTAAATAAAGCAGATACAAACGCAGCAACAATCAAAACGTGTTTGGACGGTAATACAAAGCGTATTTCTATTGCCAAAAACGCAACGAAATATTTTGTTTTTACAACAAAATCCCAATGGCTTTCGATTTCACAAAATCTCCAAAAAATACCGTATGACTTTTTTAAAGTGGAAGTTGATTTGACGAAAACAAAAACACAGTTAAACTTTTGGCAGGTACGAATTAACAAAGGTTTTTTCGTTGATTATGCTCAAACATATTACTTGTCAGGCTGAAGATTCAATCTTGTGGAGAGAATCTGCATGGCGAGCTGGGGAGCAGCAGACGAAGTGATAATTAAACAACAACTTCAAAATAATGAGCACAATTGCGATGATAACAACAAGGATGAGATCGTGAAATATAAGACTAACTAGATCAGCTCCCACTTGTTCCCAATAAGATGATGTTGACCCGCCTTGTTGAGCGCTGTTGCTTCCATCGGAATTATCATCTGTTGTTGTGGTTGTTGCGGTAGTAGTGGTTGTTGGTGCTGTATTTTAGCAAATAGATTGCATATTTCATTATATAATTTAATTAAGAAAGGAAACGTGTGTATGCAAACTTTTTTCTGAAAACGTCTTTGTTTTCAATTTCCCAATATTACATCTTCGTATATTGCAATAAAAATCAGACTGTATTTTCTCAAGTTGGAACCAAATTAAACAATTAAACACAACATGTTCAATCTTGCAAAGTTTTGTTTGCGAATTATAAGTAAAAACAGTTCCCTAAAGAATCATTTAACAAGGATATACAGTATTCCAAAAGAAAAACAGCATCTCTACATGCACATTCTAATTCGAATTTGCAGTGAAATTTTCAAACAATCAGTTTGATGCTTTCAGACCGAAAGCAGGGTTTTTAAATTTTTCGGAGTGCGAAGAGATTATTACCCACACCTTTCGTGAATGTAAACGTTTTTCATCTTTTGTTTGAAGTTTGACAAATTTTTGAAATTGCGCTCATTTTTATGCAGTTTTTCGTACTTGAAATATATTTTTTAATAGAATGGCTCCACAAAAGCTAAAACTGTGGTGTTTCAATGGCTTCTTTACAGAGGTTGACGAGAAAGCGTAATAAACGTACGTGTAAGCTTTTTTGGTGTTTCAGCAAAATTTTATATAGGCCAACAGCCAGTCTAGTAGTCGATGTGGAAGAGTGTCAGCTAAGTCAATTCATGTCACGTGACCTATATGAGGAAGATTGCTAGATCTTCCGGCGATTCTGAGACTGCGCAGTTCGCATTTGTTGAAGGCTGTTGTAAGCCACCCAAACAGTGAGATCTGCACATTTGGATCCGCGTGTCAGCGACAGTGGTTCTCAACCTTTTTACCCTAGCGAAACGGTAAAAAACGCAAAAAAAATTATAGACCGGTAACATAAAATCGAAATGAATGCATCAGATTATCGCAGTCCTTTTGTATCAAAGCTGTTATAAACAGTTTCATTTCGAGGATCCTCATATTCAGGAAAATAGTATCGTGAAATTCGTAAGTTACCTTCTAGAAATGTTAACTTATGATAATACAGTAACTCCTTGGAAATGACACCAACACTTCTCAAACAAACATTCAAAGTCGAAAATATTGCTGTATTTCCTTTCTGCCCAAAGCCATCCCAAAAGGCAAGCTTCTGTTTGAACGCGTCTGTCTTGTCTCTCAGTTTAAAGATATTTGTGCAAAACCTCCGCAGAGATACATTACTCTTGTTCAAGTGGCAAAACATATCCACCACCAAATACGCAAAACATTCTGACAATACAGAGTCTCTTTCTTCAAAAACTGTTTTGTTTTTTCCTTGAGCTCAACAAGACGCAAAAGACCTCGCCCTCTTGACAGCCATCTTACTTCTGTTTGGTGATGTTGTTCATACTGCAAATTTATCGATTCACACCGTGTTTTGAATAAGCTGGAGTTCAAAAGTCGATTTCGCATTTCCGCGTTATTTAGCACGTTTATTAAATCAGTAGGTAGTTGTAGCTAAATGCTCCCAATGGAATATGCCAAGAGTAAACAATATTTCTTTGTGCGCTATTTTAATTTTTGCAACTGCACCAAGGCGATAATAATCATTCATGCTTGCAGCGCCATCTATGCTTGCAGCGCCATCATGCTTGCAGCGCCATCTACGCACACTGCGAGACAGTTTTCCAGTCAATCTCTTTTTCACCAAAACATTATTCAATAGGTCAAAATATCTCTACCCCGGTGGTCCGTCCTGGTACGTTAATCCAACACAGAAGTTCTTCCTTGAAATCTTCTATATCCATATAGCACACGAAACAAAGAAGAATGGCACAATTAGTAGCGTCAGCTTAATCGTTGAGCTGAATTAACGAAATACCTCGACTTCTTTAACTCTTCTGTAACCTGCTCGCCAACATTAATTGACTTATCTTCAATGCTTCTCTGAACTTTGTCGTTAGAAAATGGTAGGCCTACAGGCTACACTCAAGTGTCTGAGAACCAAAACTAGTTTATCTGCAGATAGGACACATGGCTTTACTAACTCTTCCCAATGGTGAACAATTTTTGTCTTAGCCTATATATTTCGAGACAAATTAGATACGATGTGTGAAGAAGAGATTTATCAGCAGCAACCATCGTTTTCATTTGCTTTTTTGACTGTACATCTCACTGAGTAGTCTTTGAAAGTAATCCAGTCGCTTGCTTTAAAGATTGCTGTGCTTCGAACCAGGGGCTTGCACAGGTCTAGTGATGCCTGGGGCAACTGCTTGATTGTGTGCCACATTATGCAACAAGCAGTGTTGACAAACCGAATTTCGAAAAATTAAATCCATGCATCATATGTTTTTACCCTTGCAATACCAAGAAGCATTTAGTTACAGCATTTTAATTTTTTAATTGTACTCTTTGGATGCCTGGGGCCGTCGCCCCGTCCGGCAAACCCCTCTACACGCCCTGCTTCGAATGAAAGTGACGAGAAAATGTGGAAGGTTTCCTTGCACCAATTGAAAGAATTTGGGAGCATGCTAAATATAAGGGCCGTGGCGGTTGTTCAATACAAAGAGCTACAGTAACGCCAATTTCCAAGTACTTTTTATCAGATTGCATGACAAAGTCTCCTTTTCGCTTTTTAGTTCATCCTGGTGCTGTCAATATATCTGAATATATTATTTTTGCAGATTTTTGTAAAAACTAGTACTTGCTTCATATCCACTTTGAGAGTTGTTTTTTTTCTGAAAGCTTAAATTAATCCTTGTAAAAAAATGGAAATATTGCTTTGTTCCTGTTGCTTTGTTGACTGCATTTACATCATACGCAAGCCAATGGCGTACCACAAACTTTATGGTAAAACATTTCTGATAACAGCCTCTCGCAATTTCCCAGCGGTCACCACAGCTAAATCTATAAAAAGTCTGCTAAACACCATTAGCTTCCATTGTGATTTCTCAAGAACAAAATCCTTATGAAGCTGCACAAAGATTGTATTTTGCGCCATAATATCCAGTCTAAACCAGCTAAGTGGTACATTTGGTTGGGCACGCGCCACCAAAGCTAGTATGGGTTAGTTTCGATTCTCCGTCGGGTCACACCGAAGACTTATTAAACGGTACTTGCGGCTAGTCCAGCACTCCAGCCTCGTGCACGGCGCTGGAGGGTGGGGGCAAAGAAAAGGTTCAGGCGCGTGCTGCCATTGCCTTGCCACCAGTGCAGCATTTGCTGCGAAAAAACAGACGCGTGGTCCACGGTGCAAACAGGCGGAGATGGGAGCCCCACAGACGACTCGTGACACTCCGGGAGGAGTACAAAAAACGCGCATAAACGAAACTGAACTATCCAGTCTATTCAATCGCAAGCCACATGTCATTCACCAGGATTTTACCGATATCCAACATGAACGCTAATCTTTTTCAGTTAGGCCTACTTGACGGAAAATCTACGAGTGTACTTGATCAAAGATCTAGGTTGTTTTGCGGACCGGCAAAATATTTGCGCGGACCGGCGGTTGAGAACCACTGGTCTAAGGAACTACCAGACCTCTTAGTGCCTGTGACGCATAAATTGCTATCAGCAATAATTGTTAAAAACCTATTTTCCGATCCTAACCAGAATAAATCGAAGACGCCACTGAAACTAAAGGTGGGTATTTTTTGGTTGAAGGCGAATATACTTACGTATTACGCCGTTTTGATTGCAGACACCAGGGCAAGCACATGGACTGGAGAGAACGAACTCCTGTAAAAATTAACGTTTTAATTTTGACCTTGTCAATGCTTAGAACTAATATGATTAAGGAAAGGCAAACTGATTCTGGAAAGTGAGACCAGCTTTTCAAAATTCAGTTCATGAAGACTTAAAACAAAAACGAAGAACTCCAGAAAATTTGAAAAACACACAATGAATCAAATTCTGAACTTTTGTTGTTAATGAGATAAAGTATTTAGCCAACGTTTTCGTTCACACAACGTGAACAAAACAATGAATAATACATTTTTCGTCTACCGTTTTGTTTCATTTATTTATTTTACGATCAAATTAGAAGGCACGCCCCCGCCGGTACCCCTCCGCTGGGGAACTTGACTAGATAATCTGTGTTTTTTCGGTGCCCCAGTGTTCGTTGTCTTGTCCAATGCGCCTGGCGCAATGAACTCAATACCAACAAATAAATCTGTCTATCTATGCGTTAAATGCGGCCTACTCAAAGTGGCCCTCATGCCGGATTAATTTCCCATCCCTGCAATAGGTAATTAATTAGAAGAAGTAAAACATCTCTTAATAAAAATTGTGCAATGCTAACGGTGTTAGAGACTGCAGAAAGCTTCTGGAAATCAGTAAGCAAAGTGTGTGGGAGCACATGTTCTACAATGAAACAAGTAGAATCTAAAAATAAAAATCGAATGGCAGACGAAGCACTGGACGTTAGTGTCAGAGACCCTTCCCCTACAGGCACCACAATGATAGAGATTTGTAATAAATTTCTACCGTATTTGCTATTGAGAAATAAGTTCAATAAGGCACTCACTTATCTTTTCCTTTATAGTTTTTTAAGCGCACAACAAATTAAATTTTCTTAAAAAATAAACCAACATTAACAACCCCCCCGGGTGGAACATTGAAAGCAGAACAGCATGGTAATAAATCAACATACGTCAACCATGATTTCCTTTACACTATTGACGATGATCCTCAGTAGTTGCAGCCAAATTAATTTCGAAGAGATTGAAGTTCTTTTACTGGTGATCACCTTACGTTTATATATCACCAATCCAGTTTACATGAATATGTGGGAAAAACGCGCAAAATAATAAACCAAATAAATAAATAACATCAGAAAGAACGCTTAATTTAGTTTTAGTTAGTTTTGCACTTATTTTTGCAAAGCTTAGTTGGTTTTGCATTCCAATTTTTAGTTTCTTCGGATTTTTGTGGCGGTCAGGCGCGACGTTAGATGAACTACCAGAGCGTGAGGCACCACGAACGGAAAACGCGTTAAGACTAACACCTATATAGCGTGTGGCAATAGAGTATTCTCGTCGGGTGAGCTGTATTTCTTCGTGACACCAGTGTGTGCAACTTTGCGTGCTGGCTGTCGTCTTGAATTCAAATCCAGGACCGCGTTATGATTGCACACGTAAAGAGCACTAGAATATGATTTTTTGAAACAGCTGAGCATGTGTGTTGTACTGTTGGTTCAGCAACTACTATTTTGTAACATTAACATTTTTAAGTTTAATATCTTTCTATAGTTTGAGAAGGTAAATTTATTTTTATGATCAATCAGAAATTTAAGGAACTTTATTCGTGTGGCGCTTTATTCCGGGCTGCTAATCCTAACAAAGCTGCGACCAGTTGTACGTAGAAGAAAATGAAGGTGATGTATTTGTTTGGGGACCTGGACCAGCTTTAGTCTCCGCTAGTCGTTAAGTGACAATTTTAACATTATTGTAGTGGGATTCTAAATCAACGCGGTCGAACTACTTTTGACCTACGAGCCATTTTAGAAAAACGTGACAACTCGCGGGCCACTTCCAATACAGTGATTTGCAAAACAACAGATTCACAACATTTAAGCATCTCAAATCTTTGCAAACATCGTTACCTAAACAAACAAGCAGTAATATTCGACATGCTATTTGTTATGTATAACCCTAAGTGGATGAATGTAATTCTAGAATCATTTCAAGTAGCTAAAGTCTTGCAAGTAATGAAACTCACGTATTCCAACGTGATTAATTCTCCAAGGAACTCGAGATTGTGTTCAGTTGTTCCAGGCGTGCACACCAGTGCAATGTTTGTTAACCTGAAAAACGAAATCGAGGCTATGCATTAACCATAAGTGTGAGTTTCAATCGATGTATTCATGCAACAACCTTTTCAAGCGCTATATCCAGGTTTTTTAGTGTTACGTTGTCATATTTGCAAATTTTGCAGATATGCTGCAAAAGCAAAATTGATTTTTGAACAACAGAAATATCAAGGGCATGATAAGATTGCACCAAATTAAAAAAATCTGTAGTCAAGGCAAACAACTTTAAAATTGCTTTTGAAAAATGTATCAAGCGTTTGGCAAAAACATCCAAATGTGATTTATCAAACCCAATTTCAGAAATTTTGCAATTTCGAGTTTGTGGTTCTTGCAGCAAATTTCATTTTTTCGAGTATGCGGTTCTTGCATTAAATTTCCTAAACAATCAAAAGACCTTTTTCAACTTGCAGTGTCAACTGATAAAATTTTGGTCAGTCTGCTTTGCCTGATTGTTTGATTCCTTTTCTAATAACACATTGTAGTTTTTCATTTATCGGTTTTTGTGCCTCGTTTTCCAACGTTTGCCATTTAAAGGATGATCTTGTTGGAGAACATGACATGAACACAAACCAGATTAGATTCCTCAGTTTGCAAAATACTATTTTGTAACGTTAACAATGTAACTTTGAAATGTTTTGAACATAAACACAACTATGGCTGGAGTACTTCTTTGCTATATACCAACATTTTGGAAGAAACTGGTTTACATTATTTGAAAAACGTACTGAACAAGAAACATGCTTTAAAAAGACAATACACATTGGATTCATTAAAATTAATTCCCTACCTAAGGAATAAAGCTGCGAAATTTCTGCTTGAACAAAGGTTCATAAAGATTTCAAGACAACTCTGTTTTTGGTAACGCGAAATCTTTATGAAACACTAGAATATCTTATCCAATTTCATAGTATTGAATAAAAAATCTTCGAATGCGGGACTCAATGCGGGACTCTCTGAAGCAACAAATGTTTTCCAGACATTATCTTTCCTACAGATAAATCTGCCGAGAGGGGATTTCGCTGCAAACGCTGGCGGCTGTAGGAAATAACAAAAGATACTTTCTTCTACTGATTTTCATTAAACGTTTTGCCCATGACTGGTATATGTTCAATTCATTTTTAAAGTAAACGTTCGTAAGTTTTTTTTACAATAGAACAGATCCACCCAAAGTCTTTACACCAAAACCTACCAGCCATTTTCTGAAATCCAATTTAAGCTTTTTTGAAATGGGTTTGATACCTCTTTATGTTAACGGCAGTCGTGTAGCGCCACCAAGTTTCTCATTAGCTGCTTTGCAATGAGGAATTCGCGAGCTAATTGCTTGATGCAAAATGTTTAACTCAAACATTTTGCGTTCAGTCGTTGGCAAGCCCGCAACCAGGGTGGCAACTGAACAATTATCCCCAGACATTTTCAAAAATATGTCTAAATGGTCAGGTCCAACAACAAGTTTCAATCAATTTGACCCCTCCCCCAGGAAAATAGTACAACAACAAGTTAGATTGATGTTGCCCCCGAAAATATCAGCTGGTTGAGGCCTTATAGTTGTTAGTCTCCACGAAGATGGCGCTGTCGGGTCAATCAGCAAAATATTTTAATTGCAAATCAACCCTATGCAACTCTACACACATAGGCGTACGGGAAGGCATTTTACTGGGAGGGCGGAAAAAATTTTCCCTGAAACTAACTTTTTAGTTTAATCCGAATGGGGCCTGAAACCTTATGTAAATCTGTTCTATGCAGTTGAATTCGTTTATAACGGCTTCGTCTGTAACGTCAATTCGCCCATAACGTTACATTTTCATTGTTTGTGATGGCATCTCTTATATGCATTTCAATTCGCTTATAATGTCAATTCGGCAATAACGTTCTTTATGCAATCCCCTAGAGATGCCGTTATAGGCAAATTCCGTAGTTACCTTACTCGTTAACTCAAGGGGTTGAAGTCCCTTGCGTGCTGTGTTTTCCCAGACAAGAAACTTTACGGTAATTGCTTTTACTGATGCAAATATGTACGCGACTTCGATGACGCAACGCAATGTTTTCAAAGCGACGGTTCCGGATCGTACGGTCTGACTCCCTAAACCTGCCTGTGTTATCGCTGCTGTGCGCTTGAGCAAGGCACTTAAAGACGCGCACTCAAAGGAGCCAAGCAATCTG